>Ga0210049_1002401_pt1 | contig 17450 bp, 18 predicted proteins | sample CryGeyCG2014_300_2_FD_183964 | JGI IMG/M metagenome (GOLD analysis project Ga0210049, IMG submission 183964) | Groundwater microbial communities from aquifer - Crystal Geyser CG06_land_8/20/14_3.00 (SPAdes) (version 2) | ecosystem: Environmental > Aquatic > Deep subsurface > Groundwater | place... | reverse complement strand
AATCAAGGAAAAACTAGGCAAAGGCTGCTCGACTCAAGATTATTTTAAATGCCTTATGAAAACGACACCAACACCATCTTCATCTGCCGAAGCCACACCAACGCCAACCACAGGAGCTCTTTAGATAATTCCAGAACTGGAAGAAAAAGGAATAAGAATTTTATAAAAAAAATTGATTACTGGTCCTAAAATCGTTTCTAGCATCGAACTACCACCAAAAGGAATAATTAATAAAAGCAAGAAAAAAATTCCATATCTTTGAAGAGAATACCAGTCACGGGCTTTTTCTTCAGACAAAACTCCGCTAACGATTTTAAATCCATCTAAAGGATGAATGGGTAAAAGATTAAAGATTCCCAAAATAATGTTTAACTGGATTAATGGTAAAAATAAAAACGCACCTATAGTAATTAAAAATTTTAGTTGAAAAAATATTAACAATCTTAGTATTATAGAAAGTAAGATAGCCAAAAGGAAATTAGAGCTCGGACCGGCTAAAGAGATTAAAGCGGCATCACGTCTTGGATCTTTAAGATTGTAGGGATCAAACTCAACCGGTTTGCCCCAGCCAAAGCCGAAAAATAATAAAAAAACCATTCCCGTCCAATCAATATGAACACGGGGGTCGAGCTTTAGCCTGCCCTGAAGCCTTGGAGTTGGATCGCCAAGATAATCAGCCACATAAGCATGGGAGAATTCGTGAATAGAAATCGCTATTAATAAAGAAATGATGTAAACGGCAAATAGTAGAGGATTAGAAAATAAGTAAGAAATCATATTTAGTTATTTTAGTTATTCAGTTAACGAGTTAACATGTTAACTGGTTAGTTTTTGTTTTTAAACTCGTCAACTTTTTAACACGTTAACCAAATAACCAATTAACTGATTGAATTATTTATAATGATATGATATCATAATTTTCTTATGAATAGTTGTTATCACTGCGGTAAAACCGCCATGTTTGGCCGAAGTCACACTCATCATCGGGGAGTGGCTGGAGGACGATGGAAGAAAAGAGCACCAAAAACGCAAAGGATTTTCCGAGTCAACTTCATCCGCCTGTCAATCATTGAAAACGGCAAAGAAAAACGGGTTAAACTTTGTGCTAAGTGTTTGAAAAGAGTGAGAAAAGATATAGAAGAAGGGGAAAAGCCGTTTGTAACTATTGCAAATCCAAATGTCAAAATCCAAAATCCAAATCAAGTTCAAAATCCAAAACCCTAATTTTTTGATTATTGAACTTTGGATTTGATTTGAACCTTGAACTTTAGATTTCAAAAAGTTCTAACTCGCCGTCAACTTCTTTATAAATCGGTTTCTTTTGTTCGAGACTTCTTTGAGTAAAAACAACTCCGTTTAAATGATCCATTTCATGCTGGATTATAGCGGCTTCAAAGCCAGAAAACCATCGGCGCTTGATCCTTCGACTTCGCTCAGGATTAATCGATTCAGCAAGATCCTGATATTCTAAGTAAATTCTTGCTGTTCGATTAACCGGACCCCAGATACGGGGAATGGAAAGGCAACCTTCGAGCTTGACAGGTTTTTTTCTTGACGGTGGATGATGGAAAGTAGGAGATGGTTTTTTGATGATGGAGGATTGAAATTTGATGATTTTTGGATTGATAAAAACCTTAATTTCCGCTTTTGGGCTTTTTTTTACGATAAAAATCGATAGGTTGACACCGATTTGATTAGCTGATAGCCCTACCCCGACTGGGTCGGTCTGCAGCTTTAAAGTTTCCTCCATCTCTGCCAGTAATTCTTTTATTTTTTCATCAATTACCGCTACTGGTTTAGTGGGGGAAGATAAGATTTTATTAGGAACGGAAATGATCTTTAACATGAGAATATTATATAATAATAAGATACCAATCTACGAATGGATGCTAATCAACGAATATTTGTAGATTAGAATAGATTAGTAGACTGTAATCTTATATGAAGTTATCCTTATGTCTCGCGGTTTTTAACGAAGAAAAAAATATTCATTATCCACTGGATTCCACCTATGATCTTGTTGATGAGGTGGTGATCGTTGACGCTGGATCGACTGACCGAACGGTTGAGATAGCCAAATCTTATGGGAAAAAAGTGAGAGTTATTGCTTCTGATAACCCGCCAATGTTTCATAAAAATAAACAGAAGGCGATAGAAGCGGCAAAAGGAGACTGGATTTTGCAGTTGGATGCGGATGAGGAGTTGAGCGAGGAATTAAGAGAAGAAATAAAATCAATAATAAATCCGAAATCCGAAGTACGAAATCCGAAACAAATTCTAAATTCCAATGGCAAAAATTCAAAACGTTTAGGAAATTTGAAATTTGAAAATTCGGATTTGTTTCGAGATTCGAATTTCGATATTCGAAATTTGCCTGCGGCATACTGGTTACCGCGTAAAAACTGGTTTTTAACGAGATTCTTAATGAAAGGCGGGCAGTATCCGGACTATACTATTCGTTTGTACCGTAATGGTTACGCGAGATTTCCCTGTAAAGATGTGCATGAGAATGTGAAAATTTTAGACATTGAAAATTCATTGAAAATTGAAAATTGCAAATTGAAAATTGGATTTCTAAAAAATCCCATTCTTCATTACGCTGATCCTGATTTTTCCCGCTATTTAATGCGTTGGGATCGGTATACAACCTTAGAAGTTCAAAGTTCAAAGTTCAAAGTTCAAAATGAGGGAAAGAATCAATTTTTAATGTTTTTAGAATATTTTTTTTGGAAACCACTGACAACGTTTTTCTCAATGTACTTTCGTCACAAAGGTTTTATGGATGGATTTCCAGGATTTGTCTTTGCTTTGTTTTCGAGTATCAGGTTTTGGGTGATATATATTAAATGGTGGCAACGAAGTTTACGGTTGACAGGTTAACAAATCTGTATTAAGAGGATCTGGTTTCATTATTAACGGATTATTACAAACAGGTTGGCTGGCTAAATCATCTTCACCCATACATGGTTCCTGTCCTTGTCCTCCGCAGTTACCACAGATATAAGTTTGCCAACTATATTTCAAGTCATTAAAACAATATGGACCGGACTCATCGTCACAGGCTGGTTCATTAGCGTCGCCACATACTATTTCGTTTGTATATTCATCAGGAACACAGATGCCTTTAAAGACACTAGTAGGAGTGGATTGATTATTTGGATAATTTGTAAAATTTATAAAATAATATTTCTCCAATAGCTTTTCTACAATATTAAAAAACGATTCACTTTCTCCAGAATAAACAGGAGTTGGCAAATTATAATTTTGCGGATCGTTTGCAAAAGCTGCTTGCACCTTTGAAATATAATTTTTAATTTCTGGAGTTGTAATTAAATAGTTACGAATAATAGGTAAAAAATAAACGCATGATAATCCTGGATCACAAGCATTATTAACATCATCTCGGCAAAGATTACCAGCAGCGCCTTTTGGTATCTCTGGAGAATAATAATTAACGCATTTAGTCTCCCCTTTTTTATATCTGGTAAATCTTTCGCTAGCTGTTGCTAACCAAAAATCAATCTGTGCTTTACAAACAAGGTTATTAACTCCTGAAGAACAATAATAACTATCACCACTTCTTATGCATTGTTTTCCAGTTCCGCCAAGTGGTCGGTAAGCTCCAATATTAGGTTTAGCTGCTTGAGAAGAAGTAGAGAAGTTAGAGGAGAGAATGCGCTTGTTAATATATAAGATTGAGGAGGCTATTCCAGCTAAGACGATAAGTAAGATCAAAAAAGTTTTTGAAACACAGACTTTTTTTGAACCCATAATTAAAAGATAATATATAAAAAATATTTTGTCCATACCGTAATTTTACGATTGTATTATCAAATACTATAAGATATAATTAACATATGTCAAGACGTGAAAAAGGAGATAAATCACTGTCAATTCAAGTTCTTAGAACTACTGGATTTGAGACAATATATAAGACTTCTCTTCCTGAAAGAAAATCTATATTGCTTAAAACATTTATTGATGAGAGATTAAATAGGGTAGATGTTTTTGGTCTGGTTGAGCTGATTGAGGTAGGAGCAGCTGCAAAAATAGAAAATATCAAAGAAGCAGATCAAATTCTGAATACTGTCTCAACATATTTATCTGCTCCTGGAGAGCTTATTCTTAAAAGTTTAACAGGCTATGGAGATATTAAATCAACAAAAAATATTGACAGATTACGTCAGGCTGTAAAGGTAGTTTTAGAGATAAAAGACCAAATGAATAAGCTAAAAAAGGAAGAGACTTTTGAAGGAAAAAATAATTATATCCAGCGATTTATTAATGATCTTACTAATCAGATCGATCAACCGACTTCAGATTTAGAGGCTAAGTGGTCGTTAATGCCGGTAAACGGATATGGTTATAATGATGCTTTAGTAAAAGGAAGATCTGATGCAGAAATAGCGTTGTTTTATCTGGAACAAAATGATAAGGAAAAACTGTTAAGGCAAATCTTATCTCAGATTATGGCGCCAGATGAAAAGGACGAGATTCAACGCATTGCCCATCTGCCAGTATTTATCATTGAGCAGTTTCAAAGCAGCAAAGAACCCAATTTGTTTTGGGATAGACAGTATGGTGGAGCCTCTCTCAGAAAAATATTTGCAGAAGAAGATCCGAAAAATAAAAAAAGCCTCTTCTTAGTATTTTTAAATCATGTTCCAAGAGGTGATATGTTCTGGCATTGTATCATTGATCTATGCCTTTTTGGTGAGTTTGGTTCGGTTGATGAAGACGGCATCCATAAAACTGATAACAGCGCAACAATACTTGGCTTACAACATGCGATTGCCTCTGATTTGTTTATAAACCAACCTGGTAATTCTCAAGAAGTTAGAAACCTATTAACAGTATTGGCTGAGTTAAAAATTCCGTTTAACTTATTATTAAGTACTTTAGAAACTTCTTACTATTATTATCTGACTTATATCTCGAAAGAAGAGCAAATATTTCCAGATGAAATAATAGAAGAATTTTTGGAGACAAAAGACAGTCTTCCGATGATCTTTACCGATGAGATAGTTGACTGGTATTTGAAAAAAAATCTTGAGAAAATTCAGGCGTATTTACTTGCCAATGCTCCGTCGGAGCAGATGAAAAATGAAATCAGACAGTGGGCGAGGGATAAAAAAAAGTCAAACTTCACCGAGTCTCATACAGCAGAGATACTCAGATCAATCAGATATTTAATAGGCGATAAACTTTGGGACTTGCTTTTTATTGATTCACAAAAAAAACAAAGAACAGAGGAAATAATTAATGATATTACAAGCTCTGTATTAGAACGTGAACTCTGGCCGGAAGAAGAAATATACCGGGTTGAAAAATTCGAAAAAGGGTCGCTTCCGTATATGCTGGGAATTAGTAATATAATCTTTAAGTTCAATCCAGATCATCCGGAGATAATGGCGGCGGCAATCCAGTTGAGAGAGCCTCGAAGTATAGCAATTATTGCTTCAATTAAAAAAAATGAAAATCAGTTGGAAATTAGTTTTTCAATTGATTCGAAGGAAAACAAGGAGATTTTACAACTGCTTGAACTGTTGGTGGCAGTTGAATTGGAAGACAATCTTGCCGATATTAAGTCAGAAGATGGTTTAAAAGAGGAAATAGGAACACCTCTTCGAGAAAGATCAGGAGAACTAGCACTTATTAGAAGGAACTTGCCAGCAGAAAGAACTAGAGCAACTGATGAAACATCTGATGAAATATCATCAGGAAGTTTAGCTGAAAGATTAAACACAAGAGCTGTTATAAAAGATAGAGAGTTTAAACCCCGTAGGGTTGAATGTCACGCAAGACATTTATCTGGTGCTCTTAATTATTTACAAGCCATAGATAATTATCTGCTGTTTGTTTCTCAACATAATATAGATCAATTATCAGAAAAGGAATCGCTGGAATATGATAGTCTAGTTACCGACTTAAGAATGACCTTAGGACAGATGGATACGATAAGCGACCGAAAAGAAGAGCTGATCCCTTCTCTTCCTGATAGAGTGCGAAAGAAAATAATATTGGTTAAGGATCCGCTTGATGGAAGAGAACGCTTTATACATACCTGGGTCATGGCTCATGTCAGCCCAGCGCTTGATTCTTTAAAAGCTCAGGATTTGTGGAGTTACTACGCTCAGTATATTAAAGATAACCCTGGTCCAAGATCAGCCGTATACAATCCGCTTTTGGTAGAAATTTCAAAATAATCTAAAAAATCGTTCTTATACCTTTCTTCCGAACTTTTCTTTTGAGAGCCTGATGATTTTTTCGTGGTATAATTTACTTATATGAATTTAGCTTATATAAAACAATTAGTCATCCCGATTTTCGAGAAATATGGCGTCAGTCGCGCCTCTTTGTTTGGCTCGGTTATCCGTGGAGAAGATACCGAGAAAAGTGATATCGATATACTGGTAGACGTACCTAATGGAACCACTCTTTTTGATATGGTTGGAATAAAATTAGATCTTGAGGAAAAGTTGAAAAAAAAAGTAGACTTAGTTGAATACAAAGCAATCAAACCTGCTTTAAAGGACAATATTCTTTCTAGTCAATTACCAATTTATCAAACTGTATAGTGAAAAGAAATTATAAATTAAGGATTCAGGATATTTTAGATTGTATAAATATTATTGAGTCATATATAAAAGGGAAATCAGAGAATGATTTTTATAGTAGTTATCAATTACAAGATTCGGTGATACGAAGATTGGAAATAATTGGTGAAGCCACAAAAAATATTCCCGAAGAAGTTCGAAAGAAATATCCTGATTTACCTTGGAAAAAGATGGCGGGGCTTCGAGACGTAGTTATCCATGATTATTCAGAAGTAGTAGAAGAACGTGTTTGGAATACAATAACTAAAGAGCTTCCAGTAGCTAAGAGATTAATAGAGAAAATTAGAGAAGATCTCGAAAAATCTCCCGAAAATCTTTTTTTTACAACCAAGTTTTGATCTTTTTCGTCGGAAGCTCTTTACCTTTCTTCCGTATTTTTCTAAAGATCTCTTGACTTTCTTCTTCTTCTGCTAAAAATAGAATATGGTAGAATTAGTTTCTCCCGAACAAAGAGTAGTAAATGTCGTAAAGCAAAGTGAGGCTAAAGCTTCTCAATCAAAGTCCGAAGGCTCTGATTTGAGAGCAAAGGCTTCTCAAGCTAGCGAGGAGGCAGCTGCTATTGGGCGAATACAAAACGAATTACAGACTCAAATTAATGATACTCAAGGTATTCAAGAAGCGCGAGGAAAAATAGCAAAAATTAAAGCAAAAGTTTCTGGCACGACCAAACAAGAACAAGAACAGTTGGATAGACTGCTTAAACAATTAGATGAGAAAGGAGCCGAAGCAGGAGAAAAAGAAAAAGAACTGTCTATTGTTGAATCTGGCGCTACTAAAGCAGAAAAAACCAGCCGTCATGCCGAGACCGTTGCCGAAGCCAATAAAAGAAATATTTCAAAAGAAGAAGAAAGAAAAAAACCTTGGGAAGAAAGAGTGGTCTCAGAAAAAGCAACAGAATCGATGAAAAAAGCATTAAAAGGTCAAGATACATTGGCTGAACAGATAAAATTTTATTCAGAACATAACTATTCAGGAGAACCCAAGTACACTCTTCCTATAGAACAAGTCAGGGATCTAAGACAAAGATTAGTAGAATATCAAAGAAATAAAAAAAATACTCAACTTAATTCGGTCGAGAATGATTTAAAAAAGTTTGCTTGGGAAGAAGAAATGGCTTTAAAAAATAAAATAGCAAGATTAAAAGATTCAGATGGACAGAGGTCATATTATCAACGTCAGCTGGAAGATAAAACGAAAGCTTATGAAGCTAACAAAAAAAGACGCGAACGATTACTGGCTCAAGCAGCAAAAGAGGCTGATACACAGATTATTAGCGCAATGCCTTTATATGAAGTGGTTGTTAAACAGGCAGAAGGAAAAGGACAGTTAGTTGATTTCAAACAATTTTCTGATGGATTATTACAAGGACTAGAAATTTTTAGAGATTTAGAAACAATCGGAAAAAATATTTACATGAAACAAGGTAGACCAAATATAATTTTTTCTCAAATAGGATATTATGGTGCTGGCGCCAGTCGTTTTGACGATCGTTTTAATAGATATGGAGAAAGCAGAACAACTGTTGAAGATAAAATCGCCTACGAAATCGGTTACTGCGCTGGAGCCTTAATTGATGGTGCTTCGCAACATCTAGCTCAACATTTAAGACTATGGATCGCTGAGACTGTACCTGTGTCTGATGGAAAAGGAGGAGAAACAAAACCTCTCGGACATGGTTATTTTGTAAACAGAGAAGTGTTTAAGATTCAAAGAACAGGAACTAGAGATATAAGAGAAGCTCAAGCGCTTAATGAAGCCAATAAGATTACTTCGGCTATAAATGAAGCACTAAAAAAACATAGATTATTTGAAGAATCGAAGAATTATTTATCAGGATTATCTGAAAGGCCCGAAGTTTTTAAGGAAGTAGGCCTCATAAAAGATTAAACCTAGCATCATTTTTTATACTTTTCTTCCGTATTTTTCTTTGGAGAGGCGGATGATTTTTTCCCGGTTCTCGTTTTTCAGAGCGGGGAGAGGAAGAGTATTGGCTGGGAAAGGAGCAGAAGTCATTCCGTCAATTGATAACTTCATCACCACTTCGTATTTTCCCAGAGAAACCAAGTCATTTTCCGTATAAATTTCACCGTATTCTTTGCTTAAGACGTAGGCGTCACGAGCGCCGACGACAAAAGAAATCAAAGTACCTACATTTCCGAATATTGCTCTTCTTACTTCCTCGTCAAGCTGGTCAATATATTGATTAGCCAAGGTTAAAGACAAACGGTATTTTCTCGCTTCTGACAAAATTTTTATAAAAGAAGTGGTGGCAAAGTTCTGAAACTCATCAACATAAAGGAAAAAATCTTTCCGGTCTTCCTCCTTGATAAAACTGCGGTTCATCGCCGCCAACTGGAGTTGGGTGATGATCATGGCGCCTAAAAGGGCAGCATTGTCCTCACCGAGTTTTCCCTGTGATAAATTTAAAATGAGAATTTTTCCTTCGTTCATAATTTGTTCAAAATCAATCGTTGATTTTGGCCGGCCAATAATGTTTCTAATCATCCGTGAAGTGACAAATTGGCCGACCTTGTTTTGGATTGGCGAGACCGCCTCAGCTCGCAGTCGATCTGGCATTCGTTCAAACTCTTTTTCCCAAAAGTTTCTTAACACCGGATCACCAAGTTTGGGAATAATTTTTTTTCGATAGTCTTTATTGTTTAAAAGCGATAAAATGTCAACTAAAGTGGCACCTGGTGTTTCCAGTAAAGTAAGAATAACGTTTCTCAAAATATATTCCAATCTTGGGCCCCAGCTGTCTTTATAAAGCTTATAAAAAATAGAAACGATTCCGGAGGCAACTAAATCTTTCTGTTGTTTGTTTTTTATTTCCAAAACATTTAAAGAAAACGGTCTTTCCGTGTCAAAAGGTTCAAGGTATACGACATCATTCATCCGCCTTTTTGGAATAAAATCCAGAATGATTTCTGATAAATCACCGTGCGGATCGATAATACATATTCCTCGGTCTTTACGGATGTCGTCGATGGCCATATTGGCGATTATAGTTGATTTGCCGGCGCCAGTCTTACCGATGATGTAGATATGTTTTCTTCGGTCTTCGGTCTTGATGCCGAAAATCTGCTCTTTGTTTTTGAACTCTGTCTTGGCAAAAAAGTTAATGTCTTTTTTGTCATTGACCTCACCCCCGGGGTGAGTACTAGGTTTATCCTCATCACCACCCCGGGGGTGGAGAGAGGTGGGTACCACCGGAAGATTCTCCGGCGGCTCTCCCAATAAAGTTTTTCCCCAAGCGATATTTTTTATCCCAGCCAGCAAATATCCGGGCGGGTGCCACAAGGTCGCCAGTTCCTGGGCATTTAAGACCTGATATCGTCTTTCAAAGTAGCTGATTTTCCTTTCCTTAATTCTTTTCAAAAACCAGTCTTGGAAGAAAATCTTTCTTTTAAAAACATACTGGTTGCCTTCACCCAAAGAAAAACTACCAAAAGTTCCTGCTAACTGGGTCAAATAAGGACGAGAGTCGCTTCCATCAGTTGTTCCCACAAGAAGTCTAATCGCTGTTTTTCCACCCTGAAAAGACGCCTTTTTCATAATGAGCACTCTTTGCGGATTTTGACCGTAACGAGCAGCCGTTTCATCATAGGCTAATTTATGAGCAGCAGAAACAGCACTGTCTGCCCAGGGGAAATAAGCCGGAGTGATGGCAGTTTGAATGGCGATTTTCAGATTGGCCGGCTGTTTGGAAAGAAAGCCTAAAAGCGAAGATAAAGGATCGACGTCTTTAAAGTCAAAGTAGGTTTTGGTTGGTAAGTAAGTATAGGAGTTTAAAGCCACTTCGCCAAAACTCAGCCGTTTTGATTTGAAAATTAAGTCCATTGGGTCAGCGGTTTTTTTAGTGGTTGAGGTTGGGAAGGATGATGAAATCAAACTGTTGACAAAAGTTTCCGAACCCTTTGGGATAGTCACGTAAAAGTAAAGAGTTTGTGAGATCAAATAAATTTCAAAAGCATAGGTTTTCGGCTGAAGATACCATCTTTTCCATAAAGGGATATAAGGATAGGGGAGGAGTGAGGCAAAAATCTGCGTTGCCGCCTCAATCGGCGTCTCGTCGTCCTTTGGGTTACGGATTTGCAGATGGGAAAGTTGCTGCATAAGATGATTATAACAAATGAGCGAATAAAATATAAACATATACAACTTGCGTGCGGCCGTCTCAAAGTTGTATACTAAGACTATCTTATGAAAGAAGAAAAAAAGTATAAACCAAATGAGTTAAAACAGTATATATTAGCTGGTTTGGGTATAGGGGTAGTTTTAGGTGGAACAATTTTGTTTTCTCCTAATTTCCCAATAATTATTGGTAGCATTTTAAAAATTATCGAGGAAGTAAAAGGAATAAAAATTCCCAAAAAGAAAGTAATGAGGGTTCTAAAACAACTAGAAAAAAAACAACTAGTTAATCTCGAAAGAAGAGGAAACGAAGTGTATGTGACTTTAAAAAACAAAGACGACGTCTCGGTTATTAAATATTCATTAAGAGAGCTTCTTAATTTAAAAAAGAAAAAAGACTGGAGAGGAAAGTGGTTTATGGTGGTTTTTGATGTACCTGAAGTAGAAAGGAAAAAGAGAAATTATTTACGGGGATTCTTACGCGAGATTGGTTTTTATCCTTATAATCAGAGCGTTTATGTTTTTCCTTATGAATGTGAGAAAGAAATCAGTCTTATAAAAAAAATAGTTGAAGGAGGAAAATACATAAATTATATTATCGCTGAGCGTTTAGAAAGAGAAGATCAACTTAAAATCTTTTTTGGCTTAGGATAACAACTCTTGTGCGGCCGTCCAAGAGTTGTATACTTCTCAAAAGATTAGGTAGAAATATTAGAAGAGTAAGGAAACAAAAAACACTCTCTCAATATAAATTAGCTGATCTTTCCCATATTAATAGAAGTTATTTAGCAGAAGTTGAAAAAGGTAAGGAAAATCCCACAGTCAAATTCCTTTATAAAATCGCCAAAGTTATGAGAGTAAAAGTAGAAGAGTTAACAGAAAATATGTAAAATCACCACTTTGATGCAGCCGCACGAGAGTGGTAACGATGTTTTGACTGGAACGGTTTACTCTAAGTGCTTACTATGAGTTATCAAAGAAAAAAAGTTGACGAGTTAGGAGATGGCGTGTCTGGTAATCTAGACCCAAAGGTATTATAAACCTAATAATTTCCTCCGTCACATAAATTCTTGTTATCTGGGAGATTCTTCACTCTTTAATCTACTATCCATCCATTCGTTCGTTGTTGACAGGTGATATTATTTCCGTGATATAATAATTGCATATGAAACAAAAAGTTCTAAACTATACTGCAGTTTTCCAAAAAGAACCAGAGGGCGGTTACACTGTTTTTGTGCCGATGCTCCCAGGATGTGTTTCTTATGGTAAGAATTTAGAAGAAGCGAAAAAAATGATTAATGAGGCCATTGAATTATATATTGAAAGTTTGAGCATTCATAATGAAGAGATTCCAACAGAAGAAAACATCTTTTATTCACAGATTAATATTAATCCTTCAAAGTTAAATATTTCTTATGTCTAAACTGCCGGTTTTGAAGCCTAAGCAGGTATTAAAGAAATTTGAAAATCTTGGTTTTATCATCGACAGACAATCAGGGAGTCATTTGATTTTGTATAATCCAAAAACAAAAAGGCGGGTAGTGATTCCGCTTCATTTAACAGATCTAAAAAAAGGAACTTTGTCAACAATTCTTCGCGAAAGTGGGATAAATAAAGAAGAATTTATTCAAGTTTAGCTTGCTACATCACTCTACTTTTGACCGCTTCGGTCAGGAACGGGTGGATTTGGCAGTCTGAATATTACTAAAAAGGTGATTATTAATAAGGCAAAGCCGAGAAACTCCAGATACTGCGGCCAGAAGATAATGGTGGCTAGTCTTGCCTGCGCAAGCAGGGATTGGCGATTAGTGGTTAGTTGATTATTTGAGGAGGTCAATAAGTTCTTCGACAGAAATATTAAGAGGGTTTAAGATTCCCTTTTTTAAAGTTCCTTTCTTGATTTCTTTTTTAAGGGGGATAGTGACAATCCGGCCATCTTGATGTTTCATTATCACATGGTCACCTCGTTGACGAACAAATAAAAAGCCGATTTTTCCGAAGACTTTTATTAATTCTTTCCCAGAAACTACAGGTAGTTTAGGCATAGCTTATTTGCACCGGAACAATAAATTGCTTTCTGTAAGAAGGGGCAGAAGATACTTTTTTGGAAGTTTCCATATAAAGTTGAATTGCTTCCCGGATATTATTTAAGGCTTCATCAAAGCTTTCTCCTTGAGAAGCACAGCCTGGAAGCTCAGGTGCCCAAACAGAATAACCACCCTCTTTTTCTTCTTGAAAAATGACATTATATTCTAAAATTTTTCGTTTTTTCATATAGAAGTATTATAAACCTAATTATTTTTCTCGTCAACCTTAATTTTAGGCTGATGTAGCAGTACAAAAATTAAACTGACGATCATCAACCCAAACCCCACAAATTCCAGGTACTGCGGCCAAAAGACAATTAAAATTTTTCCATTGTTCAATTGTTTCATTGTTTCATTGTTGATGAGCCAGCCGTTAGCCCAATTATTTACTAGGACGTGAGGAAGTATTTTTCCGTTAGAAATCGCAATCCAGCCGGCATCATAGGTCTGATATAAGATCAAATTATTTAAAAGTGGAGTTTTATTGTTTAATGAGACTTTATAAGTGAAGTAATTGGTTTTTTCAACTTCAAAACCGGAAAGAGAGTTAGATGATAAAATGTTCTGGTTTTTATTGATAAATTTTGCGTCTTTCAACTCTTTATAAGGAAATAAATAGACTGAAACTTCCTCCAATAGGTTTTCTGATGGGTAATTTTCGTATGATTTATTTTGAAAGACAAAAGAATAGCCCAAACCATAGTCAAATTTATTAGGTAAGATAAAATATTCATTTTCATTTAATAATTTTTCTTCGAGCATTGATTGTTTTTTTGTTTCATCAATAATATAGAAAAATAAAGGCGAGCCCTTAATATTGCGGCTTCGTATTTTTATCAAGTAACCGTATTTCTGTGATAGCTCCGGCGCTACCAGAGTGAATTCCGTCAAATTATTATTGAAACCACTAACATCAAATGACTTAACTAGCAATTTTCCAAAGTTAATTTTTATTTTTTTATTTTCAGAAAAAGAGTTCAGATTAAGTTTTAAATCAATTATTCCCTGATCATCGGAAATACTGGCTTCAGAAGTTGATTGTAAATAGAGTTGATAATCATCGAAGTTTAAAGCGATATCAGAGTTTATTGCAAAAGAATCTGCCAATTCTTCCAAGCTCCATTTTTTATCTTTTATTCTTGTTTGGGTAGTCAAATCGGCAAAAGGATAATAGATATCATAAGGGAAATCTGCTATATAGTCTCCATTTTCCTGATAAGCACGGTCTTCGGCCGTTAATTTTACTTGAGGACCGATATTTTTTAGGCCTGATGACAAAGAAACAAAGCTTTCGATTTTTTGCGGATGACCGACTTGATAAAGGGCAACAGTTTCTCCCCGGAAAACTAAAGAAATTTTTTGACTTTGTGACAAAAGACCTTCTATTCTGTCTGTTGCCAGACTTTTATAACTTGAGACGACTGGAATGAGAGAGTAGTCTAATATTAGATAATCAACATTATATTTATCAAGGACTTTTTCAAATTGAGTTAGATTTTCTGCCTCAAGCGCCTGTTTTTCTTCCCAAAAATAAGATTCGCTTTTTGGACTCCAGACGTCAAACGTTCGTGAAATAATCGGTTGTTCTATCCCATACCATAGAAATCCACTTCCGTTATAACCCCATCTATTAAAAAACCAGCCCCAAAAAGTATAGTCAGGAAGAAGAGTGACTCTTTTATTTTTATCTACAGTTTTTAAATAATTCATTACCTGAAAATAATCACTTGGTATCTTTACTTTCATTTCAGGAGAGATTAGATAGCCTTTAAAAGAGGGGAGAGAGTAAAGAAAAATAAACAAATAAACAAATAAACAAATAAACAAATTCATTTTCTTGTGATCCTGAGCTAGACGAAGAATGATGTTAATGCCTTGAGCAACAAAATAACTATAGACCAATGAATAAGGAATGATAAATTTTGTAAAAGGTGATCGAAACATCTGATTGACAAAACTGCTTTGTCTTAGCCAGATATTAACCCAGGAAAAAGGTGGCGTGGCAGACAATAGAGCCAAAGCACTAAGTAATAAAATAAATAAAAATCCCAGATTTTTTCTTTTTCTAAAACTCTCCAATAATCCCAATATTCCTAACCCGCCAAACAAATAAGACAACACCCCGTAATAACCGTTGAAATGATCTTTCCAAGGAGCAAAAAGGGGAGTATTACGTATTCCTTTGAGGTCAAAATAAAATCCTTCTAAGCGGAAAAAATTATTTAAAGTTCCTTTTTCCAAGTTTTGGTAAAGGGTATCTTCTGTTGCAATCTGATTGGCTTTCGCCTGGGCTACCCAGCTGCCATTAGTTTTCAAAAAATACAGTTGGGGAAGAATCCAAAATGAATTGACAACCAAAATTAAGCCAAAAGAGAGTAACAACTTTCGTGCGGCCGTCCAAGAGTGGTTATAGTTACGGATAAAATAAGGAATAGAAAAGCAAAGAAGAACTAATATATATACAATAAAGAGCTGTTGGGTGTAAAAAGTGGGAGTACCTAAGAGATTGATTAAGAAAAATAGTATCCAGTCATTTCGAGGCGAAGCCGAGAAATCTAGCGGAGCGTGATTCTTTTTATTTACACGAAGAAATATCCATAGTCCCCAAGGTAAAAAGGCGAAAAAAGTGGAAAACGACTCAAAAGGCAGGTAAAAAATCTGAACTGTTCCCAGATTGAGCATGTAAAACAATGCTCCTAAAAAAGAAATTATTTCATGGTTCAATTGTTTCATTGTTCCATTATTGTCATTGCGAGCGGAGCGAAGCAATCTCATCATTCCCATCCCCCCCAATAACAGCATCAAAAAATGATAGAAGTAGCGGATTATGTTTTGCGGCAGTATAAAAGAAATGATCCATAAAAATACCGCTCTTGGCAGATCAGTCGCATGCGCCATTCCGGCCGTCAGTCCGAAACTTTGGTACTCTTCCCAAACGCTAAAAAATGCCCGTTTGACGGCTAATCCGGGATTTAATTCTGTTTGTAAATTATCCCAACCGGTCAGATACGTTCCGGAGCGGTAATTTACCAAAAAAAGTACTCCGACGATTACCGTCAGCAATATTTGATATTTATATTTATTCCAAAAGTTTTTCATTTAAAGAAAATTAGAAATAATCTAAAAGCAATCCTTAATACAGGATATATTTTTTTCTTAATTAATTCTTTGCTTTTCCCCATCTTTCTTATTTTTTTATATAAAAATAAAATCCATTGCGAAGGAAGTAATAAAATTAAAACACTCTGGGCTAATGTAAAAAGAAATCCGCTTAAAGTCGGACTATATTTATATTTAAATATAGCTTTAATCCTTGATAATAAAGTCAATAAAAATGTTTTTTTAAGATTTATTAAAGAAGTATTTTTGTCATGTAATCGATAATAATGTAATTTTTCATTAATATTTTCCACTTTTCCATACTGGAAAAGCTTGAAAAGTAGTTCCATCTCTTCAGCCGTATCCATGCTGTCATAATAATATTCAAAATCTTTAGGCAATTTAGTTTTATTGATCATCAAAGTCGGTTGCTGGACTGGAATAAAAGTAAATATATATCGATAAATATCTTCAAATTTGGTCGGGAAAATTTTCTTACCAATGGTTTTGCCATCCTTATTAATAAGTAGGCATTGAGTACCAACAGCGACTGTCTGTGAATTTTTTAAAAGATAGTTGACTTCTTTTTCCAACCTTTGCGGATGAGCAATATCATCAGCATCCATACGAGCCAAAAAATTACCATTTGATTTTTCAATGGCAAATTTAACTGTCTGCGAAACGCCGACGTTTTCTTCTATTTTATAAATCCTTATTCTTTTGTCTTTTTTTCTATATTTTTTCAAAATCTTCCAAGAATTGTCAGTTGAAGCATCATCAACAATAATAAACTCAAAGTTTTTATAAGTTTGTTTAAGAATACTTTCAATTGCTTCCACAAGAAAATCTCCGGCATTATAGACCGGCATAACAACGGAAACAAAAGGTTGTAAATTTTTTTTGTTTTTCATATCTTCACCTCTACCTACAAATAAATTTATAAGTATAGGAGAAGAGAAAGGAGATTTAATAGATTTTTTAGTTGGCGGAAAAGCCAAGAACTTTAGGCAGAAGCCTAAGTTCGAAACTAAAAAAAACAATTAAACCTTGTCAAGGTACTCCTTTCTCCGGAGGACTTAGATTATTATTCATAATCAAAAAATCCTCTCTGGGTTACAGGTTAAAATCCTTTTAACGGGGATTAGTTCGCTACTCAAATTTCGAGCAGATGCCAAAGCTGGTTGCCTATGGGCAGGAATATCCCGGGAGGGGATAGAGATGAGCATGAGCCCATCCATATTGCAGTGCCTGTGAAAGGCGAAAGCAATATTCCTGTTGACCCCATTGTGAGGCAACGACGCTATAAAAGCCGTCTGTAACAGTCAGAGTGACTGTCGTTGGGCCTTGAATCGCGCCGTAAACGCCATTGGATTCGTTTCCAACGGTAAAACCGCCGTACACCAGCGTCGTTCCATCAAGAACTGGGATAGTCCAGGTCTGCGTTTGAGCAGATCCTTTACCAGTTTCCTGATAAGAAGACGGGTGAGGGATATAGGGTTGCGGGGGCAATCCA
>Ga0210049_1002384_pt1 | contig 17497 bp, 19 predicted proteins | sample CryGeyCG2014_300_2_FD_183964 | JGI IMG/M metagenome (GOLD analysis project Ga0210049, IMG submission 183964) | Groundwater microbial communities from aquifer - Crystal Geyser CG06_land_8/20/14_3.00 (SPAdes) (version 2) | ecosystem: Environmental > Aquatic > Deep subsurface > Groundwater | place... | reverse complement strand
ACGTTAATATCATATCCAGCCATCGCTTCTTCTCCTTTGGTTTGTGAAACGTCTTTAACAACGTCAATGTACCAAACCGGAGCGGTGGCTGCCCACCAATTATTTACAGCAGTTTACGGACTTAATCGGGGATTCTCGCGGTCGCGGGAATCAAGTTTTTTTGGGCAAGAAAAAAGCCAGCGCATAAATGCGCTGGCTTATCTCCTCTTTCATTACGTTTAACCAAATTTTGCCGCCAAACGTAATGCTTCATGTATCTGCCCTCTTACCTCGGGCGTGATGTCGTGCCCAGATAGGAGTGCGTGATACACGTTGCAGGCCAAGCGGAAATTCTTGTTGGCCACTTTTTCAAAAAACATCTTCGTTTTGGCAGATAGCGACATGATGAATCCCCTCACAAACCAAGTGCCCGAACAACTGGGCGGCTCAGAATGTAACCAGAAAAACAACAAGCAAAAAATACGAGCAACATGGTAATTCTCCTTGATTAAGTTAGAAAGGAAGCCAAAAAGGGGCTTCACTAAGTCACATAAGACTTAGTGAAGCCCCCTGATGGCTATTTCCAACCAAGGGGATTCATCGTGGCTCTATCCGCGAAATTCTCGGATAAAACCTGTTGCTACCTACCTACTCTTTTGCGGCCTTGCTGCGCCGTTTGGGAGTTTTTTCTCATACCCAAAACGTTTCCACGTTTCGGGATCAATTGATGATTGTCTCCTTAATGAATAACGAGACATTACCCCCTAACGGAGCGATGCCCCGTCAGGGTTGGTATTTAATGCGCAGACCTCCACCAAATTGATGGAGGTCTGGCTTTATTTATGCGTGACCGTGGTGATGCTTGTCTTCATCTTCGGAACGGTGGCATGAAGCGTACCATGCCAACCCAAACAGAAAGGCGGTCGCAAGACCAAGAACAACCATGGATTCAATTGCCATTCTCTTCTCCTTCCTTTCTAAATTTCAGTCCCGCTAATATTAGCACGAAGAACATGGTGAAGAGGAATACTGCCGTCCCCCACCCTATTTTTGCATCTACCAGTCCACCAACAATCGCAGCAACCATACATGCAGTTGCCAAATTGTCGGTGACTTTTGCTATGCCTTCACGCTGGTTCTTATTGAACTTCATAAGTCTCCTTTTGGGTAAATACCCTGCGGAGACACATCACCCCAAGGGGACGTATCCCCATTGGGTTGGTTAATTGGCTACTACACCCAACATTGGGAGTAGTAACGATCAGAGCAAGCTTTGATTTCCTTCCATCGCTCTTGCTGCATTCGATGTGCTTCTTCTTTGTCGCCTTTGTACATCCAAACACCACCCGTTAAGCGGGCATCACCATGTCCATCGCACAAAACCTTCCATCCGGTCGGCGTTAAAAAACGAACGCCTTCGGAGGACGCGTGCATGATTTCTGTTTTGACTTCATTGCTCATTGCACACTTCCCCTGCTCTCGCAGCTTCCGTGCCTGCTTTGAGTATCTTGTTAGCCGCAGAAAATACCCGTGCCGCGCTCTTCTTGCCGAACTCATCGGATCGCTCCTTTGAACCCAGCCAGCCCTGAATATAGCCGCGACTTTCATCCAACCCCGGCAATCCAAGTGTTGCGCAACACAAATACGCCACCGATTCAGCTTCAGCCTCTTTGATGTCTCGTGGCAACACGTTGCCGTCTGCCATCTGTGTCTCCTTCGAGTGCATCAGACAGTGAGCCATTTCATGGAACAACGTCTTCCACGGCATGGCGGCAAGCGGGTTGATCGCCAGGCGCTTCTCGTTCGGGACTGCGTACCCTTGGGTATTGCCGTCCGTTAAATTGAAGTGCCCTTCCGTAATTTCCAGTACAGACAGGGCTTGCGCCTTGTCCCATTCAGGAATAACGACTTCGTGCGCATACTCCGCGCCTTCTGTCTGGCTTAACGCAAACCAGTTATTTTTCAGGATGAAGATGGTGCGTCCCGAACCCTTGGCTTGCGTGTTGGCATCTACTTCTGCGTTAGCTGCACCGCGTTCATCCTCGTCTTTCGACTTGGCTTTGACGGTAACTGGCATCACCAAAGCGATTGCCTTCTGGCCTTTTTGAACGCACCGCCCTAATTGCTTCCATTTATTGAAGGAGGCTATGGGCGATAGCTGCAAACCTCTGGCTGTTAATTGAAGCGCAGCAAGAATTGCATTGCCAAGGCTGTACTCATGGAATACCGAGTACGCCTCAGAAATCTTTCCTGGGCAGGAAAGCGCGTCCAAAAACAGCTTGCCCCAGTCGGGGCGATTTGATTTTTCTTGCTTTTCTTGCATGGTATTCTCCTTTTGATAAAACAAAAAAGGGACACCATGACCCTTGCGGGGAGGTGTCCCCGCGTGGGTTAAATTCAAGCTTCTCTGGTTAAATCATCGCCATCCTTCATTGCGCCAAGACTAACCAAATGGTTTTTCAGTCCTTTAAGGTCGCTCTTGTTCCGCATCCAGCCATCTTCAAAAATGTCAAAACCCTTGATCTCGAAAATGGTGTTATTGCTGCCATCACGAACATCGGCATAAAACTCGCCGCGTTCGTCAAGATTGATGAAGTACAGATACGTCTTTTTTCCAGGCGCACTCATATCAACCCCCTTTCGGCAAAAGACAATGCGCTTTCGTCACCAATAATGAAGTGATCCAGCGCACTCACATCTACCAGTGCCAATGCCTCTTTCAGCACATTGGTCAATAGTTGATCGGCCCGACTTGGTTCGGCCAGACCGGAAGGATGGTTGTGAGCCAATAGGACTGCCGCCGCGTTGTGCATCAGCGCACGTTTTACAACCTCGCGCGGATACACACTGGTTTGCGTCAGCGTGCCGTGAAATAACTCTTCGGCGGCGATCAATCGGTGTTGCGTGTCGAGAAACAACACCACAAACACCTCTTGCTGCCGCCCACCCAACAACAACTTCAGATATTTCTTAACTTCAACTGGATTATTGAGGTTGATTGGGTTTTGTGTGATGTCCTCGGATAGCGCACGCATAACCAGCTCTTTTGCTGCCGAGATGGTTGCTGCGGGGCTGTAGTTGGGTTTGTTTTCGCAAACGGCGGTGTTTTGCCGTTCCATCCGCATTCCAAACAAAACGGAAAGCGGTTTTTGTGACAAACCCCTCGCCTTGTCCTGACCAATAAGTATTGCCAGTAGGTCTAGGTTGGAAAGTCTTTTGGTTGCTGCATCTTGGTAACTCATGGTGTTTCTCCTTCTTTCTTTCTTTTTAATGAAAAAACGAGGACACCATGCCCCAATGGGGAACGATGTCCCCGCTTGGGTTTGAAAATCAAATTGCCCAAACCCCTCTTTCGACAGGTTGCGCCATTAGCTGAAGTATCTGGCGAACTTTCGCTTGCCAGTTGTTGTTGCTTGAAAGTCTTGCTGGTGCATCGGCAGCAATCTTGGCGTAAATATCCTCCAGTTTTGCTCGTCCGCCCAAGGCAATAAGTGCGTGTCTTACTACGGCACGCCATGTTGCTTTGAGTGCTGACGCTTGTTGCTGCGCCATCGTAGCTAGGTCGGCCAATATGGATATACTTAATGTTTTCGGTTTTTGCCAAAGTATGATGTACTCGTGCAAAATCCTCATGTGTTTCATCTTCGCATACTGCCGCGAGTCAGATACACAATTGTGTTGCGCCTTTATAACCACAGATGCCAGTTCCGACTTCGGCATTCTGGCGATGCAATCAGCCTGGAAGCTTTTGTACTGTCCATCACGCCGCAGGTCTCCGATAAGCAAGCCATACATGCCGCCCTGCCTGGTGGCCTCGCGTTGGTTAAGAAGAGCGATCTGGATTTTTTCCATGAACTCCTCTTCATTCGCGCAGCGCGACAAATCATCAGCGTGCGGTTGCCCCCAGACCTGACCGCTATAAACGATCATGTCATGATACGGTGGGTGACTGAACACCATATCTGCTTGCTTCCCAACACTTTGCAGTATCGAGTCGCGCAGAATGTTGAAGCCGCTGTGAAGATCAAGGCCATAAGTCTCTATGCCCATTTCTTTTGCGACTTCAACGGATGTTCCGCTACCAACCATCGGGTCAACAAACACAGCAGGTTTGTACTGCTCGAACAGTGCCTTATAGACGTGTCCAGAACAATTACCTCTCCAGCTTGATTTACCCCACTTGCCGCGCTCTTGAAACGATAAAATGCTCATTTTGTGTCTCCTTTTTTTGAGTAAAACAAAAGAGACACCATGCCCGGAGGGGATAGGTATCCCCAGTGGGTTTTTGAAATTTGCCGTGCTAGACTGCGCACATGATTAAATGCGGAAATCAAATACGGCTGCACAAGAAAGATGTTCGACGGCTTGCCGCAATAACAGGCTCATCTCCAGAAGGAGTGCGTACTGTGGACGGCTTGAATCGTTTTGTGACCGCACATCTTGCTTTGTTTGAACAGGAGACACCAGAAGCGCGCCTCCTTCGACTATTGCTACTTGATGAGAAAATTAGTCCAGAAGACCAATAGTGTTCATCGCTTCGCAGTACACATCCCACAAACCTTGGCGTAGATCAGGATTTTCATCCATTTTCCGAACCAGCTTTTTCGCTTGTTCAGGATCGCTTGCCATTTGCATTAAAAGCTGATGTTGCTTTCTTTGCCATTGGTTGTCTGTGATGAATGTTTTTACTTTAACCATGAGGTTCTCCTTTGGTTGATGTAACAGGAGGACACCATGCCCTTGCGGGATAGTGTCCCGCTTGGGTTTTTGAAAACTGCTGTGCTAGACTGGGCACATGAAAAATCCATGTGCGCAATTCACGGTTATTGATGGCGGCAAAGAAGAACTGGAATGCAAGAAGCATTCCCTGTTCAACCAGCCGTGGGTTTTCTCCTTCGACGAGTTCGAGCAGCTTTGTGAGCAGTTCGACGTGCCGAGGGCGGAAGCGTTTGACTTGCAGTTGAAGTGCATCCAACACAAAGCCAAGACAAACAGTGAGGCTGCGGCAGTTTTTGCTGTCATGAGCGGAACCAAGAAGGCTTCCGATGCAATCGCACAACTACGCCGCAACAGATTCAGGCTCGAAACTTCCTTGCCACTATCTCTTCCTCAATCATCCCAACCAAACGACGAAGCCGACGTTTAACGTCATCATCGCTCAGTTCAGATTCCATTTTCATAGCCTCAGCGCGGCGACCTGAAAGTTCGTCGTCTGATGCCTCTTGCAGCCACCTGTAGAAAGCGGCCATGTCGAAAAGCAGTCCCATCTGTGTCTCCTTAAAAAAGGGAGCACAGACCCCATCGGGGAAGTGTCCCCGTTGGGTTTAATTAACTACATTCTGCCGTCTCTTTTGAGTGTTCGGCTAACACTATCAACTCAAGGCATTACGCGATGAGCATGAATTCTCTTTTTGTGACGTACTCGTTGAGTGCGCCATAAAAAGCCACCCCAATCAAGGGGTGGAAGAACTTTAGACGACTTCCGCCGTTTCTTCAACAGCGGTGTTTTCGCCCTTGTTCAAGTCAAGCTCGGCTTCGATTTCTCGTTGCCGTTGTTTCAGCCACTCCAACCGCGCAGCCTTATCAAACGGCTTTGCGGCTTCGGCATGAATATCAGCCATGCGTTTTTCGGTTCTGGCCAAATACTCCAGTTCTTCCTGAAGTACCATTTCCATCCGGTTGAGCGTATTTTCGAGTACACGCACAAAACCTTGTGCTGATTCCGCGTGGTTGCAGCGATACTCAATACCACCCAGGATCACCAGCACCATCCCTTCAAGCACTGTCACTTTCGCAACAATAGGGAATCCGGCAATCTGACCAATGTTCCGATCACGTTTAGCTTTGTTTCCGTACACGGCTTGGAGTATTGCCTTGCCCGCCTCAACGCGGTCTGTATAGCGATTCCCTTCAACTTCCATCAGGAATTTGCCGCCAGATACGTCTTGTCGAGCAGCCATGTCGGATTCAATGCCGGTAATTCTGGCCTGGACACGTTCGATACGACCTGGCAACGTCGCCAGCTCCTGCTTGTTGCGCCATTGTTGCTGATCCCATTGAGAGCGGAGCAACGACAGCTTGGCAAGCTCGGTATCAACACCTGCTTTTTCCAACACCAGCGGATTGCCTGATGCCAAGGCTTTCACCTCGGCATATGACAGCGCGGCCAATTCAACATCCTCTGCACTACGCATCCCAGTATCCCCTTGCATAACCTGAGCAATGAATCTTGCCTTGGTTTCAAGCGTCTGCCAGATGTAGGCATCGAACGAGCCTTCTGTGACATAGCGGTAGATGCGCACGTTTTCGTTCAGGTTGCCCTGGCGAATAATGCGCCCTTCCCGCTGTTCTACGTCCGAGGGTCTCCACGGCGCGTCCAGATGATGCAACGCGGCTAGTCGAGTTTGAATATTTGTCCCAACCCCCATCTTCTGCGTGCTGCCCAGAAGGATGCGGATACGCCCATCACGCGCGGCTTTGAACAGATCGTCCTTGGCGGAGTCGCTCTCGTAGTCGTGAATGAAGGCAATCTCCTCGATTGGAATACCTCGTTCAACTAAATTACTTCTCAACGCCTGATACACACTGAAACGCCCGTTTTCAAGCGGCGTGGACAAATCGCAAAACACGACTTGTGTCCCACGGAACAGCTTGGTTTCCCCCCAGATACCGAAAACTCTCTCGGCACAATGGTTCACCTTGCCATCCTCGACTTCAGCGAATGAATCAATCAGACGCATATCCAGCGCGGCCTTGCGACCCTCGTTGGTGATCGCCAGCATGTTGTCCTCGGAAGGACTAACGTTGCCGTTTCTGATCGCTTCTGCCCGTTCCACAAGGGTTTGGGCAAACTCTTTCAGGTCGTCTGTTGGCTTAATTGCTATTGTTTCTTTGTGTGCTGCTGGTACGGGCAGTTTTAACATCTCCGCCGTGCGAATATCCGCCACCTCACCAAACATAGACATCAGTTCCGGCAAATTAACGAATCGCGCAAAGCGGGTGTGCATCCGATAACCCCTACCATCTGGAGCAAGCTCCAGCGCCGTTACTGACTCCCCAAAGTTGCCTGCCCAAGTGTCAAACATCCCCACTTGATAGGCTTCCATCGTCTTCGGTTGCAGGTATCGCTGCATGACCCACATTTCGGCCATGCTGTTGGATACCGGTGTGCCAGTTGCGAAAACAACACCTGACTCGTTGTTGTGTTTTTCCATGACGTGACGGGTTTTTACATACATATCAAACGCCCGTTCTGAATTGCTGTTAGGTAAACCAGCGATCCGCGTCATTTTGGTGAAACGCCACATATTTTTAAAAGTATGCGCCTCATCTACAAACAGCCAATCAATACCAAGCTGTTCAAAGGACAGAATGTCATCCTTTTTATTTGCCCCTGACAGTTTCGCCAGTTTTGCTTCCCATGATTTTTTCGCACGGGCTAGTTCTTTGATGATGCGGTTACCGCGATCCTGCTTTTCGGTACACATAGCATCTTCAATCTTATCAATTTCGTTCTGGATATATTCCTCCATGAACTCATCGCTCATTTTGATACGCTCGAATGAGGCATGTGTAATCAGCACACCGTCCCAATCGCCGGTAGCGATACGAGATAGAAGCTGACGACGCTTGTCGCCCTGAAGATCATCTTTCGACGCAATCAGAATATTCGCACCGGGATACGCGCGCAGGAACTCGGCTGCAAACTGGTGAAGCATGTGGTTTGGCACCAGATACATCGGTTTGCTGGCTCTGCCCAAGCGACGCAATTCCATACCCGCACAGATACAAGTCAGTGTCTTGCCAGCCCCTACAACATGGGCAAGCAGGGTGTTACGTTGACTTGCAACAATACGCCAGATCGCGTTTTTCTGATGATCGTGCAAACGGTATATCCGAGAGAATCCCGGTAATACCAAATGCTGGCCATCGTACTGACGTGACACAACACAATTGAACGTGTCGTTGTAAAGTCTTGCCAATCTTGTTGCCCGTTCCTGATCCTTCCACAACCACTCCTGAAATGTATCCTTGAGCAATTGCTGTTTCTCCCGTGCTGCGATGGTCTCCTTTTGGTTGACCACACGCTTATCGGGATTCACTTTGTCAGGGTCATACACGGTCGGCACGGTTTGATTCAACGCCTGGTCGAACAGATCTGCTGCATTAACCCGTTCAGTGCCAAACTTTTGCGTGGCTGGTATCGAATATTTGGTGCTGTAGTGCGTTTCGATATTCCACGCGCCTGCTGCCTGGTTGAACGTCACGGCGTTTCCGTTGCACTCCAAAGTTTCATCAAGGAAGGCTTCGTAATCACCTGTTGGTATCCACGTTGAACCGATGCGTGCACCGATCTCGCCGGGTGTTAAATCGTCTGGAATCACGGCCTCTAACGCTTGCGCATTTCGGCTGTAACGCTCACCCGACACCCTAGCGGCAGAGAGTTTTTTACGGACATCACCTGACAAGTAACTGTCCTTGGTTTCCCAATGGTCGGTTTCTGGATCAAGGAACACTGCGCCCCTCTCTTCGAGTTCCTTCATGGCTGCGCAACTCGGTTTCCCAAGCAATTCAGCAATCCGATTCTCGACGATGCTGCCACACTCGGACAGACTAACCAGCAACGCATCTTGCGATGTTTCGCAATGATCAACCCGTTTGAACACCCCCACCGTGCGCTGAGTAAATATGTCTGCTTTCTCGGCGCTTTGAGTTTCCTCATCCCAGCGTTCCAGCGACATCAGCAACGGCAGATCGGGATCGCTTTTGAAAGCTCTCCGGTTTGCCTTCTCGGAAATATTTCCGTATTGGGCAACAAAGTTGTCATACTCAATGTTCAGCATCAACCGATAAGTGGCAAGAATCGCCTCATTCTCCGTTTCTACTTGTGACCGAATAATCTTGCGTGCCGCATCACGAATACTGCACATTCCCATGATGCGTTCCAAGGTCTTCTGCGGCGCGATGAACTGCAACGCTTCCAACCCGTCTGTTGTTTCGTACACCTGTCCGTTAATCACCCGGAAACCTGGGCGTCCCTGGTCGTTGTACCCCAGGAGTGTAGGTTTTAGCTCTTTCGGCTGTTCGCTGTTTTGAATTGCCGTGTAAATATCCTCTGGCAACAAGGACACCTTTTGAGCCAGTGCTTCTTCGAAGTTTCCATCGAACACACACCCTGTTGATTTGCTGTAGCCGTTTTCTGTCAGCGTTAGCTTGCCGATGACCCATTGAGGGTTCGCGGCGAAATACTGGTTGCAGGCGATGGACTGCCTTTTCCAGTATTCCTTGCATGGCTGGTAGATCGGGGACGTTTCAGGCAGGGTGATAGCTTCCATCCAGCCTTTTTTACTGCCACGTCCCGCCATCGGTTTTTGCAGCACCAGTATGTCTGTGGTGACTTCGGTGTTGGCGATTTTCTTGAAAGCGGTATTGGGTAAGCGAACTGCTGCCACCAAATTAGCCTTACTGCCAAGATACTGCCTCACCTTATCGTCATACTTATCCATCGTCCCGGAGGACGTAATGAACACCACCAACCCACCCGGCCTGACAACTTCCATCGCTTTCGCAAAGAAATAGTCATGAATCAGGAAATTGGCGTAAGGCACATTACGCAATTCCGGTACTTGGTAATTCCCGAATGGCACATTGCTGATCGCCAGATCGTAAAACCCTACTGGCAGCTTTGTGGCCTCAAACCCGCCTTGTATGACGTTTACCCCAAAATCCCCGTATAGAGTTTTCAGGATGCGCGCCGACAGTTGGTCGAGTTCGATTGCTGTTACGGTACTTTTTTGGGCGATTTCTTGCGGCATCGCGCCGAGGAAGTATCCAGTTCCCGCAGAGGGCTCAAGAACGCGGCCACCCTTGAAACCCAGCCGTTCCACCATCCGCCACATCGCTTCGATAACTTCTGGTGCGGTGTAGTGCGCATTCGGTGTGCTGGCTTCAGCGGATTTGTGTTCGTTTTCGTTCAATAGCGCCTTGAGGCGTGCAGCACGAGAAACCCATGCTTCGTCCTTTTGGTTGTCATTGAACGCTTGCGGAATACCGCCCCACCCTGTGTAACGGTTGAGAATGTCCCGTTCTTCCGTGGTGGGTTGCCTTTTCTCGTCTTCCAGCTTGCGCAGGAGTTCGATTGCGGCAATGTTCGCGTCGAATTTTGAAACGTTGCCCGATAGACTGGACAAGGTAACGGCATTAAGACACGGCCACACTGCCTTGATTTTTTCAACTACGGCAGCTACCGACTTGGGAAACCGGATGATTTCAGCTTCTCGATGCGGAACATCTGGCTCTTGCAATACAACAGGCATATTGTCTGCTGGCTCAAAACCCGGCAACCACATGAGGGCTGCGCTAATTTTTTTCAATCTCATTGGTTTCACTTGCGTCTCCTTTTTTAGGTACAACAAAAAAAGGGACACCATGCCCTTGCGGGGATGTGTCCCCGCTTGGGTTTAGAAAAACCTCGTCGAACGCTGTGCATGTAAAACCACTCATGCTCAGCGTTTATTTGTTACACGTTATAGCGACGTGCAACCTCAACCAACCACTCTCTGCGCTTTGTTCGACGAATCGAAGAAACGCCAATCAACAGATGTCCGCAACAATCATGCTCGCAACGACAATGCCGAGTGAATGCGCCTTGCAAAACGTTAATAACGTCCGCTTTGGATACATCCTTTGGAGCTGCTACGGTATAGATACGCCCTTCCGCTTCTCCGTTAGCTGTGTCAATTTCAGCGATGCGCCTGATTTTGAGAATTCGGAATTTCCCGACATACTCATGCACATCGTCGTCCTTCCAGCCTTCGTTGAAGCTGAAGGTTGTGCGCTTGTAGCCATCAAAAGTTTTAGGGGTTGGCATTGCGGCCTCCCTTTGTGGCCTTTGAAATGGCTGCACGTATCTGAAGCAGTTTATTGGAAATACCTTTTTGCGTTTCGTCATCCTCAAAACCGAGTATAAAAAGCTCGGCCATGATGAGTGCTTCCAGCAAATCAGGTGCGGCAGCGATGAGTCTTGCATTCGCTGCTGATTCTGATTCCCCGTTAGCCCAGACCGTTGCGATGTGATCGCCATTCTGGTTTGCGAAACGCGCTCTGATTTCGGTGTTGGCGACGTTATGCCAAGAGCCTTGTGTGTGCCTCATTGGATGACTCCATACGGAGAAAAGTCGTAGAGAGCTTCACCAGACACCGTGTTGTACACCGTTGTCCAGCAACCATCATTAAAATGAAAAACTTGTTTCACGGTGATCTCCTTTTTGAAATAAAAAGGGACACCATGCCCCAGAAGGGACAGAGGGTGTCCCCGATGGGTTTTTGAAATTTGCCGTGTTAGACTGCGTACATGAAAAATCCATGTACGCAATTCACGGTTATTGATGGTGGTCGAAATAAAATTGAAAGCCGCTTGGTAGAGGCTTTCTTTACTCCATACCTGCCAGACAATCTTGTTGTGGTAGAGCGGCTTTCAGAGCAGTTGAGGCCGCGCCTTAACTTGCGCGACGTAACTCTACTCTCGCAAGAACCTCCTCGTCGATAAGCCTTAACGCGAGTCTTACGTCTGCCATTCCATCGCGTGACACCGACTTTATCTTTGACAGAATCAATTGACGGTGCGCTTCAATTTCTTCATCTGTGGCATTTTCCAGCCACAAAATAAATGCCTTGATTGTTGCTTTGTTCATTTTGCGTCTCCTTAAAAGTTAGAAGGGACACAGACCCTATCGGGGAAGTGTCCCCGTTGGGTTTAATTAACTACATTCTGCCGTCTCTTTTGAGTGTTCGGCTAACACTATCAACTCAAGGCATTACGCGATGAGCATGAATTCTGTTTTTCAAAGCACGCCTCTCTAGGTGCGCTTTGAAAAACCCCGCAAGAAGCGGGGAAACTTGTTAGCTGGCTTCATCCTCGGGAGGGTGATTCAGCTTAACGAACAGCAGTTTTTTTGGTGTATGTTTGATCAACAACACCGTTGATAACATCCAACCAGTCTACCGACTTCATTCCTTGCGGAATGTCGTTTTCTGGAATCTTAATGGATGCTTTAACACCTTCACTCCAAAGACGCTTCAGCAGCACCTTCGCCGAACTCTGCCCGTGTCCTTCCTGGTGTTGCTTGGAAGGACGGTCTTTGTCCGCGTAGACCACTACATCAACACCCTTTGGCGGTACGAAGTTTTCCAGCAGGTACGCATTGCCAGCAGCCCACACTGGGATTTTGAATGCACTCATTACTGCCAGTGCTGTCTCGACCCCTTCTGTTACTGCCAATACTTTGCTATTCCCTGCCAGACCTATTCTCATCGCTCCAAACAAATCATTGGCGCAGTGCCGCATCATCTTTTTGGGCGACTGGACAGGTGCTTTTGTCCCGTTGTTGGTGATGTAAGTGCGATGTATGGTCGAAGGACGACCGTCTGAATCGCATACCATCGTGACAATAGCGGGATATTTTTTGACCATCTTTCCGTCTTCGTAATACTCAAGCGAAGGGGAAAAACGGATCATGGTTTCATCTATCTTCCGATAGTCTATCTGTCCAATTCCACGATTCGCAAAATACATTCTTGCCGATCGTGCTAATGGTGAAGATATGGGGATGCTGTGTTTCCATACATGATTCAGTGAATCGCGTATGGATTGAACATCCACTTCGTTTTCTTTTTTGGCGGCTGGTCTTGTCTTAGTCGGATGGCGATTATTGCTGTTCCCTGCCACCAACAACTCCTGCAAGGCGTGATGAGTGGTTTTGAAATCCCACCCGTTAGCCCACATCAGCAACGAGTAACCGTCGTGATAAATGCCGCAGGTGTTGCAAACTCCGCCGCCCGTTTCATCAAAATCCTTGAACAGGCGAAAACCATCTACGCCGCCATGCACGGGACATGAAACGTGGTGCGGTAATCGCTCTATGGCTAGTCCTAACTGCGGGGCGAGCGATGTCACAATGCTTTTCCAGCGTCCAGATGCCAATTGCTTCAACTCTTTCGCTTCCATGATGCCTCCTTGGTTAAATCCCGCATGGGACACACCAAAGCACCCGACGGGATGTTTTGGTGTGTCCCATGCGGGCGGGTAGTTTTTAAGCCACCAGCAAGGAAGCATCCCCAAGGGGAATGTTTCCCCCTGGGGTGAATGCTTCAATTAAAAAGGTTCTGACCCCGCCTGTTTTGCGGGTTTTGCAGCACCATTATTGCCGTTGCGAGCGGTTGTTTTCGCTACGGGTTCAGCAACTTGATGTTCGTCTGACGCTTTGTTCGTCGGGTAGAGACAATGCATTACTGCACCATCCCCCCCTAAGAACTGTACGTGCGAGTTTCCCCGCATACAGCTCAAGCCTCTGCAAGGCCCTGTTTGACCAGAGCCAGCAACCTACTTTCTTTCTCGGCTATGGTGTTGCCTGTGACAGTTCGGATGTAGCAATTCCAAGTTGTTCATGTTGTCATCACCGCCTTGGGCTTTTGGAAGAACGTGATGAAGATTCCATCCCGTGTCCTTCGTTATTTTCTCTCCGCATTTCAGACACATTCCATCTTGTGAATACCACAGGTACAGCAACCTATTTCTTCCCCTGAGACTTTCCTTCATGGACAGGCCAAGCCTGTTCTCGAAGTACATCTCAAAATCAGGGTCGTAAGGATTTGCCGCTCCTTTGATTTTGACGTGGCGTTTGATTGGCGTGTCACTGGCTATCACCAGCTTCACAACCTTCTTTTCGCCTTTATCATCCTCTGCCGTTGTGCCAAACACCCAATTCCTCAAACCATCACGCATGAAGTATTTCGACCTCACCCATGCGGCTGATTTATTCGGATGCCTTCTGCAAGCCCACTGCCAAAGCTGTTTCCAAATAACGTGGTCAACCTTTGAGAAGGTTTCTTTCGCTACTTGGTTCTGGTGGTAATTCGCCCAACCTCTGATTACCGGGTTGAGCTTTTTCACCAGATTTTCTTGCTTCGCTGTCCTGGATTCCTTGATTATTCCCCGGACTTTTCGCAAGAACGTTTGTACGTTCTTTTTCGCAGGTTTGATGAGTAACTTTCCATCGTATTTGCGCACGTTCCATCCGAGGAAATCAAAGCCTTCCTCAATATGCACGATTTTGGTTTTCTCTTCGGACAGCGTTAATCCTCTGTCTTTCAAGAATTCCACCATCAACTCCCTCGCTTCTTCCAGCACTTCTTTCGTTGTGCCAGTTATTACGAAGTCATCTGCGTAACGAATCAGGTGAACCTTGTTTTTTGTGTTTCCGTGACTGTTAGTACCGAAGTGTCTATCCAGCTCGTTTTCCATTCCATCCAAGGTCATGTTCGCTAACGTCGGTGAGATAATCCCGCCTTGCGGCGTACCCGCCTTCGTATTGAACAACTGTCCATTCCATTTGAAGCCAGATTTCAACCACTTCTTTAGCGTCACTTTATCCATAGTGATATTGTTCAACAGCCAGTCATGATTGATATTGTCGAAGCATCCAGATATATCCGCATCCAATACCCATTCAGCAGATTGTTTTTTCGCCAGTGCTTTGAAACATTGCTCTGCCGCATCTCTGCTCGCTCTCATGGGTCGGAACCCATAAGAGTTTGGGTCTGCCTTGGTTTCCGAGACTGGTTCTAGTGCTTGCAGATACATCGCTTGCATAGCCCTATCTTTCATCGTCGGTATTCCTAGCGGACGCATCTTTCCGTTTGCCTTCGGTATAAAAACCCGTCTCAAAGGTTGAGGTTTGTACCCCCTTCTCTTGAGCGACATAACAGCTTCGGCTTTTAACTCCGGTGTGTCCCATACAACCTTGTCCACACCCGGTGTCTTTTTGCCTTGATTTTCAGTAACCCGCTTTACGGCTAATGCTCTGCCGCTAAACGAATGGGTCAGTATCCACTGCAAGGATTTCACCCTGCCGTATCTACCTTCCCTAGTTGCCTTTGCAATACGCATTTGCAGCCTCTTTACCGTTTGATGGATTTTTGCCCAGTCGAGACTGTGCCAATCCACTTCACAGTCAGAGGCCGCACCAACTACAATTTCCGCAGTTGTCATTTGCTTTACCTCCTTTTGAAGTTCTACATACTCTCTTGCAAAGAGAGACCAGTCAGAAGTCTGCTTCCTTTCGGACAGGACGATGTTGGCTTGTGCCTCAATCCCTATTCATCCCATTACAGGACGACTTTCGCTTTTTCTGACATCCTCTACCCGCACATCCATCGGCTTTCCTTGCGGTTGGCTTGCCCTTGCGGGCGGATATACGGGCTTATCGTGTTCCATGTAAATAACACTGGAAGGTTAGGTGGTGGCTCTTTTCCGGGGAGACTTTGTTTCCGCTTGAGGAGTGAAGAATCTCAAGACCGCTCCCTTACCATTTTGGTTACTGCCTATAAGCATCTTTGGCAGTTCAAGGATAACGAAATTTATCACCACTTCACTTACGTTCACCATACTTCCAAGCCTAGTTCCCTACCGCGTAATGCTCGCAGTTCCGCCTCTGCCTCACGGCTTTAGCATCATCCTTTCGGAGTGGGCTACATTGTCAGAGGGGCTTCAGACCCAGCCGTTACCGGCCACGCCTGCCCTCGTAGGCTACTGTTGGGAAAACAACAGGTTTGATTAACTATTTCTGTTATCAAACAGTTACTTACACGACTTCACGTCGCACCCACCGAGCATTTTCATCTCGGAGACAACAATTTTTGTGATGTAACCATGCCCCAACCGGGATATGGTGATCCCGCGTTGGGTTTTGATCGTGTTAGACTGGACGCATGAATGAATCACGAAAACCATCCTTCACGGTTATTACTGGAGGCAAAGAAGAACTGGAATGCAAAAAACGCATCCTGTTTTCCACGCCTGAACTGCTTGAGCAGCAAGAATTTGAAAACCTATGTGATTCACTAGGTCTTCAATTTGTTGATGTTGAATTTCTGATTGCCAAGCGTGTTCGCAATCGAAACTATTCAAGCCGCCTCGAACAGCAAGCCCTGTTAGCCATCATTGAAGGGCGTGACAACGATATAGAACGCCTGTTCGGTATTCTGGAACGTCGCAATTCCCTTTCTTTGAAGGTTATCTCATCGTCCTAGCCAACATCTCCTGCTCAATTTCCTTCAGAAGATACTTGGCATCAGTAATGACGCTTGATTCCGTGAATTTATGTTCTATCGCATGTTGCAATTGATCTCTGCGTTGCAGCAGCTCTCGTTCGCTTGAGGTTTCAAGCCAGCGAAAAAAAGCCTTCATGTCAAATATTGCCCCCATTTTGTGCCTCCAAAATTAAAATAAAATGAGACACAACCCTTACGGGAAATGTCCCCGTAAGGTGAGTGTTGCTTGTTAAATCAGGCTATTGCTAATCGCATCTTTGCATTTGCGATATTCACGCATAGCAATTTCAAGATTTGCATCGTCCAAGTCGCCTTCGGCACGGATATAGATTTCGTCCAATGCTTCAACCGAATTGGCATCGCGTAATGCGGCAACAATTTTTTCGAGCTTTTCGAGTTTGGTTGATGTTGCCGCATTACTGTTGCCAGTCTTGCCGCCATCAGCCACATCCACAATTTCGCCCGTGTCTTTGTCAACAACTGGCGTGTAGCTGCCGTTGATAACGTCGTCGAGGTTAAGATTTTGTCGCCCTGCTTGTTCGTCCATCGCCAATGCTGTTGCCAACTCTGGTGATTTCGGTAAGAACTTACAGATGCGGCGAATTGCCGTTTTCAGCCCCATTGCGACAAAGTCGGTATCCCAAGTGGATTCCTTCTTGTATTTCTTGGCTGCCTGGTAGCCACGACTGCCATCACGGATGCGCTCTACTTCTTTGCGCCCCATTGCGACAAATGTGCGACTACCATCTTTCAAAACGCCGACCGCATAGAAACCGACCACATCCCCACGCTCTTCATCCGACGCGGGAAAGCCGCCCGGTGCGGTTAGTGGTTCGTGTTCCAAATTTCGTTCCATACCAAGCTTGAGCGCGAACTTGTCGTTCATACGCACCGCTTCGGCGTAAATATCAACGACCTGCCCACTGTTTCGTGCCAACTTCATCAATCCGGTATAGCCTGGAATTAACTGACACTGGCCGCCAAATGGAACAAGGTGAGCTTCGCCCATCAACCCTACTTCCAGTCCAAGCTGCGAGGACTGGATCACGGCAGCAAACACGCTGCGCGGATCGCATTCTGCCAACTTCGGTGTCATACGAAACGCGGTAAGCGCAATGCGCGCCATGCGGTCAGGGTTAATGTGCTTTGGCAGCGCGCGGGCGATTTCGCCTTTGAACTGTTCGAGCATCGCAGGAAAGCCTTGCTGTTGCTCGGATTTAGCTGCGTTGTTGTTGGTGTTGCGGATGTTTTTGAGTGCTTGCAAAGACATGATGATTCTCCTTTTAGGTACAACAAAAAAAGGGACACCATGCCCCAGAAGGGACAGAGGGTGTCCCAGTTGGGGTGCTGCAAACTTATAACGACAACTGATTAGGCTGCGCGTGTGATTGGATAACGAAGTTAACGA
>Ga0210049_1002376_pt1 | contig 17534 bp, 23 predicted proteins | sample CryGeyCG2014_300_2_FD_183964 | JGI IMG/M metagenome (GOLD analysis project Ga0210049, IMG submission 183964) | Groundwater microbial communities from aquifer - Crystal Geyser CG06_land_8/20/14_3.00 (SPAdes) (version 2) | ecosystem: Environmental > Aquatic > Deep subsurface > Groundwater | place... | reverse complement strand
GCGCCGGTTTTCTCAAGAATTTCTTTTAACTCTTGCTCAATTTTTTTCTGCAACTCAATATCCAGCCATAAAACCAAACTTTTCCCCGACTGAGGTAAAGAAGCTATTTCTTCTGATAATATATTTCCATAAACATCTCTTTCTACCCGCGTTTTTCCCGAATTTTTTTTCAAGACCTGCTCATATGACTTCTCGATACCATCTCTCCCAATTAAATCCGTAATTGAGTAAATCTCGGGATTTTCTTTTAATTCTTCTGTATTTATCTTACCGATATAACCAAGCAGATGAGAAAAAATTGGACCATCTTTATAATATCTAATAGAATTTCTTTCTATTTGAAATCCAGGAAAACTATTAATTTTTGTCTCAAGGATAATTAATGTTTGATGGTCAAGATTTTTTGCAATTAAGATTTTTTGTTCATTCCCTTCGTTAATTTTCTCTTCTAAATCATTAGGATTCATATTAATAATCTCAGCGATTTCTTTAAAAATTTCTATTTTGGGGGAATCATCGACAGGAAGCTTGCTTTTATCTAGGACTAAATCAAAACTGGGTTGGTTGAAAACTAATTGTTCTCCTTCCCGAGCATAAATTACTCCTCGTTCCGCTTTAATTGAATGAAATATAAATTTATTCTGGTTGGCCAGAGATAAAAATTTCTCGTTTTCTAAGATTTGGAATTGAAATGTCTTTGCCAAAAGAATAAAAAATATAACTAAAGATAATATAAAAACCCCTTTAAGAGCTCTTGAAGAAAGAGGAACTTCAAACTTTTTCTCTGAAATGCCAAATTCTTCTTCTTTTTCTTTGGCCAGACGGTCTAAAAAGATTTCCTGAGGTTCTATATTTATATTCTGTTTCATTTTAAATTTTTTCAAAAAACGGAACTCGAACATATCTTCTAAAAATTAATTTTATTAAAATAACCAAAACCATTGAAATTAAGATGTTATAGCCGATGAAAGACGAAGAAAATATATCCAAAAAAAATCCTCCGCTCAAAGCCATATATAATCCGAGCTCATTTCTCGGTTTTTCAAAAACATTCCAAATAATTATTAAAATTAAAATCAAGTTCGGAAAAATACCTCCGATTGCGAAATGAACAAAAAAACTGGCTTGAAGCAGAACTAAAAAATATAAAATAATAATTGAAATTAAAATTTTTTTAAGCATTTTAATCAAAGCCCGGCTTCACTTATATTAATTCTCGCTGGATATAATTTTCCACTTGACTGGATGTATGTTTGCTAATATATAATTGGTTAGAAATAGCCAATATATCTATAGCTTGGAGGCCTCGCAAGGGGTCTCCTTTAAGTCCAGCAAAAGGAGATAGAACAATCCCTGCAATTTTTGAAATCATGAATTAATTCATCTTTGAATGATTTATTTTAAAAACGCTCCTGACCCTATTTCTTTATCGTTCTGTCGGTATCGGATACTGACAGACTATACCGACAGACTATTTAAAAAGGTTCCTGACACCTTTTTTCACTATTTTTCTTCATTTATTATACTCTAAATAAAAAAGAGTTCCAAGAAGAATAGGAACTCTTATAATTTTTTAATTCAACGTTTCTTAAAATCTCTGGTATTTTTGGAAATTTCAACTTGTGCTTCAGCGGGTTTTACCACAAACTCTTCTCGCTGAGTAATGGTAACGCCCTTAATCTCTTTCGCCGTTTCCGGCTCTTTCAGCAATGCTTCCCTATCAACTTCTTCTTTCACCCGCAAAAATCTTTTAAGACCGAGAGATTTACAAAGAGCAATAACTTTTTTCACGTTCCGGACAGAAACAGCTGGTGGAGTAAGACGCCAATGAAACTCGCCAGTAGGCAGATTAACGGTTTTTTTCTTTCCTTCTTCTGTCAATTCATCGCGGTTGGTCTGGGCAAAAATATAAACCGCTTCAAAAAGGTTTTCTATTGCGTCTTGGTGGGGTGAACAATCAGCCGTTGCCTTGGACTTAATCTCTTCCATCTTATTGCCTGTCTCTGTTTGAATTACAGTCAAGGCGCGTTGATGTTCTCCGATTCTACGAACCAAATTTGCAACTTCCTCAATTGAGGTTGGAACCGGCAGTGCTACCCGTTTCACTATCTTTTTTTTAGCCATCGGCTTTCTCCTTTCTTACTTAATATACGTGTTGGGAAGGTGCGTAATTAATATATAATAAACCAAGAAAAAAATCAAGAAATTCTATGGGGCCACCCTGTTTTGCCTGTTCATAATTTTTACCTGCCCCGTAGCGTCCGCCGAAGACGGCTATACTTCGGCGTTGGATTATTTTCAACTCTTGACAAGCCCCTATGGCTTGCTATACTTAAATTGTCTTTCGGTTCTTCTATAGAACCGTAAGGGTATTACATCCAAGAGCCACCTTCTTTGCGGAGGGTGGTTTTCATTTAGCCTCCCTTTCTTTTCTGTATCTTAATTCCCTGCCCCAAATATCATCTATCTTTAACACATCTGAATAACCATCTCCCCCTGTTCTTAACTCTTCGGAAATATTATTCTGTGAGGAGAAAATAAAAACTTTTTTACCGTTATTTTTCAAATAAACAATCAATGCTAGAAAATCGGAATCACCGGTAAAAAAGATTGCCGTTTGATATTTTTCTAAATGATAACGATGCTTTAAATTCTTGTTGTATAAATTTTATAGTTTTTTCGTAATCCAAAAATCGTCCCTTCGCTTTCTGCGCTTCCCATAAGTTAGATGCATCTATAAAAACATAAACCGTGTTGGTTGTTGTTTGATTTTTTAGAAAAATGGTAGTCATTACTTTAATTTTATCATAAATTTCTTCAACTTCGGCCTAAATTTTGATTATTTATCTTGTTCAAACCACTCGCCGCCGACAATGGCGCCGTCTTTTTTGGCTTTCTTGAACGCCTCTTTCAACTCCTCCGTTGCTGGTTCTCTTCCCTGCTCTTTGGCAGCTTTCATCAACCGGCAAATCGGGCAATCGTCAAAAAACTCTTCTTCATTATTTACCTTTTTATTTTTATCTTCTTCCATAATTTTACCTACCCCGTAGTGTCCCGCTGTGGCGGGACTACTACTGGGGTTAAAAATAGAGTTGACACCGTTTCTTTTTTTAATTTTACCAACCAAATTCACTATAAAAATTATTGTTTAAAACACAATTAATTGCCTGTCTAATATCAAGTATTATTATCCCAAGACAGATTATTATTAATCTTAATGAATTTTTAATCATATTCTTTTATTTTAATTATTTATTATTTAAAAATCAGAGTTGACACTATTTTCTTCTTTTGTTCTTCTTTTTCTCCATTTGTTTAATTCCTTTTTCGTCATAACCGAAATGGTGGGCAACTTCATGCCATACCGTATTTTTAACCAATTCTATGATTTCTTCATCGGTATTGGCTATCATCTCAATCGACCTTTGGAAAATAGTAATCTTATCGGGCAATCTCATCCCAAAATTCCTGCCCCATACGGTTTTGGGAACTCCCTGATAAAGCCCTAAAAGAGTCGCGCCATATCTTATTCCTGTTTGTTTTAGTTCAAATTCATTGGGTATTTGAGAAATAACAATAGCCACGTTATCCATCGCTTTTCTGATATTCTCGGGCATCTCCATTAAGGACTTTCTAACTAACTTTTCAAACTCAGAAGTTTTCATATTTTTAAATTATTTTTCTGTCTTTAATGAATTTTTCAATTGATCTGTTTTTTGGGGAAAAAGGTCTCAAAGAGCGTCTTTATAGCTTCGTTCCAGGCCAAGGCTGTCACCAATCCAAAACCGCCCAAAATTAGAGTAATCACTTTTTCTCTAAATTCTCTTTTTGCTTCCCCCACCTCATTTTTTATTTGTCTTAAAATTCGCATAATTAAGTTAATAATTTAATAATTTTATTTAATTCCCTCATTTTCCATAGGTTATTTAAGGTAAGGATTATTTTTCTGCAATTCTGAAAATCTCTCCATGGGACAGCGACCGCCCAAAGATTCGTGAGGAAAATAATTCCAGGCCTTCATTAAAACACTTAAAACCCAGTTAGCTTCATTTAAATCCTCGATTTTCTCAGAAAAAGAAGCGGTAATCAAATGAAAATCCTTAAACTTACTTTCGTTAAAGATGGTCTCTTTTATCTTCTCTAAACTAATATCAACTTCATATCTTCTGATTAGTTCAAAAATCTCAGCTTTAAGTTGATCGCGAACAGCTTCGATTTGTTCTTGAGTAGGTTTAACTTGTTCATCCATTACTATAAATTCTACCTTATCTCCATCCTTTAACGCATCAAAAGTTTCCGGCCTCATTCCATTTAATAAAAACCCTAACTTACCGGGTAGCACTCTTTTGGGAATTTCAGGATAAGAGACGAACAATGAATGCAAACAATCAGCAAAAGCAAAATCCTCTGAAATCATGGTTTCCTCAAAAGGAACCCCGGTAATTTTTTCTAAATATTGATCATAAAAAATCGTTATCTTATTGGAGTTTACTGTAATATCTTTGTCCTTTCTCCTGTTTAAAAACCGCTTGAGCAAACTTGGTTTTTTTCTATTTTTTGGTTGCTTAGACATAGTCTAAAATTGATTGGTTTCGATTAAATTCTCTCAACCGCCTCCTCAAATTAATTCATCTTTGAATGATTTATTTTAAAAACGCTCCCGACCCCATTTCTTTCTGTCGGTATCGGATACCGACAGACTATTTAAAAAGGTTCCTGACCCCTTTTTTCATTCCGCTTTTCCCTGCGTCTCCTTTTCCCTTTTCCATTTGTTTAATTTTTGACCTTTGGTTTGTTAAAGTTATCCACAGAACTCTTGCTTGACATAATATCTTATGTTATACTGAAATTGATGATTGGAGGGCTTTGGCTCTGTCACGGCTATCTAATCTGTAACCAAGTGCCACTATAATACTACATTCAGAGCAGTCCGCTTAATGAAACGTGCGAAGTTCGCACTTCCTTAAGTGGATAGTTGTAGCGGATTGCTCCGAGTGTAGTATTTTTTATTACAAATATCTTGGATTTTCCCGATTTTATTTTTTATTATCTCGTACCACTTCCGATTATCTCTCTCAAATACTTGAAAAACCGCATGTGCAATGTAATCAGCAATTTGTAAACCTCCGTGTTTATAATGAGGGTTATGCTGGTAATTAACAATTAAATGCGTTTTAAGGTTTGGATGCCGGTCGAGATATTCAAACCGCATTCTCTCAACCTCTACCTCTAATTCTTGTCTTAATTTTAGCTTGCTGTCTTTACGAGAAAAAATTACCTCTGTTTTTTCTACCTGATGACAAATATTTTTTAAAAGTTGGCCTGCCATAACGCCATATAATTTACCAGGATTTCTTTTTAAGGTTTCGTAACATTTCAATTTATCAACCACTAAAACGTCAATTTTTACCTCTAAAGAATTAATAAAATTATAAAATCGCTCTTTGACTTCCGGATAATCAGTTTGAGCATGAAAACTATCTAAAGCATAAGCAGGAGAAAAGATATTGGTAAGCGTTTTGTCTTTCAGTAGTTCTGCTTTGCAATCAGTAACCTGTTGTTGAATAAATAATTGGTCGTCACATCTCACTGCGGCTAAAACTAAAAACTTAGTTGCTTTTTTCTTTTCAACCAAATTTATGCCCTTGGCTGAATATATCTCTGGCTTACCTGACTCATCAATAAAAATATAATTAAAGGATTTCGGCATAATCAACAGTTTAATTTCTTTAAGTTTTTCTCAATTTCTCTTTCTAATTTCTCTTCTTCGGCAAAATAACTCTTCAATTCTTCGCTCAACTTTTTCATTTTTTCTGACCCCATTTTTCCTCCATTTTCTTGTATTCTAAAATTAAATTCTTTGTATAGGGTTCAATCGGAAGATTCAAAGCTTCATTAATATCAACCCAAATATAACTTGAACCTTCTTTATTTAAGATAACTTCATTGTCATCTGTTCTGCAAATATGGTCTAAAAATATAAAATGTTTCTTCTGGTGAAACTCCTCTCCAAAAATAAATTCTTGGAACATAACAAATTTAATATCATATATATTAAGATTGGTTTCTTCTTTTATCTCTCTTTTTAATGCTTGTTCTGTTGTTTCGCCTAATTCAATATGGCCGCCAGGAATAACATATTTGCCTTTCCATTTCGGAGAAGTCATCAAAAAAACCTTATTTTCTTTATTGAATATTAATGCGCCGACAGTCGGCTCTGGATATCGTTGTTCTTCCATAATTTTCATTATTTTTTTATTTAATCAAAGCCCGGCTTTACTTATATTTCCCGACTAAAAGTGATGTTTAATCAAAGCCCGGCTTTACTTATATAGAAATTATAAATCTTTTTCTGTTATTGTTTTAATTCCATTTCTGGATAAAAGGTCTGCTGTCACCCCATTGCCCTTTACCAAAGTATCTGAAAAGGTTCCATCATAAGTTTCTCCAAAACCGCAAGAAGGGCTCTTTGATTTACCAATAAATTCTTTAACTTCTAAAAGTTTAGCTATTCTCAATGTTTCCTCAGCTCCTTTCTTGAATTCTTTTGTTACGTCTTTACCCTTTTTATTTAATACTCTACCATCTTTTTGAATTTCTTGAGGAATTCTTGGAGTAGACAAACCTCCTAGTTGCTCAGGACAAACAGGAATAACATTGCCTTGTCTAAATAGTTCTACTGCTTTGGAGCAAGGCTTAAACTTTGCATCCCACCTGCACCTAACACCCAAAAGGCATGCGCTTATTAATTTTGGCTTTTCTTTATTGTCCATATTTAAATTTTATAATAAAATTAATCAAAGCCCGGCTTTACTTATACTTTACTTATATTATTTTATCACAATCTTTCCCCAAAATGTTACATAATAACCGCCCTCACAACTCGCCACCCATCTTCCAAATGGCGCCCACATTACATTATAATCGCAAATAAGCTCGCCAGTGTATTTGTTTATCGTGCCGTCAATTTTAGCTCTTTTTTCAAACATCTTATCGTGTAAACTCTGATTATCCAGCCACGGCGCTCTCGCAAATATAACAATAATAACGGCAGTAACTATTGCAATTATAATAAGTTTTCTATTTCTAGTCATATGTTTTATTCCCCTACTTTAATTTGATTTGGCGTTTCTAAAATGATTTCCGGCTTGCCCTGATATTCTTTTACTTCCCCCATAATTCTGACAGTTTTGTTTAAATAATAATCTTCAGGATTTTGAACAAATTTGTAAAGATTAGAACTAAAAATTACACCGGTAAAACAATGGTTGGGATAGGCCTTCTCAAAATTCAAAAACACAGTATTGCTTTTCAAATCGTAGTAAGCGTCAACAACTTTTCCTTCAACAATTAACTCTCTCCCCAAATATTTTTCGGCCTGGCAGGCGTCAACCACATCAAAACCCAGCTCTGCGGTAGTTAATTCTTCCCATTGAAATTCGGTCTTTTCTTCTTCCCCTGTTATTTCTTTTTGCCCCCACTTACAACCAACTTCATTTTCTTTCGCTTCTTTTTCAGTTTTTTTAATTTCTTCTCTATACTTTACATCCTCAGGAGAGAAACGAACCACAGCCAATCCTTCTTTAATTAATTCCAAACTGATATTTTTATCGTCAAGAAAAACATATCTTAAATATCGACACCACTGGTCTTTATCTTCTACTCCTTTTTCTAATCTTACTTCTTTATTTAAAATTAACTCTTCCAGACCAGTTTTTGCCGCCTCATAACAAGGATAACCTCGCTCATCAGCATCAATTCCCAAAATCCTGACCGAATAGCCGCCCTCAATTAAAAAAGTATCGCCATCAATAATTTTGGTAGCCAATTTTAATGAATTGTCCGGGAGTCCAGGAATATTCTCACAGGATTGAGTTTGTTCTTGTTCTTCAACAAAAGGTTTCTCTTTTTGCCCAGAAAAATAAATCGCTATTCCGACAATCAAAGCCCCAACAACAATCGCCAAAAATATTCTTGTAGTGAGTTTATCGAATCTATTATTTTTTTTCAGAAAATTTTTCATAATCCACAGAAGTTTAGCTCACCTAGTTTTGCCTTGGTTTAGACGAGGGAGCTAAGCTCACTCAAAAAAGGTTCCTGACACCTTTTTTCTTCTGACTATTTTGTAGTTTTTTCGTTCCAGTCTATTCTTGTCCCCCCTCTCTGAGCATCCCTATATTTAAATCCGTTGGGATATCTTTTCTCCAGTTTTTCCATATTTTCTTTAAAAAGATCTTCCATATTCCAACCAAAATAATTACAAATAACAGCTATATACCATAAAACATCTCCCATGTTTTCTTTTATCCCATCTTTCTGGTCATTATCGTGAATATATGTTTTTTTAATACAACTAGCAACATCACCAGCTTCTCCAGCAATGCCAAGACCCCAGGTAAGTATTTTTTCCCTATCGTTTTCAAAGTCTTTTACCGTTCTGTTGCACTTTTTTTGATATTCTTTTATATCCATAAATTTTATTTAAATTTTATCTTTTTATAATTATACTTTTTCAAAAATGGCTCTATGTCTGAATATCTTTTGCCCGCCAACAATCCTCCGGCGAAAACTTCTTCTTGAGTAACATCAACCAAACAAAAGTCCGGTATTTTAAAACTATCTTTCTCTTGCCGTGAACTAAATTCGAAATCAACCACACCAAGCCCCTTCAAATTATCTAAATAAATATCTATCTCTGCTGTTTTTCCATCAAAAGGATAAAAATGGCGAATTTTCCTAAATCTCTTCCCTTTAATTTCAGAAAGTTCTTCAAATTCTTTTTTTGTCAAAGAAATAGTGTACTCTCCTTGTTCCGAGGAATCTTTCCCGACCAAAGGATATTTCTTAGTAATTTCAAAAACATCTCCTTTTTTTCGTATTCTTAAAACTGGATGCCTTGCAGACTTTGGAATATAAATATCAATAATCTCAATTGATTTACACTTTTCCAACCCCGCAGGAATGTTTTTTAATAAAAACGTTCTCTCTAGTTCTATTTCCATAATTTTATTCCTCAGTTAATTTTTCGAGGTTTTATGAAAAATTGGTTTTGCTGCCCAAATCATTTCCGGGGAACCACTTTTAAATTCATTCTTCTTAAAATCGCCATAAAGATTTTTTATTTCAAACCCCGCTAAACTTAACAAGTGTTCAATTTCAAAACGAAAGAAAAAACGCATCTTAAGGGGAATGATTTGTTTTTTACCATTGGGGCAATTAAAACGATATTCCTGATACATCATTTGTTCGGTCATGTCATAGCGGTTGCGATATTCTATTTTTACTATTCCTTTCACTCTCGGCAATTTAATATTTTCATCTTTGTGCCACTGCCAATCTCCTTTTTGGATATATTTGAAACTTGGGGTATAAACGTCGAAAATTAAAATACTGTCCGGATTAAGATGCTTTTTTATGCTTTTTAGAGCGTTAAGTTGGTCCTCGACCAAATACATATGCTGAAACGCTCTAAAGGTAACAATAACCGCATCGAACCTATCCTTCAATTTAAAATTTCTCATATCGGCGCAGATGGTTTTGACTAACATATTTTCTCTTCGAGCTTTTTTCTTTAATATCTGAAGCATTCTGGGAGCAATATCCAAGGCTGTTACATTTAAGCCACATCTTAATAAAGGGATAGTAATTCTACCCGTACCCGCGCCAACTTCTAAAATTTTCCCTTTGAAATTTTTAAAGTAATCAAGGTAAAATTCAACGTCCCCTTTAACTCCCTTCTGAAAATAATCATAAAGAGGAGCGAATTTATCGTGATAAATTTTTTCTTCCATAATTTTACTTGCCCTGTTGCCCCATCTTTTCTGTCAAAAGTTCGTTCTGTCGGTATCGGATACCGACAGACTATTTAGAAAAGGGGTAGTCATTGCTTTAATTTTATCATAAATTCCTTCAACTTCAGCCTAAATTTTGATTATTTTTTCTCCAAATTGAAATGAATCTTGTATGTATAAAAATCAATGTTCGGCGCAACCGACAGCGCTCTATGAATCTTCACATCATCTTCAAAGGCAATAATTACGCCACGCACAAATTGATTATCTTCTGCTAGTTCTTCTTTAACATAACCCATATAACGCTGCACTTGACCAACCACAACATCGCTTACTCTTCCCTTTTTAAGCTCAACGACTAAAATTTCTTTTTTATCTTTACTAATAGCTAAAATATCAATTGGTCCGGTATCGCTGGGATACTGTTGACCCACCATTTCCCCATCTTCTTCATAAATATCATAATGTTTACCAAGTTCAGTGTGGTGCCAATTTTGTACTAAAAAATCTTCTAAATGTTTTTCAATCGCAAAAATGCTAGGGTCTTCTATAGTTTCGTCGGTTGCAATTATTGCCGCTGGCCGACTACCTGAAATGAGTGCTTCAATCTCGTCCGCATATCTTGAAATATTACTCACTGTCCCAATAGAACCAGCGGAATTTTTTAACGACTCACTAATTTCATCTCGCGAAATAGTGCGAGAAAACCAACGCACGCTTCGGCGGTGCGGAAGAGTCTGATCTTTATGATATTCATAATTACCAATAATTTCACCAACGAAATAATTTCCTTGACCGTCAGGACATAACACAATATCGTCAATTGAAATCCCCTTAGTAATGGTATAAAGCATACCGCAGGCAAGCCCGGCAGACACCTTTGTTTTATCTGGATTTTTTTCAAAATATAAAGGTATAAACTTACTATTAAAATCGCGCCAATTATCTGGTAATTTATTCGTTAAATCAACATCTTTAAGCCAGCCTGCGCCAATAAAATTTCCTTTATGTGCTTCTTCAGCATAGACGCTCTTTCTACCCAACATTATGCGATAATAGTTTTTCATAATTTTATTAATTCTCCTTTTATTGATTTATTGATTTATTTATTTTATCAATTTTATACTGATACTGGAATAAAATCTTTATATAGCGAGGATGCTTGTTGGAAAATTAAATTTAATATCTTTTCGTTTTGTTCAATTGGAAATTTTTTGCGTAACAATAATAATCTAACATTCGCGCAGATTCTTGCTTTTATAATTTCATTATTGGTCCAGTCAACCGTTAAATCTCTTTTTATCGTCCGCACTAGTTTTTTAACTAAATCTTTCAGCTCTCCATTTTTTAATCCCGACTTCTTGCTTGAAATAATTGCGTCGTAAAAGGCGGTTTCTTCTTCGTTCAGGTCAAGTTTAGCGCCGGCTTTCTCTACTGATTTTATCTCTCTTGCCAATTCTATCAATCGTTCAATAACTTTTGTTGAATTAATGATATTATTCTCGTATTCTTCAATAATTTGCTCCAACAATTCCATAAGCGATTTATAACGCACTAAATTTTTTCTCATTCTTAGACGCAGTTCGTCATTTAAAAGTTTCCGCAATGTTTCAATGGCAAGATTCCTGAATTTCAAATTTTTAGCTTCTTCTAAAAATTTTTCGTCAAAAATTGAAATATCCGGCTTTGTTTTATCTTTCATCGCAAAAATATCAATTACTCCCTCTGCCGCTATGCTTTTTGAAACAAGTTCTCGGATTGCCGATTCTATTTCAATGCCAACCTCAAAACGACCAATAATTGTTCGTTTGACAACTGCTTTTTTAACGGCTTGAAAAAATTCAACATTATTTCTAATTATATGCGCTTCGTGGTGTGGCATTACTAACGCAAAAAGCTTAAACAAAAGCTCGCTTTCTCTCAAAAATCTTTTTTTCTTTCCTTCGTCAAGTGAGCCGCTTTTTTCGTCTGTTATAATTGCGTTTACTGCTTGTTGAAATAACCCTGCCCTATCAACATTCTCAAGTTTTTTCCAATTAGAATAATCAATTCCCTCAAACATTGCCTTTACCACATCATATTTTTCAAGCATTTTATTCACGATTTCTTCTAACGGGATCATTGCTTCTTTTCTAATATCAGAACTGTAAATGCTTAACGCTTTTTTTAGATTATCAGCGATGCCAATATAATCTACTATTAAGCCACCTGGTTTGTCTTTGAATATCCTGTTTACGCGAGCGATTGCCTGCATCAAAGTATGATTTTTTAGGGGTTTATCAATATACATTGTATGCAATGGCGGCACATCAAAACCGGTAAGCCACATATCGCATACAATCACCATTTTTAACGGGTCATCGGGATTTTTAAATCTTTTTTCCAATTCTTTATTGTTTAATTCTTTTTGTAATTCTCCCTTGAAATCTTCGGCTTTTGATATTACTACTGCTATTTCTGGCACATTAGGAATTTTTGAAACCAATTTATACATTTCTACCGCCACCCGCCGGCTTATTGTCACAATCATTCCTTTTCCTTCAAGGCCTCTATTATTAAAATGATTCACTATGTCCTCCACGACTTGTCTTAACCGGTCTTCGGCTCCGACTGCTTGTTCTAATCTCGCCCATTTTCTCTTAAAATTTTCTTTGGTCTCAAACTCCTGTTCTACCATTAAATTATCAAACTCCTCGTCAATAAAATAATTGGTCAAGTGCAAGGGGACTAATCTTCCTTCATAATAAATCGGCACGGTCGCTCCGTCTTCAACCGCCTTGTTAATCGGATAAGCGCTTATATGCTCGCCAAAAACTAAACGAGTATCACGATTTTGCAAACTAATTGGCGTTCCGGTAATACCCATAAACGAAGCGTTGGGCAAAGCATTCCTGACATTTCCCGCAAGTTTCGCATATTGTGAACGATGAGCTTCGTCCGCAATCACAATAATATTTTCTTTATCCGAAAGTTTTTCGTATTCTTCACCTTCAAACTTCTGGATTGTGGTAAAAATCAATTCGCCAGCCGCGGTTTTCAATCGTTTTTTTAAATCGTCAATGCTTTCCGCCTGTTTTGCCGTGGGATAGCCGGTTCTTAAAAATGTTTTATATAATTGTCCGTCTAAATCGTTCCTATCGGTTAAAAACAAAAAAGTAGGGCTTTTTAACTCTGCCAATTCTTTTGCCTTATTCACATAAAAAACCATTGACAATGATTTTCCGCTTCCTTGAGTGTGCCAGAACACACCGATTTTTTTATTTCCCTGTCCTGAGCGTGCCGAAGGACCTTTCGGCCCAATCGCCCGCAAGGTTTCTTTAACTGCTTTATTTACTCCGAAATACTGATGGTAAAGACACATTTTCTTTGAGAACTTATTCGTCTCTTTCTCGCTATCCGCCTCAAAAACAATAAAGTTTTTAATAATATCCAGCAAGCGGGCTTTATGAAAAATTCCCTTGACAATTATTTCCAATTCAGACACCCCCTTGTTTTTTTCTTCCTCGCTTTCAATGCCTTTCCAAACTGAAAACCATTCCCAAGAAGAAGTTATTGTGCCATGCCTTGCCTGTAAAAGGTCGCTAATCGCCAAAACTTGATTATATTTAAAAATCTCGGGAATATCCTTTTTATATCCCTGCAATTGCCTAAAACCGGAAAAAATTGTTCCTTCTTCAGTAGTAGGGCTTTTTAACTCAAAAATAGCGACTGGTACGCCGTTTATAAAAACCACTATATCCGGCCGTCTTATATTTTCCGCTTCCTGTATCGCGAATTGATTAACAACTAAAAACTCATTATTCAAAGGATTTTCAAAATCAAAAACCTTGGCTATTTTGCCCTTGAGTTCTCCATTTCTGTCTCTTGATTCAACCTTAATTCCCTGCGTGAGCATTTTATGTATTTCCTTATTGGCAATATCCAAACTCGGATGCTCAAATCCAGTAATTTTTAAAACTGCATCGTCAATCGCCAAATCAGATAATTCCGGATTTAATCTCCGCAAAGAACGTTTAAGCCGCGAAATCAAAACAACTTCTCTAAAAGAATTTCTTTCTCCTAAATTCACGCCCGGCTTGCCCGCCGAAGCTTCAGCGAAAACGGGAGCCAAATCCGGCCCGAACTCATAATCATAGCCCATCTCCTTGAACCAATCTATAACTGGCTGTTCAGTTAATGTGTCTTCAGATAATTTAGACATAGAAATTATTTATAATAAATTGATGCATTTTAATAATAGTATCCTGAGAACGTTGTAAGACAAGTTCGGCTTCAATCAACACATTTTCATTTCTATATTCTTTTTGAAAAGCCATAGAAACATAACCAAATCCTGGTCCGCGATATTCTGAATAATCAAGCAGTTGTTGAACGGCAATATCATTTTTAAACTCTTTATCATTTCTGTGTTTTTCAACCAATTCAAAAGTTGTCGGGTTTATCTCAACCTCTACAACCAAAAATACTCGGCTGATTCTATCGTCAAGAATACGAACCTCTTTTATTAATTTCGCCTGAGAATATGGTCCTTTGCCGCCTCCGCTCCACAACATCTCAATTTGTTTTTTGGTTAATTTCTTTTTCATACTCTTATCTCTCCACTCATTAGCTTTGGCAAAAGCAAATCGCGGAGAGATGCTAATTTTTGATTTTCTTTTTTATTGTTGTTCATAAGTTCAATAAGCGGCTGTATTTTCTCACTAAACTTTATCGCTAATTCTTTAGGCGGAATAATAAATTTTTGCACAGCAAATTCTGGCCAATGTCCTTTATAATCGCCCATTTTAATTTTACCCCTTGTTAAATAGTAAACAAATAAGGTTGGATAACCGTTTATTCCAATATACGGGATTACATTTTGAATACAAGAAAAATCATAAGTGATTAATCGATAATAACAGGTATGATTTGAAAACACAGCCACGGGATTTTTAGTGCTTGCTTTTACGCTTGGTTCTTCGTTGTGAAAACCTATAATTCCTGATTGTCCTTGGTCTAATATCGGTACTTTTCTTTTTGGTAAAGCGGTTTTATTATCGTATTTTTTACCGACTGACAACCTCTCTATTATTTCCATAATATTTTTTATTTCCCATCCTTTTGGCAACTTTTCACTTTTCGTTTTTAGTTTTTCGTTTTTTCCAAACCACTCCTTAAAAATCGCCTGCGCCATTTGCTCCAACGTCCGGCTGATTTTATTATTTAGCTCAATCTTATCATCAAAAGCGGAAAGAATAGAAACAATGCGTTTTTGCTCGTTAAAAGAAGGAAGAAAAATTTCTAAATTTTTTAACCCAATTATCGTTATCGCACTTTGGGACGAACCAATTGTAATGGAATTCACGGCCTCTTTCCCAAAACATGACTCAAACCAATAATAAATAAATTTTGGATTACAATTCCTAAAATTTCTAAACCAAATTAAATTTCCATCTTTGAAATAAAAATAATCATCTTTTTTTACCAAATAAGGTATCCCAATAGTTCCGACGGATGTCAAAAGCAAATCCTTCTCTATGGGTGCTCCGAACACTTCTTTTATTTTTTTAAATTTTTCTTCAGAAATATAAAGCTCTGTAGAAGTTTTTTGACTTTCATGCTTTTCTATAATCTCTTTTGATCTAAAGAAGGGCACGCCCTGTTTAACATAATCGGAAAGATAAATCCTTTTGCTAGAGGTAATGTCTGCCAATTCTCCCAACTTCACCTTCCGCCAAGTTGTTTTAGTTTTTATAGTCATATTATCTTTGTTTCTCTTTATACTTCCGAATAATTTCTTCTCGCTCTTTTTCTGTTATCGGGCAATTATCACAACGATATACTCCGCAGAGCACAGAAAATCCACCGTCAGGCAAAACGATTCTTTCTCCGCATTTGGAGCAGTAAGTCGGTTTAAAAGCAGGGGGATTGGGAAGTTTCTCAAAATTATATTCGTTCATGCCATACCAGACGTACATTTCCAATTCATGCTCAAAATCCTCGCGGCATTTTTTACAGGTTTTCCAGTCGCCCTTATGCTGCTCGGTGTGATGATGGCCGCAAAGCGTAAATCGCCTATGATTGCGCGAGCAAATATTGCGTGAATACGAAAACATTACATATTCGCTTTCATCGCCGCATACCCAATTGCCGCAACACTCTGTTTTGCGTCTTGGTTTTTTTGTTCTGCCGCACAACCCGCACGCTGGGATTTCGGCTTTTGCCTTGGTTTTTTTAATTACTTTTGCCATAATTGATAATTTTTATTCATTTTTTTTGGGCTTTGGTTTTTCGTTACTCCTTTTTACTCAACTGCAATTTCGCAAATTCCTTAAGGGCTTCGGGCGGCATTTCATCCATCTTACAATGATAACAATGCCAATCTCTTGCCTCGTCTTTTAATGTGCCAACCTCAAAAGCCCTGCCGTCATCGCCAAATCTTGCTCCGCAGGTTTTGCAATAATAATTATGTTCTTTTGCTTGTTTTTTGGTCATATTTTCACTTTTTTTATTGGGTGTAGTTTTCCACTTGACAATAGGTGTATGTTTGCTAATATAATAGTTGAAGCGTGTCCCAGGTCTGGGTGCCCGCTTTTTTGTTACTACCAAACTTTAACCAGCCATTTCTTGTTAATAACTTTTTTTAAATCTACATTTCTTTTTGTAAACCAATCTTTCACAGCGCCGCTTATTAAATCAGACATCTGCATCGCATTAACATATTCAGAATTTACATGGGTTACATAATCGATTTTTTTTATAGTTTTAGTATTCACTTTGCCCATAATATAACCATTGAAATTATCAAATTTTCCGTCCAATAATCTTCTGTCTGTCCTATCAATTACAATCTCAACTTTCTCAGTAAAACATTTATTTATTGCGAAAGATACTAACTTGGCAAGGTTATATTCGTCAAAAACATTGTGCAGCTTCTTTTTCCCATCAATAGAAAATACTCCTTTATATTTTGTTTTATCTATTAAGCGATAATATATTTTGATCTCTAAATCGTTCACGATATTTAATAAATCCTTATAAAGTTCTAGGGGAATATTTATTGATTTAATTTCGTCACGATAACCATATTTATTTTTTACTTGCAACATTTTGTTCTCTAGAACGAACAATTTTTTAGAATCTAAACAAACAGCAGAAAGGATATAAAACAAGCTCGATCCCGTGGGAACTTTTTCACCTTTCTCGTTTGTTTCAAATGGTTTACCGGGATCACCCGACTCATCAATAAAAATATAATTAAAGGATTTCGGCATAATCAACAGTTTAATTTCTTTAAGTTTTTCTCAATTTCTCTTTCTAATTTCTCTCCTTCTTTGAAATACTGTTTTAATCCGCCGGTTAATTTCTCCATTTTTTCTTTGAATGGTATGCCGTCGTCTTCTTCTTCGGCAACCCCAACATAGCGACCGGGAGTTAAAACATAGCCATTTTTAGCAATTTCTTCTTTAACAACCGACTTACAAAAACCAGGAATGTCCTTATATTTACCCGCTCCTTTTTCTCCTCGCCAAGCCCGAACAGTATCAGCGATTTTTTGAATTTGCTTACTTGTAAAAATAACTTGTTTCCGAGAAATCGGCTCAAAAATTTCTCTTACATCAATAAAGAGTGTTTGACCGATTCTATTTTTAAACTTTCCGTTCTTTTTGTTTTTCGCCACAAACCAAAGAGAAACAGGAAGAGCAACGCTATAAAACATTTTAGCGGGACAAGCAATAATTATTTCAACCAAATCATCTTCAA
>Ga0210049_1002369_pt1 | contig 17548 bp, 20 predicted proteins | sample CryGeyCG2014_300_2_FD_183964 | JGI IMG/M metagenome (GOLD analysis project Ga0210049, IMG submission 183964) | Groundwater microbial communities from aquifer - Crystal Geyser CG06_land_8/20/14_3.00 (SPAdes) (version 2) | ecosystem: Environmental > Aquatic > Deep subsurface > Groundwater | place... | reverse complement strand
CAACACCAGCCCCGCCTCAAATTTGTCAGAAAATTCATAATCCAAACTGTCTTTATTAAAGTATCTCACCCTTCAATTTTACCTTATATATTCGAGAATCTGCTCCTAATACAATTATTTCCTTGCCATCATCTGTCATGGCTGCATCTTTTATCCCTACTTTTTCCAAATCATAAGTATTGAGCATTGTCCCTTTTTCTTTATCATAGGACCATAGTTTTTTTCTCGATACCAGCACCACCTCCTTACTTTCAGCCCGTACCAGCACTCTAATAAAATTTAATTCAGTCGGCATTGTTGCTGTTTTCCAATCATCAAGTTTTCCCGTCAGATACTGCTTGATTTCTCCTGAAGCGTTACTTACCCACACTTTTCCATCAATGGCCAAATCATTAGCGTCGCTTATCAACCCCTCTCCTGTCTGTGTCCACCTCGTTGTTGTTCCGGTACTATTCATTTTCCAAATTTCTCCATTACTGGACAAAAAATACCACCCCCCATTCCATCCCCGAAGTTTAATTAAATTTTTTTGGTTCACTTTTCCCACCTCTTTAGCTCCGTCTTTTTTTATTTCCCAGACACTTAAACCATCAAATGCCAACAACTTATTATTATCAAGTGTTATTTCGCTTATTCCTTTAATTTTTTCATCTTCCAGTATTTTTTCCGCTGACTTTAGCTTCCAATTTATTCGATCCGTCCGGCCACTCCCCCTGTCGGTAATATAAGCCCAATCTCCCCCAACCACCATGTTCTCATAATTTTTTCCGGTGTTTCCGGTCAACTCAGTATTATAAACAAATTCATATTCCTGACTTTCAATAATTTTTGTTTTTTCTTCAACCGTTTTTACTGTTTCCAAACTCGGTACTTTTGTACTCATTTTTCTCCGGTAACCAAGTACTATACCCGTACTCAACAGCATCAGTATTATCACCGAGATCCAAAGGTTCAACTTATTATTAACTCCGTTTTCCCAAAATCGCCAACCCAATTTGATTTTTGGGATTCTTATTTTTGAAAATTTCTGCTTCGGTTTAATTGCCTCAAATTGTTCTTCCAAAACTATATTATTTAAACCTATCTCAATTAGGACGCCGCCCAAACCCGTCTGATCTTCCTTTGACACTATTTGTTCTATTATTTTTTCCGCCACCTCATCGACCGTTTTTTCCGCCAATATCTGTCTCAACATTTCATCGGTTATCACCTTTTCCAATTTTTCCGAAATCAGCAAATACCTGTCCTTTTCATTTGTTTTTCCGCCTACGGCCTTTCCACCCCCAAAAACCAAAGCCATTTTTTCTTCCCTTATTAAATATGCCCGGATTCCTTCTCCTCTTATTACCACATTTTCAGGAGTGACCACCATCGCCATCCACCCCTCGCTACCCCTTAGATTCCCCACTTCACCGGAAGAATAATTGTTATTTATTCTCTCAATCAACTCCCGCCCTCTTTGCCCGGCATTGTCTCCCTCGATTGTTACTAGTCCAAACAGATGTTCGTTTCCCTGAGGAGTTTCGTATTCCCAAAACGAACCCCACCAGTTATTCCCTAAACTTCCCAACATTGATCGGCAAATATAATGCATCAATTCATCATACTACAGCAGTGTCCATGAAAGCAGCGCTAACAGAAGCGAGAACAATAGGTGTAAATAGGAAAAAGCAATCAATATTCCGTTAAATTTGTCTTTAATCTGATGAGTCATGGTTGTTACCTGCTTAACAATTACCACGGCAAAAATGAGATATATTGTTGTCCCCAAAATCGCTATTACTCTTTCTACCATCATTAATACATTTCCAACGTCAAACATTACTTTGTCCTCCCCTTAATTGCTTCCATATCCTCCTCTTCCCGCATCAGTTGCAGGACTTTTACGATCTTGTCCGGATTGGGAATATTATCAAAACGAAGTTCGTTTATTTCGGCCGCCGTCTGAATTAACACCTGTCCGTAGTTAAACATTGTCTGCCCCATTCCGATCTGTCTGGAGGTGACATCCTGAATCATCGACAGCTTTGCCTCCGAAAATTTCTTGTTCAAAAGATTGTTAAAGTCAATATCCACCACTCTTTCATCAGTAATTATATACACGTCAAAGTACCAGGATAAAAATTTTTCAAAAGCAAAAGCAAAAGTGGTCAAATACCAAAATAATCCTCCCAATATTTGATATTTCGCCGGCAAGCCGTTAATTAAAGCCAATGATTTGATTAATGTTGGACCCAGTGTCATGGCTATGGCTATTAGTATCCAGCCTACATTTGTCATCCAATGAGGCCTTAGCGCCACCAATATCTCTTCTTCCTCATCTCTCTCCTTAAAAGAAAACACGTGCGGCCGCACCAAAAACGCTGATAGAGCATGTTTTGTATGCCCCAGTATGTCATATACCTTTTGCCTTAGTTCGGGATCAACTGGCTCCCCTAACTCTGTTATTTTCTTTTCCGTCTTTAATGATTCCGTAATTTGATCGTCGGGAGCCACTGTGTCTAAATTGCCGGACCTGTTCATAGCTTATTTTAACATCGAATTAGCTCTCAATACTAAAAAGATATTTTTAGCCATTATTGTTGCCGCTGCCCTTTTGGGCAAGTGAAAAAATATTTGTCTTCCCGTTTTCTGGTGTTGACTAAACTGCAGCTGGGTCATAAACACCAGCCAGTTACAGTTATAAGTTCCCATGTTTTCGCTGATACTAAAGACTTTTGGATCATATATTTCCAAATCAGGCATACTAACCTCTAATCTAATTGGCGCCAAGGGATAGATTGTCTCCTGTCCATAGACATTTTTGACCGCCGTTTCAATTCGGATCTTCTCGCCCTCTCCCCAAAAATCTCCCAATCCAATAATTAGGGAATATTGGGTATTTTTAATATATTTATTAAAAAAAGTCCGAGGATGAAAAAAAATTACCTGATAATTTATCTCTTCCCGACATATTAGTATTTTTTGTAATTCACCTAAAGTTCTTCGGGCAATATTCGTTCCCCATCTGTTAGAAAATGCATAAACCAAAATCATCTCTTTTCCACATTATATAGAGGACCAACAATGGAAATATTAGCTGGTGCCCTAATATTAAAATAACTTTTAAAGGTATTGCCAGCAAAACTCACCCCACCACTGTCCCCGGAAAAAGAAATAGTATTAACCCTTCCTTCGTTTTTATCCCAATCAGAAATATTAACCGAATCAATATTATTAAATGGATTACCACCTCGATTACGAAGTTCGGTTTTTATCCTTTCCTGATCCCAAGTATCGGTACAGCCATGGGGAGAATCATCTTTGTAGCATAAATGGTTTTGGACAGAAGCGTCTTTCTGAGCCAATAAGATTACATTCACAATATCCGCCACTTCACTTGGTTTTAACCACGCTGACTTGTTGTATTCTTTTCTAAAACCTTGAGCTGCATAAAAACAAGGTGAATCTTTATCGTAGGCTTTATTAAATAAATCCTCGAATGAATTTATATCGCCATTAGTATCGCGAGTTCTTTTGGTCCAATCTGTAGATTTCCAACCAACATCACTCGAGGTATAAGTATATGCACCGGCAGTCGAGGCAAACCAAGCAGTAATAACCTGACCATTTTTTGTTACCACTTCACCTTCAGTCGCTTTAACCGCCTGCTCCCAAGCTCCACCTTTATTACCGCCTTTATAAACTTGGCAGCTTTGAGTTGTACAAATTGAATTAGCTCCGTTATTGGTGTAAGCCAGAGCATAAGAACGGGCGGCTACAGCTTGAGCTTTGAGAGCCTCTATCGGCCAATCGTTGGGGACTTCATAAATACCTAACATGTATTGTTCCAAACTCATGGAACCAAAACCATTGATTTTAATTGTTATATTGGGTTTTTTATCAAAAGATACACTGTTAAAATAGGCATTTAAAATTTCATGATGATTTTGTCCTGCTTTTGCTCGCCCATAGGCACCATATTGATTTAAACCCACATGATGAGGAATACCAAAGGTAAAAAAGGCAAATCCGGAACCAAATCCCGGGTCAATTTTACGATCATCGCTACAGGACAAGGGGCCGGCACCCAAACTGGTTGGTAGGTTTAAACTCGCCAATTTTTGAGCCACTAATTCTTGTTGTCTCCGGCTAAGCTCTGCTTTATATGTTTCCGCTTTTAAGATCTCTTTAGACAAAAATCCAAACCTACTCTCCATATCTGTTTTTAGTTTGGAAAGTTTTATTTTTTCTGTTTCCAGTCTGACTTTATTAGCCGTCAAGGTGTTTATATCTAAAATATATTTTTGAATTTGGTTTTTGTCTTGAGTAATTACCGCCTTAACCAAGGCATATTGACGCAACAATCCACTGCCTTCACCTCCGGCCAACAATATCAGTAGGGGAGAATACCGTTTGGAATTAATATAATATCTCTTAACTCTTTCAGCCAATAATACTTTTTGAACTTCCAAATCAGCTTCCTGATCAATCATTTTTACTGTCAAATTTGTTACTAGTTTTTCTACTGCTACTATTTGTACTTTAGCCGCAGTAATTTTTTGACTTAAACCCACTGATTCTTTTTTTAAAGGGGTCATTGAAGCTTCAATGGCCGCAATTTGTTTTTCAATATCTGCCAACTCATCGGCCAATACCGGACTACGCCATAAACCAAACACTGCCAGAAAAACCAAAAGAATTTTCACTTATCAATTCTAGCATCTGCTATACTATGGACATGTTTAAGCTCAGTTTTGGCTTACTTTTGTTTTCCTTTTTTCTGACTCTTTTGGCACCACCAGCCGTTTTCGCCAAAACCGAAGTTTTTTGTGCCGGTGAAACCAGTATCAACACCGCCCTAGGTTGTATTCCGGTAGAAATGGATAAATTTATTGCCTGGATTTTACCGTATCTTTTTGGAATTGCTGGTACCCTAGCTTTTCTGTTGATGGTTTATGGCTTTATCTTAATCGGCACTTCCCGGGGTGATCCCAAGGCTCTTCAGGGTGCCAAGGAAACTGTTACATCAGCTATTATGGGACTTTTCGTTTCTCTTTTTGCTATTTTTTTACTTCGACTCATAACTTTGGATATTTTAAAAATTCCCGGAATCTAATCTATGGCTACAATTTTACCTCCCGACCCCCTGGCCACCAAATTTCCTTCTCTGGGTAATCTAATTTCCCAAATTCTTCCCTATGTTTATGTAGCTGCGGGACTTTTACTTTTAGTTACCCTTATCTCTGGTGGGGTTGCTCTGATGACTGCCGCCGGTGATGCCGGTAAGACTAAAGCCGGTTACGGTAAAATTACCGCCGGTCTCATTGGTTTTCTGATTATCTTTGTGTCCTTTTTCGCCGTCCAAATTGTCGAAGTTCTCCTCGGAGTCAAGATTCTGTAGAATACCGTATTTTTTGCTATAATATCCCATGTCCGAAATAACTATTATTTGCCCTCAGGAATTTTCAATTCTCGATTTTAATCCGAAAACTAATTGTTCAGGTTTTCCCTCTATTTGAGAATGCCAGGAATGTAAACATTTCACTGGACGGGTAATAGATTTATCTTCACTAACCCCAACACAACTGAACCAAATCGTCGCAGCCGATATCGAAGGGAATCTCTAATCTATCTCCCCATTCTTCTTTCTCTTTGCTGATACCACAAAATCACTTTACCGAGTTCCTTGGGAGAAAAATCCGGCCATAAGATATCGGTAAAATACAGTTCAGCGTAAGACATCTGCCACAATAGAAAATTACTTAACCTTAACTCTCCTCCGGGTCGGATTATCAAATCCGGATCCGGCTGGTCCTTGGTATATAAATAATTCGATACCAGTTTTTCATCAATTTTTTCCGGCGAAATTTTATCCTTAATTATTCTTTTTATGGCGTTGATTATTTCGTCTCTCCCCCCATAGTTTAGGGCAATATTAAACTGGATTTTTTCCTCTACAATCGCCAAAGATAAGATCTTTTTAATTGCATCCTTCACCTTAAAGGGGAAGGCCTGAAAATTTCCCAAAACAAAAAATTTTATTCCCGATTTTCGATACTGCTCCGCCTTTTCCTGAACAATTTTAATTAATAATTGAAATAACCCCTTCACTTCCATCGGCGCTCTCTTTCGCCAATTTTCCGTTGATAAAGCATAAACCGTTAGGTGTTTAATGCCGATATCGCGGCAATATTCAACAATCTTTTGTAAATTTTCTGCTCCGGCTTCATGACCCTTACCATCCGGCAATCCCTTTTGTTTCGCCCACCGCCTGTTCCCGTCCATAATAATGGCAATATGTTTGGGAAGCTTAAGAGGATCTATTTTTCGGGCCATATTCAATTTAGTCGAAGCTTTCTATTATATACCCTCACCAAAAAATCCCCCAAACGGGGGATTTTAAGACCGTTCACTTTATTTTAGCCAAAATTGTCAGTACCAGAAAGGTTTTGAAGAATGCTAACTGTACAACAAAATTACTCAAAAGTAATAGTTATTGCCTTAAGTTAGGTAACCTCAAAGGAGGTGATCCAGCCGCACCTTCCAGTACGGCTACCTTGTTACGACTTAACCCTCATCGCTGGATTTACCTTAGTCCCGGATAAACCGGGATTTTGGGTACCCCCAACTTTGCTGATTTGACGGGCAGTGTGTGCAAGAGGCGAGAACGTATTCACCGCACGCTGCTGATGTGCGATTACTACCAATTCCAAGTTCATGCAGACGAGTTTCAGCCTGCAATCCCAACTGAGGATTGTTTTAGGGGTTAGCTCCACCTCGCGGTATTGCGACCCTCTGTGCAATCCATTGTAGGATGTGTGTAGCCCTGGACATAGGCATCATGATGACTTGACATCGTCCCCTCCTTCCTCCTAACAAAATAATGCTAGGCAGTCTCGTATGACACAATAACATACGATGGGGGTTGCGCTCGTTACCTCACTTAAGAGAACAACTCACGTCACGAGCTGACGACAGCCATGCAACAGCTGTGTACCACCCTCGAAGGACTTCTACTTTCATAGATCTGCAGGTACATTTCAAGCCCAGGTAAGGTTCATCGCTTCGTATCGAATTGAACCACATGCTCCACTGGTTGTGCGCCTCCCCGCCAATTCGTTTGAGTTTCGGCCTTGCGGCTATACTCCCCAGGCGGTCTGTTTAACGCGTTAGCTTACATCCCTTCGCCGAGGCGGAAGAACTAACAGACAACGTTTACAGCTAGGACTACTCAGGTCTCTAATCTGATTGGCTACCCTAGCTTTCGTCTACTCAGCGTCAGTATGTACCTAGTCACCCGCCTTTGCGCTTGGTGTTCTTTGTAGTATCCACGGATTTAACCCCTACACTACAAATTCCAGTGACCCCGATACCACTCGAGTTTTTCAGTATCCTGCCCCTTTCCCCGATTAAGTCGGGGTCTTTGAAACAAGACTTAAAAAACCGCCTACAGACTCTTTACGCCCAATAAATCCGGGTAACGCTTGCAGCCTACGTATTACCGCGACTGCTGGCACGTAGTTAGTAGCTGCTTATTCTTTCGATCTTCATGATCAAATAAAAGGAGTTTACAACCCGAGAGCCTTCATCCTCCACGCGGTGTCGCTGCGTCAGACTTTCGTCCATTGCGCAAAATTCCTAACTGCTGCCACCCGTAGGTGTATGGGCCGTGTCTCAGTCCCATTGTGCCGGACTCTCCGCTAAGAGCCGGTAGCCGTCATTGCCTTGGTGGGCTATTACCCCGCCAACAAGCTGGTAGCTAATAGGCCACTCTCAAAGCGTCTTGCGACTTTGGTAGTCGGTTTTAACCGGTACCACATGGGAAATTACTCCTGCTTTCGCGGGGCTATGTCCCACTTTGAGGCATGTTCCTATCTTATACTCACCCGTTTGCCACTAGGCTTATCATCTACGCGAAAACATCGATTATCGATATCTTCGTGTAGACAACAAGTCCCGTTCGACTTGCATGTCTTAGGCACACCGCCAGCGTTTACCCTGAGCCACGATCAAACTCTTAGTACAAAAGAACTATGGTTTCAAATAAACCATATAAAATTTTAGAAATCCTCTCTGGTACTAGCAACCGTGGCTAAAAAAAAGTGAACGGATTGTTAATGTACGAAAATTCCCTATCTTCCGACAGTGGAGATATTCTACTATATTTTCAGGATTTGTGCACTAATTAAATTTGATGTTACAATCCCACCATGGGCACCGGACTTGATCGCTTTGAATTCACCTTAAAACACCCGGTCACCAAATGTGTCAGGAACCGGCTCCGGTTATCGCTATCGAGGTCACTCCTGGACGGGATGGGGGGGACAAGTGTACCAAACAGGTTCAGGTACGTTGTCTCAAATGTAACGAAACTAGCGCCCCTTTTTCTCTTCCCGTTCAACGCGTCACAGTCGCACAACCCTAGATTCCGGCAAAATCTCCTTCACCGCTTCCTCCGCTGACGTAAAAATCGTTTGATACTTATGGCAGATATCCGCCACCAATTGCCGGTGTTCCGGGTCCAATTCCGAAAAAATATCATCCAAAAGCAGTACCGGCTCTTCCTTATATGTTTCCAGTAAATAGTTTATTTGTGCCAACCTTAAGGCCAATACTGCCAGTCTTTGCTGTCCCCGGCTTCCCCAAAAAGCCAAATTTTTGTCTTCACTCTCAAACATCTGGCTCTCAACCGAAAAATCATCCCGGTGTGGTCCTCTTTTAGTATAACCAAGCGCCACTTCCTCCTTTACTTCCACCTCCAATCTTTTTAGGTCGATCACCGACGGATGATACTTTATTCCCAATTTAGCCACTTCCTCATTTTCATGATCACTCCAAAATTGATTCACCGACTGAACAAAATTGGATCTAAATCGATGTATTATTTCGGCATTTTTAACCAATGACTGATTCCAATAAAATAATTCTGCCTCTTTAGCTCGTCCTGTGGCAATCAGATCTAAAAGCTCGTTTCGGTGTTTCAAGGCTCGGTTATATTGAGACAACGCCGACGCGTAGCTCCATTCACTGGTGGCAAAAATCGTATCCAAAAAATCCCGCCGCCGATTCGGTGATCCGGTAATTAACCTTATGTCTTCCGGCTCAAACAGCACACACCGGAGAGATCCCAAATATTTCGATTTCGGCTTAACCACCTTATCTATATAATATTTCCGGCTACTCATTCCGTTATCTAGGATCAACTGCGCCTCTAGCTCCCTCTCGCCTCCATTCTCCACTTTTCCCCTCACCGATAAAAAATTTTCTCCCCACAAAATCAGTTGCCCTAGACTTGATGCCCGAAAACTTTTGCCGGTTGATAGAAAATATATCGATTCCAGTATGTTGCTTTTCCCGCTCCCGTTTCCTCCCAAAATCAGATTCACCCCACTTTTAAATTCAATTGTTTTCTCCTTATACGACCGGAAATTTTGCAGCGTTATTTGGGAAAGATACACATGAAATTGTATCAAATGTTCGGAAATTGTCGGTGGCTTAGGGACCAAGACTAATTACACAAACTCTCACATGGTATTCCATCGTGGTCAGCATCACGTACGGAACAGCCACAAGTGTTGAGTTGGTAATATGCTTCTTCACATGAAGAAATCGCCCCGCAACCCTTACTACAATTACAGGTCCAAGAACCAGAAGGACTATTCGAGACTGAAGGTTTTATATCAGTTTGAGCCGGGGGTGAAGTCGGTTTAGGGGGAGAAGTTGGTTGAACAATGGGGCAAGCGCCATCAGCCCACAGGCCTTTTTTATTTACTTCTGCTTGTTTTTGAGCTTCTTTGAACTCTGTTTGGTATTTATACGGAATGTCATAGGTATATTCAAAAGCATAACCTTCTTCAATCAGTTTTTGGTTAAAAAAAGTTCCATCTTCTAGGTGGACATATCTCAAAAGACGGCCGTATTTATCTTTGTCTCCTTGGGTTGGGTCAGAATCAAGAATCACATCTTTACCTTCGATCAATTCTTTAGCTTTAGCCGATGCCTCTCTACCAAAACATTGGACTGGTTTGCGCGGATCAACCGTTTCTGGGGTATCCATACCAATCAGCCTCACCGCCATTTCTTTACCACTAATTTTTATCATAAAAGTATCACCGTCAATTACCTTAGTAACTTTTACCAGGTTGGAATTGGTGGTCGGAATAACCGATAGAAAAGATGTCGGCGTTACTGTAGAAGTTGAAATTATGGCAGGAAACGTACCCTGAATGGAAGGCTTATTGGGATTATCTGTCGGTGGTGTAAATTTAATGGCAACAAGAAAAAGCAAAAACCCAATTATCAGTTTGAGGGATTTGTTAATTGGTTTTCTAATTATCAAAGGAAGAACATTTGAAAGCGGAGGCAAGGTAAGAATAGTTAATAGGAAAAAACTGGCTGATGCAATGGGGCTTTCCTTAACATAAACAAGTGATCCCAAAGCAAAAAAAATACCAAAAAACCACAATAGAAATTTGGGGTTAAATAAACTTTTGATTTTCACTGTCCGGTGGGCAGGAGTTGAACCTGCCTAGATCGGTTTTACAGACCGACGCATAACCGCTTTGCTACCACCGGTATGATGAATTATATCTTATATATGGTACAATCCTCTCAAGAGAATGAAACAGGGAATTAATTCAGAGCCGTCAGTATCAACCAGTCAACCCTACATCCCGGAGTTATTTCTTTCACCTCCGACAGTCAGAAATGTTCACGTTGCCGGATCCAACTTTTCTCTCGGTACCGGTGAAAGCACTGCTCCCGCCCAACTTGACTAAGCTACCCAAGCTCGTGTTCGAGAAGTCACCGAACTAATCAATGGTTATCGACCTTAATCCAATATCCTCCACTGTCATCCACGCCGCCATTTGCCCAAAACCGCTTTTATTTATCTCAAACGGCTCGATTTTCTCCACCTTCTTCAAATAAATCAGCAAACAATATTTTTTATTAGAAAATAATTTATAAAAATAATTCATCTTTTCTTGTGCAATTCCATCATCCCGCCCGTATTTTTCCAAAATCTCTCTGACTCTTTTTGGCGTTAAATTATCAAAAGCCAGCACTTTTGCCACCTCGGCTTTTACTGTTATCAGCTCTCCCGAATTTTTAAAAAACACCCTGTTCCCCGTCTTAATTTTTCCCCAAGGCAAGGTTCTATTTTTATACCATCTTGACTCAATTGTTTTTCTCCCGTCCAAAATTTTGTCAATCAATCCCATCTTTTTGTTCATTATCGCTACATGATCCATGAATAAATTATATAATTATTTGTGGACGAACTTGATCAAGGGTGGCAGATAATAACTGGCCAAAAACCAGTTCTGCTTGTTGCCGGTCACAATTTTCCTCAGGGGAGAAAAGGCAAAATCATTTTTGGGGGATTGTTTCTACCCGGGCTCAACTTGATCCCAATTGGTATATCGATTCCCCTTTTCGTGACCAGGTCAAAAAACTGATTTCCCAAAACAAAATTACCCTGATTTTAGACATCCACGGCAGCAGTCTTCAAAATCAAGAATTAATTTTCTTTCTGGCCAATAAAGCATTTTTAGAAAAATTCTCAGACAAGTTAACTGGCGTTGAACTTCGGAACTTTATCGACAATGATCAGTTAACTCTGGCCGAAGATTTGGACTTTTCTACTGCCGTTCTCGAAATCGAAATTCGCGAAGACGGTCTAGTTTCCACTATCAATCCTCAAAATTTTCATCAGGCCCAAGTTTCAATAGATGAATTAATTAGGAGTCTAAAATGAGACGAAGGATCATTTAAAAAAGTTTTTTGAGACCTGTATTATGGTTGTCTATTAACTTGGGAACGGTCAGCAAAGAATTTACTACCCTCAAAGCACCGGCATTTTTCAATTCGGCAGGTGAACTAAAGCCATGGGTGATGCCGATGGCATGAAGACCAGCAGCAAAGGCAGCCTGCATGTCGGAGGGGTGGTCACCAATGACCAGTATCTCGTTAACAGACACATTTAGTTTTTTAAACATTTTAAGTAAACCTTCGGGGTTAGGTTTAGTTTTGACAACGTCTTCGCAGGTAATAACTTCAAATCCCGGTAAGTTGTAAACTGCTTTAGCTCGGGTAATAAAAGCAGTAAGTCGTATGTTAATATCAATATCGTCGGCCTGAAATAGTTCGGTATATCCCAGATCCGGTATGGAAACACCAAAGTTACGGATAATCATCCGGCGATTACCACTGGTGACAATGCCGAAGCTTATTTGCTTTTTTCCGGCCCAATTAAACAATTGGGTTAACCCGTGAAATGGGTGAACATAGAGTGGAGCCAAATGATCCTGAACTGGGGTTAGACTATTGTCAAGTTTGTCAAAATCAATTTTTTTTAACAAGGATTTGTGGGCTGTGCCACCATACAATAATTTAAAAGTTTTTTGAAAAGTATCTTTAGTACTGCCACCAACAGATCGATTAATGTAATTTTCATATTTGTCATATTTGGGAATATCGGCTTGAGGAATCTTTTGAGAGAGAAGATATTGAACCGCAGCTTCGTATTGACCATGACGGATGAGAAAAATAGTGTTGACAAGAGTACCATCTGCGTCAGAAATTAGGGCTTTAATTTTGGACATATAGTCTATTGTACCTTGGGGGATAGTATTTTTTCCCTAAACTTGGTTAGGGTACCAGTTTTAATGATGTGTTTAAAAGTGTCTCGGGAACCACCGGAAAGATCGAATTTACCGGAGTTAAAATCATTGATAATGGTGTTAAAATCGAAAAGTTTGATTTGATTGACCTCGTTGGGATTAAACCGTGGTTTGTCACCGGTGATGCCGGCAAAGATATATAAGACTTCCCTTTCCGAACCATAGTCAATAATTAACTTATCAATTAATTCAAGATTGACTTTTACTCCTAATTCCTCTTCCAATTCTTTATTAATTGTTGCTTCGGGAGTGGTACCAAATTTAACGTGACCACCGGCGCTAACTGTCCATTGACCGGCGGCGGTATCCTTGGAAAAGCTTCTTTGAGAAAGATATAAATTTCCGTTTTCGTCGAAAAGATAGGCATGGGTTGACCGATGCCAGGGTTTTCGGGTTTCATTGTGACATTCTTCCCGGGTTACCGGACCGATGAGATTGTCGTTTTTGTCAACTTCACATAAAAATTCGTTTTTACGATCGGTGTTTTGAGGATTGTAGTTGGTGACCGCCATTCTTGATTATACGTTCTGAACGTTGGCTAAACTGGATTAAATAACCGTCGGGGTCGGAAATGGTAAATTCTTGGGTACAGTAGTCAGTTAATTGTAATGGGCGATGAATTGTTACGATGTTTTTAATTTTCTCATAAAACTCTTCTATGAACTTTATTTCGACAACCAGCAGAGACAAGCCGGAGTTTTGAGGACGATTTAGAGAAGGTAATTCCTGATCAAAATCAGATTTGAGCATTAACATAATCTCTGAAGCACCGGCTTTAATTCGGGTAAAATGAGAATCTCCTTCTAGTTTTTGGAAACCTAAAATATTGACATAAAAATCGACAGATTTGTCGACATTAGTAACCACCAGTTCGGAGGTGAGTTTGAGAATTTGAGACATAGACTATTATATCCAAAACTCCTTCCCCGCCAAGGTGGGGTATTCCCCTTTGAAGAAAAGGGAAAATACTTTTTTTGTTTTTTATATAATCTTGTCATGGACCATGTACGCCACGTGATCCATAACAAAATTATATCGATATTACAAAAAATATATTTACCCTCCTTGTCAAGGGAGGGTGACCGAAGGTCGGGTGAGTTTTGAGTTACAATGATTTATGTCCTCAGTAATTAAAATCATTTCCTGGAATCTCGCCGGCATGCGGGCGGCTGTCAAAAAAGGCCTCTGGGATTTTGTCAAACAGGATAATGCTGATATTTATTGTTTTCAGGAAGTCAAAGCCCTGCCCGGTCAAGTCCCTCTGCTTGAATGTCCACCCGAATATCACCAATACTGGAATCCGGCTGTCAGGGCTGGCTATTCCGGGGTCGCCACTTTTACCAGAGAGGAGCCTAAATCAATCATCATCGGTGAGTCAGATAATGATTGGGACGATGAAGGTCGGGTTTTAATTACTAAATTCGACGAATTTACCCTCCTCAATGTTTATATTCCCAATGGCGGTCGTGATCTTGGCCGTCTCGATTATAAAATGAAGTTCTACAACGCTTTTCTAAAATACATCAACGATCTTCGGGATCAGGGAGAAAAGGTTATCTTTTGTGGTGACATCAACACCGCCCATAATGAAATTGATTTGGCCCGCCCCAAAGACAATGTCAAAAACACCGGCTTTCTCCCGATTGAGCGGGCTTTTATGGATAAATTGGCAAAATTTGGTTGGCTTGATACTTATCGTTTTCTCAACCCCGACAAAGTCGAATATTCCTGGTGGAGCCAGCGCTCCGACGCCCGTTCCCGTAATATCGGCTGGCGCATTGACTATTTCTTTATCGACATCAAACTCAAAAAATGGATCAAAGAGGCTTTTGTTCTATCATCGGTTCTCGGCTCCGACCATTGCCCCGTCGGGATGGAAATTAAACTATAAATTTCTTTGCTCCTTCTCTTTTTAACCACCGATTATTTTGCACACAATTACTGTCCATTTCTTTTAACTTCTCCCAAAAACCTCGCGAATGATTCTTAACCAAAATATGAGTCAACTCGTGTAATATCACATGTTCAAATTTGTCATTCGGAAACAATATTATTTGCCAATTAAAATTTAAGTTACCTCTCGATGAACATGACCCAAACCGGGTTTTTTGATTTTTAATCTTGATACTTCCGACCCTTATCTTATGTGTTGCTGCTAATCTGTTAACTTCTTCTCTAATTATCTTGAGTGCCATTGGTCTCATTTTTTTATCAATCAATTTCTTCAAATACTTTTCCGTCAGCCTTTTACTTCTGACATAAATTTCTTTTTTATCCTCAAAAATATTCAACGAATCATTCTTCCCCATCGTTATATTAACCTTATATTCCTCTCCCAAAATAACCAGCTTATCCAACTCATTTATTTTTTTTATTTCCGGCATTTTTTTTAATCTTTTTTCAATCCAATCCTTTTTTTCCTTAATTACTTTTCTCCAGTCAGTAAATAGCCCCGCCCTTATTTCTACTGTTTTATTGTCAACAATTTTTAGTCGCCAACCCAAAATATTCTCCGATTTTAGAACGACCACCTTAAATTTTTCCATAGATTTGCTAGTATTGTAGTATAAATGATCTATCTTGGTGCCGATCACCGGGGCTTTTTACTCAAGGAAAAAATAAAAGAACATCTGCGGAGTCAAAACGTTGAATTTATTGATCTTGGGGCCAAAAAATACGTCAAAGAGGATGACTATCCCCTTATTGCCATCAAACTGGCTGAAGTAGTAGTCAAGGATTACGGATCTTTAGGTATATTAATCTGTGGTTCCGGTGCCGGCGCTACCATTTCGGCCAACAAAGTTAATCGCGCTCGGGCCGCCCTCTGTTTCTCCCCTGACCAAATCCGTGCCGCCCGTCACGACGACGACATTAACATTTCCTGTCTTTCCGCCAATGCGGTTAGCGACGAAGATAACCTGATTATTGTTGACACTTTTCTCTCCACCCTCTTCGGTGCTGAAGAACGTTATATCAGGCGCCTCCGGCAAATTACTGACTATGAATCTCAAAAGTGTTGAATTAGTTCCCGAAAAATCGACTGTTATTCTTCGTCTCGATCTTGACTTACCCATTATCGATGGAAAAATTATTAACAACTCCCGTCTCCTCAAATCCCTTCCTACCATTTCTTTACTTCTGTCCAAGTCCTGTCAACTGGTTATTATCGGCCACCTCGGTCGCCCTGAAAGTAGAGATGAAAAATGTTCGCTCAAACCCGTCTATCTTGAACTTATCTCGCTGTTGAGTAAAGGCGAACCTCAAAACAGTATTTTTCTGGATGACCCCACCGATCCCGGTCCTCTAAAATTAGCTTTATCGCAAAATCAAATAATTTTTGTGGAAAATCTTCGTTTCTGGCCCGACGAAATGATTGGTTCTTTTATTTTTCTTCAGCCCCTAATTGACCAATCCCAGGCTTTTGTCAACGACGCTATTGCCGCCTATCACCCTTCTGCTTCTATTTTTCTTCACCACATTTTACCGGGATATTACGGCTTAAGTTTTCTTGATGAAATAAAAGAGCTTTCGAAATTGGCTACCTGCCCCCATCCCTTGACTGTTGTTTTAGGCGGGGCCAAAATGGATAAACTTGATTATCTTCCCGCCCTTACAAATCTCTCCGATCACATTCTTATCGGTGGCAAACTTCCCACCAAAAAATCTTCTTCCCCTTCCTCCGAAAAAATTTATTGGGCCTCTCTGACTCCTGATTCTTTCGATATTAATGCCGCCTCGATTGCCCATTTCAAGCAAATTATTGACACTTCAGCCACTATTATTTGGTCCGGCGCGCTCGGCTTTTACGAAAACCCGGCCTTTCGTACCGGCACCATCGAAGTTGCCAAAGCCATTACCTCATCTCCGGCTACCCTCAAAATTATTGCCGGTGGCGACACTTCGGCCTCTATCAAAGATTTGGGAATGCTCGACAAAATCTCTTTTATTTGTAGCGGCGGGGGAGTTCTTCTTGAGTATTTAACCAAAGGCACCTTACCGACTTTGGAATAAATTTGTTGTATCATTAATCAATGCCTGCAAAAAAAATTCGTATCGGTATCAATGGTTTTGGTCGCATCGGTAGTGTTTTACTCCGGGCTCTGTTGATGGAAAAATATGATCTGGATCTGGTGGCCGTCAATACTATCGGTTCTCCTGACATTTCTGACTTTGCCCATCAGTTTAAATATGACTCTGTTTATGGCCGCGCCCCTTTTATGGTTAACGGTGCCGAACCCCAAAAAGGTGGTGAGATCGGCCGTCTCGAAGTTGGTTCTCTTTCCCTCCCTTTTTTAAGTGAACCCGATCCTTCCAAGATTAACTGGAAATCTTATGGTGTTGATGTGGTTTTGGAATGTACCGGCGCCTTTACCGACCAAAAAGCTACCCTCCATCTCGATGCCGGCGCCAAAAAAGTCATTATTTCCGCCCCCGCCAAAGACCCCAAAATCCCGACCTACATTTTGGGTGTCAACGAAGACCGGTATCACGGCGAAACTTTAATTTCCAACGGTTCCTGCACCACCAATTGTGTTGCCCCCATTGTCAAACTGGTTGATGAGAAAATCGGTTTTCAGGAAGGGGTTCTCACTACCATTCACGCCTATACTACCAATCAAAATCTGGTTGATGGAGCAGGTTGTGATCCCCGCCGGGCTCGGGCGGCCGCTCTTAATATTGTCCCGACTGTAACCGGTGCTGCCGAATCAGTGGTTGCTGCTTATCCCGAAGCTTCGGGTCGTTTCGCCGGCACTGCCATTCGGGTTCCGGTTATTTGCGGTTCCTATTCCGATCTGACCTTTAAATTAGTCCGTTCCGTCACCATCGAAGATGTCAATTCCATTTTTGAAGCTGCCTCGGTTTCTCCGGAGTTAGTCGGTAAA
>Ga0210049_1002363_pt1 | contig 17572 bp, 17 predicted proteins | sample CryGeyCG2014_300_2_FD_183964 | JGI IMG/M metagenome (GOLD analysis project Ga0210049, IMG submission 183964) | Groundwater microbial communities from aquifer - Crystal Geyser CG06_land_8/20/14_3.00 (SPAdes) (version 2) | ecosystem: Environmental > Aquatic > Deep subsurface > Groundwater | place... | reverse complement strand
CTACCTTCCTTTTGACATTCCGGGCGATCCTGTCCATCTCCTTCCAATCCTTTAATTTGATTTCCACCTCAGCCATGGAAAAAGGTTTTCTCTTGGACACTTTCTTCTTGATCACCTTTAAGGACTTTCTGGCTTCCTGAGCTGAGATCCCTAAATCCTCCTCATATTTTCTCACCTCCCCTACAGCTTTCTCCATCTGGATGTCCCAATGTTTCAACTTCTGAACGATTCTGTTGATCTGTTTTTCCCTCAAATTGATCCGCTTAAAGGTATCGAATATCTTGATTTGTTTCTTCCAGATCCGCTCCTGAATCTTCTTTTTAGTAGATTCCTTTTTCCTACACCCAAACTTCCTCTGGAGCCTTCGAATGCTCTCTTCTCCCCTCCGAATCCTGTTGATTAAGTTGAGAACTTTCTTCTTCTGGAGCTGTTCCTTCTCAACGTTCGTTTCTCCATCGTCGATCTCATTGGTCACCTCTCTGATCTCTATCTCTCCAGCATGGAGAGCGCCTCCGAGTTTAATGACCTCCCTGATACCGATAGGGCAATTAAGCGCCACGCTCAACACATCCCGCTTTCCGCTCTCGATTCTCTTGGCAATCTCGACTTCCCCTTCCCGGGTCAGTAAGGGCAATGATCGCATCTCCTTTAAGTAGATAAGAACAGGGTCCTTTGCCCTTCCAAACGTCTCCAGCTCGTGCTTGACACCCTCTTCCTCTTCCCGCACCTGAACATTCTCATTCTCCACTTTCAATCCCGGGAACTCGCTGGCCACATCGAGGTCCAACTCACCGGACAGGATCAAAGCGTCTTCGTCCCGCCCTTGGCGGAACTCAGAACTGCAGGATCTTTTTGGAACCCGTCCGCGCCCCCCGCTCTTGTTGTTTTTCTTTCTTTTATTTATTTTCACGTTACCTTCTTTTATGGAGACCCAAAAGAAATTCCCCACGCTCGGGGTGATTTCTTGAAGGGAGAACACCCCTGCCTGTGATGGGCGAGATGCAACAAACCTTTTCAGGCCTGGGGAAGACATTGTTCCAGGCATTCAACGCAGTTTTACTGAGATCATCGAAGTCGGATAAAGCCCAACTCCCTGTTCTTTAGCGGGGTATCCTTAAATTGGTGGCATTCGGGCCTTTGGGACCCTGAGAGATTTCAAATTCCACTTTTCGTTGTTATCAGCCCAATCAAGGGATGTATCGATGTATTTCGCCACGCTTTTACCAGCGATATTAAGTAACAGGAAGAGCAGGGTCCGCCTCAGGTTGATAGGAGAAACCCTTAAAAGAAATGGAATATGCCGAAGGATCGAAGAGAAAGAATAAAACTCGCTTTGGACATGATAGTGTCCCTCGGCAAGCTCCTGGGGAGTCATGTTTTTGGGTTGAAATACGACGGTATGGTGGTCGTAATGGCTCCAATCGTAGGATATGATTCGTCCCTGATCTTTGAAACGCTGGTATATTCGTGTCCCGGGATAGGGGGTCAGAACATGTAAAGCCATGGTGGGAAGTTTAGTTCTTGCCAAAAATTCCAGGGTATCATCAAAAATGGCTTTCGTATCCGTATCAAATCCCAAAATAATAGAGGGGTGAAAGGCGATACCATTGTCCTGGATAATTTTAATCGCCTCCTCCGTTTCTTCTATAGATTTAAGCGTTTTTTCCATTCCCATCAGGCTTGAAGGCGATACAGACTCAAGCCCAAAGAATAAGGCCGCACAACCCGAGAGGCGACATAATTTCAGCATCTCTTTGTCTTTGGCCAAGGAGATGGAACTTTGTCCTACCCATGCAATGCCCAGGGGTATCAAAGCTTCAAATAATTCTTTGGAATATTTCGGGTGTCCGGCGACATTATCGTCTAAGATCAAAAATGTCTTTGAACCGGATTGCTTGATATCCTCAACAACCATGGAAACCGGTCTGTGCCTAATTTTCCTGCCATAGAAGTCCGTCACTGAACAAAATTCACAGGCGTACGGACACCCTCTGGTCGTCAATAGCCCGACACAGTTAAACAGCGCCTTGTCAATATGAAAATCTCGCCTTGGGAAAGGAACTTTTGAAAGATCAGGGGCTGGCACATGGTAGAATTTCTGGAGCTTTCCCTTTCTAAAATCGTTGATGACATCTGCCCAACAGCCTTCTGCCTCTCCAATGACAACTGCATCGGCATGCTGTATGGCTTCTTGTGGCAAAATAGTAGGATGAATTCCACCGAGAACGACTTTGGAACCTCTTTGTCTATACATATCAGATAATTGATAGCCTCTATTTGCCGTTGCGGTCATGCAAGAAATCCCAATTAGGTCGAAATCCAAAGAAAAATCTATCTCTCTAATTTCTTCATCTACAACGGTAATATCAACATCATTTGGCGTCAGTGAGGCCAGAATGTGTAGACCTAATTGAGGTATTTTAATAGCTTTTAGCGCCTTTCTACCAAGCTTATGAGAAGGTGAAATCAATAAGAGTTTCATTACTATGCCTTCGTTTCTTACAAAAATATTCAAAGGGTGGCTTCCCATCTAATGCAACATCGAGGTTAATCTCTACCCTAAAATTCTTTCCTTTCCAAATCTTTTTTCAGTATCAGAATTTGTCTTAAAGCGTTTGTTAATAGGATCTAATTCCCTTACGGTTTCACTCAGTTTCCATGACTTTGTGGGACCAAAACCGACACCCGCCTATTCCTCGGACTTCTTCCATATCTACTAAACCTTTTGACTCTCTCCGGGAAATCAAAGTGTCTGTGACAATCAGCTATAGGAGTTGCCTTCGCAGAGGATTTTGGAGTAATCTCTTACTTCAATTTATGGAGAACTTTTATGTCAATCATTTCAATTTCACGTTGCCCATCAAGTCCGGTACATCTTTCTCCATATTACCATTTGAGATGGATGGATATCAGAGACTATTCAACCTTTTCAGGCAATATCAAAGTCTCTCGTTTAAGAGGAGACGGGACACGACCATGTTGACCGTATGGGTGAGGCGGACACCTCACCATGCTTTCTGTCAAGGGGTTCTTCTCGGTTGCTTCGCTAGCTTCCCTTTTGCCTTTTGTTCCTGTTTGTTTATCTTCTGTTTCCGACCCTTGTCCTTATCCTTCTTGCCTTTGTCTCCCATTGCATACCTCTTTTTCCCGTTGTCCCTCATCTTCTCGCCGCGAGGGCGCCGCTGCGTCGTCAGTTCTGTCTTTGCGTACTTTCATTGTCCTGGAGGCCAATAACAATTATGCTGTTGCAACAATTTATAGATATTTGGGTCCCTGGCAATGTAAACTGACAATTTATTTTCAAGAAAACTTCCCAAAATGGAATGATGCAGTATAAGATTCAGATAAATATTATTATACCGAATATCTGATAAACGATGTTTTAGTTATTTTACGACCAACCTCCGGCGAAAGTCAATTGTTCATTTCTGAAAGAAATCTACACCTTTTGGCGAGACCTGTCAATCGGAGGATCTTTCAATTTTGCCAATCTTCGAGCAAAACCACCAATCACTACCAGAGGATTACGCAGTCGGTGGGCAGCTTCAGCAGCCTCCTCCCCCAAAAACATTAAAGCCTTCTCCTCCCCTCTTTCTTTATGAATTAAATCTCTTTCTAAAATTACGCCGACCAAATTGCTCAAAACCACACAGAAGTATATCTCTTCCTGGGTAAGAGTTTTTTTCTCGCCCGTCGCATCAATGACAATCACGCCAATTACTTCATCTTGCGCCAATATGGGGACAAACAAAATCGCATTAATGCTCCGATGGTAGATCAATTCTCGACTGTGCCAGGTGCGTTTATCCTGCCAGGGATCGGTAATTAAGATAAGGCTTGATAAAAAAACCCGCAAAGAAGTTGTTTAGAGTTCTTTGCGGGCCTCACGTCCAAAAAAGGGCTCTTTGCAGCTAGATTACGCTTCTTTAATATACTATTCTCTGCTAGAAAGCAAGGGGAATCGTCAAAGCGCCCAATCATGGGCGCCCGAGGACACCAAATTGGTGTCCTTTTTTGTGGAGGTCAACTACGAAGTTTGAAAACTGGATTGTGTAAGGAATCGATGATTTCCTCTTTCTTGGACCGAGGCATCGCTTTTATCTGCGCTTCTCGAATAAGAGCTTTGGAACGCGTCAAGCCTTCTTGTTGATATAACAGCTTGACGGGCAGGCGAGTTCGGGTGTAGGTTGCCCCCCGACCCTCACTATGTTGCTTGACCCGAGCCCGCACATCTTTTGCTATCCCCGTGTAGAGCGACCCATCCCCGCAGCGGAGGATATAGACTGTCCAATCCTTTCGCCCCCTTCTCTTCATCCCTTGGATCATTCTTAGGTATTTAGTCTCCACATTCATTCTCTCCAGATTAGAGCTTCATTACAGACGATTTTGGGGATTGGAAGTTACCCATCATCAATTACGGTTTGTAATATACACCCTTTTTAAAATTTTTGGAAGTGTGGACTTCAGGAAGTTGACACAAGGTTTGAAGGTGTCCGTCAGATCAAACCTCTCCCTTTACAACTCATAATGTGAGGAGGCAAACTGGAACAGAAGAACCGTATCTTAAGGGTCCTCCCTTTGGACATATTCGTATTGGTTAGGCTGCTGGTTTGAGTCCCTGCCGTCTCTTCGAATTGTATACCCGATTGCTTCATAACCCTTGACTCGTTTCTTATACATCCGCATTAGAGTTGGGACATAAACGTCAACATAATCGTAAACCTGCACCACTTGCTTATTATCGTGATGTCGGTGCAGACGCCCCACATATTGCTGGAGCGTGCCCCGCCAAGAGATAGGCATAGCTAAAAATAATGTGTCCAGTCTGGCATCATCAAAACCTTCACCGATATAGCGCCCTGTGGCGAGAGGGGTCTGTTCAAAAGAGTTAGGTATGTTTTTGATGTTTTGAAACTAACTATCACCCTATCTATTGTTTACAAACCACACCGAATAATTATTTCTCCTGAGGCGCCTTTCTTGTCTGCTCGCTAACCCATTGCTGGAGATTGGCAAAGGACTTGATGGTTGAAGAACCTTCAATCGTTTTAACAGCGATATCCTGTACCTGTTGATATGCCTTCTCTAATTGCTGAGAAAACTTAGCAATTTGTTCACTCTGTTCTTTTACACTTTTTTCAAGAGATCCAATTCGGGTAGTAAAAACATTCCGCTCACCGATAAATTCTTTCTTCACCAACTCTTCTCTATTTTTAGCTTCAAGATTTAATCTATCTGTGGTTTCTTTGATGGCTTTGGCAACAGCGGTTTCCATCTCTTTGGGAAAGACACTGGCCTTCTTCCTTAATTCATTTAATTCCTCTTCCCGTCCGGCAATGGCTTTTTCTCTCTCTTTTAACTCACTTTCCATCTGCTCTTTTTTAATCTGGATTTCCTTTTCCAATTTCGACTTTTCATCTTCAAATTTATCCTTGGTTAACTTTTGCTCTCTTTTAAAAGAATATTCGTAATCGTCTTTCTCTCTATCTCGCCTCTTCTTTTCCGTCATATCCCGTTCCTTGATCTCTTCCTCATATTCCTTCTTCTCTTGCTCCCGCTGAGCACGGAGAGCCTCAATCTCTTGACTTAATGCTTCCTTCTTCTCAGCCATCTCGAGTTCAAATGCCTGCCGTTTCTGATTTTGAGATTCAATTAAGGCCGCCAGAGTCACAGCCGATCTCTCAATCTCATAAAGTTCCTGAACCTCTTTTTCCTTCAATACGATGGCGTTCTGAACGGCTTTAAACTTTTGGATTTCTTCCTCCAGCCGATCGGAAATCTGGGCGAGTGTCTTTGATGCTTCTATCTTCAGATTGCTGATCTCCCTGGCAACTCCTTCCGAAGATAGAGATTCTGCGACCTGAATCACCTCCTTTGCCTTTTTCTCCTCAAGTCTCTTTTCTGGCTTCAGTTCGGCCTCCCTCTGAGCCTCCAGTTGCTTCAAAACGGTCTGATAAGCCTCCAGCATTTCCTGTTTGGTATTTGATAAAGAAATCTTTTTGGGTTGAAATTTTTTCTCTTCCATTGTCTTATCCTTTCTTATTTAGATAACTAAAGTTACCGGTTTCGTAAAAGGAAGTCAACGGGAATTAAGTGGGATATTCGAGACGTAATCATACTTGACATTTATTCCGATAATATGCTAACTATGCTTCCATGATAGAAAGACCCTTTTGGTTGCATCGCATTGATGAAGCGTGGCGCGAAGCGCCTGTCGTTTGGCTTGCCGGAGCGCGCCGATCAGGAAAAACTACGTTGGCGCAAAGCCTGGGTAGCGACCGGATTCACTATGTCAACTGCGACTTGCCGGTTGTGGCAGACATGGTGGCGAACCCGGAGGTATTCTATCGCAATTGTACCCGTCCAATCGTGGTCTTTGATGAGATTCATCAACTCAATGATCCAAGCAGACTACTTAAAATCGGCGCCGATCTCTTTTCACATCTCAAGATTCTTGCTACAGGATCGTCGACACTGGCCGCAAGCAGGAAATTCCGGGACACTCTGACAGGACGGAAGCGCCTTGTCCATCTGACCCCGGTTCTTTGGAACGAACTGCTTGCGTTCCAAAACACACCGCTACTCAAGCGGCTTTACCACGGTGGATTGCCAGAGGCCCTCTTATTTGAAGCCAAGTCAGTGGGCTTTTACCGGGAGTGGGTGGACTCTTTTTATGCTCGCGACATCCAACGGCTTTTTGCCTTCCGAGACCCGGATAAGTTCAACGCTCTGTTTGAGTACGTCATGAAACAGAGTGGGGGTCTACTGGAAATCACGCGAACGGCGAGCGCACTCGGGATCAGCCGCCCCACCGTTGATAATCATTTGCAGGCATTGGAAGCTACGCACACAGTAACGTTATTACGGCCATTTCATGGAGGTGGCCAGAAAGAAATCATCAAAACACCAAAAGCCTATGCCTTCGATACCGGCTTTATAAGTTTTTGCCGCGGCTGGGACCCACTGCGCCCTGATGACTATGGGGTGCTATGGGAACACTTAGTGCTGGAATATTTACAAGCACATGCCTATCAATGGAGGATTCAATATTGGCGCGACGCAGCTGGACGAGAGATTGACTTTGTCATTGTTCGAAATCGTGATGAGATCGATGCCATCGAATGCAAGTGGGATCCGATACAGTTTGATGCCACAGCGATGAAGGTGTTCAGATACTACTACCCCCGTGGGAAGAACTACCTTCTGAGTCCGCTTACTATAACAGGATATACGAAAAAGGTCTCAGGCTTAGATATTTATGTCTGCAATCCAGATGGCTGGCAGAAGTATTTAGAAGAACACGGGCGTCGGAACAAATAAAACAGTTCTGATTCCGAATAGAAGCTACCATTATCGAATTGCAGAAGGGCGGTTTAGTTGTTCCTTTTCACTTTCCACAACATCTTTTATACTTCCTCCTGCTTCCGCACGGGCAAGGGGTTCTTCCACCTTCAATAATTCCCAATAATGTGACCAGGAGAGCATTGGCTCAAATTCGTAAGACGGTGTCTGACATTTTTAATTTTCTTCTTCTTTGAAAATCCAAGACCATGTCTTGGATTTTCAAAAAGTCAGAAAGTATTCACTCATCAATCTTAGCTTTTTGCTGAAAAACCTTACCCGAATTTGACACTCAAGTATTCATTAGGGAATTTTTTCCCTTTTCCGCTAACAAAATCTAAATTCAGGGAATCTTTAGAACATTATCTAAGTAACTATAATTTAACTGCTTTTTAAAAAAGACTTGACAATTCCTAACAAATGTTTAATAAATAATTGACTCATCTACCTATGGAAGAATGAGCTCGGGGACCGTCTTTCGGGGCGGTCGCTGTTTTTATACTCTTTCCACAAATCGTTTTTTCATATCCTCACGCTTCCACCTTGTATCAACATAAAAGGCAGTAATCCAATAGAATGCTTTCTTTTTTCGTTGCAGTATTAACACATAATCATATTCATCTAACCAAATATATCTTCTAATACCCTTGTCTTTTGGCCCTTCTACATAATCGAAAACCTTAATTTCTGATCTTTCTGGACTTTCCATTAAGGGCCGCGCCCAAGGCAAGCGTTCAGCTCTTCTATAATCTATCAAACGATGCCCAAGTTTAGTATCATATCGGGAAACCACATGCCAAAACCCCTCTTCTTTCCCTTCTCCATCTGGGAAGATCCTTTGATCGTAAAGTACAATGAGGCTCCGATGTTTTACCTGGTTTGATTTAAAGTCACGAACAAAAACAAAGTATAACTTTCTTAGAATCTCGTCCCAAGAACCACTTAGTTCTAAAATAGGTGGTAAGAAGTCCGGTGCACTATTCACCGATTGACCTCGGTTGGAGAAAAAAAGAAAAGATTAAATTTATCTTCCCAGGGGGGAGTGCTTTTTAATAAATCAACACCAGAAATATCACAAATCCTCTGAATGACAGCTAACTTTGCACGATTATCTTTTAAATAACGACAACGATATGACACTGCACCTAATAGGAAATCTGTTAGTTGAAGAAGCTCTGATTCATGAGAGCGAATGTGTTGGATTTGACGTATCATGACTTGCTCAAAATCATACACGTTATTACATAAAACATCCCTTAATGTATCAATCTTCCTCTGACTTCGAGTATCCTTCATATCTAAATAAATGTAATATTGGTTTTTATGGAATAGTATGTTCCTGAGAAGGTAAAAATACATCTTATAATAAAAAGAATCGTGACTACCTTGATTGAAATACTCATGATTTAATTTTGATTTGTCATCCACTACAAGGCAACGAAAATTAAGGTTGGGAGTTGAGAAGAAAAATTTCACCAGGTTCAGGTAATAATTGAATTTTGATGTGGAAACCTTTGTCCATTTAAGCTCCCCTCTCGCCCCGAACTTGGCTTTCAACTCTCTAATCGATTCACTGTAGCGTCGAACTTCTGATTTAGGGCACCACACAGCGCCAAGAAGCATTATCGGTTGTTGATCATGTTCGAGGTGACAACTTTCATCACAATAAATATTATATTCCGCCATCTGATTTTCTCTAAATCAAGAATTACTTAGGAGTAACTTTGACCTCTCTCGATCAATTCTTCCACTTCCCTTTTGGCTTTCTCCAAAAGTTCTTTTGCCTTTTTGCGGGCTTGGTGAGATTGATGGACTGAATCGGCGATTCCTTCCTGGATGGTTTTCCCAAGAATAGGAATAACAATATTTTTGATTCCCTCTTTTGGCACAGCAGTTAATATGGTACCGGCACATTGTTTTTCTAATTGCATTTGCAAAATTGGACTTCTTGCCAAAACCAGTAAAACCTCTGGTAAAATCTCTTTGCTACGAAACTGAAAAAATCCCGTGGATGCTAAGAATCCATCCTGCTCTTGACTAACCAAAGCCACTTTCCCCAAAGAACCTTGTACACTTGAAACAATCACATCACCACTCTTCAGTATCCTTTTTGCTCTGCTTGGTGCTTCTTGACCCAAGACTTCCGAGTACCCATCAATAACACCAATTGAAGAATCTATATTGGAAAGCTCCACATATTTAAAGACTTTATCTGGTTGATCAACGGGGTTAAATCGAGAGGGTAGGTTTTCTACTGCATCAGAAAAGATTTTCCCATTCTTGATCTTCGATATCAGTTTCCCATATTTCGGCTGGAAATATTCAGCATCGGCACGGTGCGCAGATTTAACATCAGAGAGATTGACTTTATAAGATAACTCCTCTTCTGGTATAAAGTTATTTAATCCCAACTTTTCCAAAAGCAAAACTTCGGCTTGAGAATAAAGAGATTTAGAATTATAATACTCCTGTTTTGCTTTCAGAACAGATGAGGCTATCGATTCTTGTTCCCTTTGCGGAGAGATAAAAACAGGCAGAGACTTAAGATCACCTATATTAAGGCCAGTTTGAACAGCACCCCGAACACTTCGTTTCAACAGTTTGCTCCCATATTGTGAATTGAGGTAGGCAATGAAATAATGGGAATTGATAGAATTAGTACGAAAAACTGTGCTCTTGCAGCTAAATATAGCAGGAACCGTGGAGCTATCAACAATTGCAGCGTTTCCCAGGGTTCCGACAACTGAAACAAGAACATCACCTTCTTTGAGTGAATATTTTTTAAGTCTTTCATAATCTTTTTCTGGTATATAAACATTATCATCATTGAGCAGAAAAAATTCCTTTACGTCTTTGCCACGAACATATCTATATTGAGATTCGGAGGTATAATTTTCAACACCAAATTCGGAACCGAACGGGCCAGTAATAAATCGCCCTTCTATATTTCTCCAAAGTCTACATGAGTTCGTAGAATGTATCTTCTTTTCTAATTCTAAATACTCCGGTTGGAAATACTCCGCATCAATTCGGTGCGCGCTCTTGATCTGGGATTTTTGGATAATTGAATGGGTTATCATAAGCCCCACCATTCAAACTTCTCTTTTTTCGCAAATTTTATAAATGCTTCTGCAATCTCGTTTAAGTCATCATCAAGTCTTAATTTTCCTGAAGTTTCGAAGATACCACCTTCAGATTTTATTCTTTGCCCTTTTTCATTAAGAAAAATATACTCTCCAGAATTGTCTTTCCCCGATCTTTTGGAAACTGCCATAAATATAGGATAATCCTGCAGAGGTTCTTCCTCCTTATTCCATTTCTTTAAAAATAGAACTGATGTTTTGGTCCCAGTGCCTTTAGCAGGGGCTGGAAGTTTGAAAGTGTTCCCTTCCAATCCAACCACTGCTAAGATTCTTGCCTTTTCGAAAAACCACTCTCTTAGCCACTCCATGTTTGTATTATTATAAACTCCCTGAGGCAGGACAATTGCCATCCTTCCACCAGGGCGGATTGCATCTAATGATCGCTCTATAAAAAGTAAGTGTCTTTCTACTTTTTGTTTAAGTTTTCCGTTCTTCTTGGCAAATTCATATTGCCGAAGAAGGCCAGAATCTGTAATCTCACCAGCAAAAGGAGGATTCGTCATTAATATATCAAAATTGAGATACCGATAAGCCCTACGATTTTCTTCATCTTGTTTTGAATTTTCAAAATGTCTTAAAAGTGATTTTATAGAAGCCCTTGCTTCTTCGGCTTGTTCACCAATCCAGTCTCTACCATCCAAAGAATTACGTTTGAAAATATTGTGCCTCCCATCGCCAGCAATAAGCATTAAGGCCTGGGAGATACGGCGCATATTATCATCAAAATCTATTCCATAAAGATAGCGATTGGCATATTTCTGTTTTGCTGCCTCAGATGCAGATGTTAAGTCATTATCCCAAACCCAATACATCGCATGAAGTAAAAATCCGCCGGAGCCGCAGGCTGGGTCAATCACATACTCATCTTTCTTAGGATTGAGCATTTTGACGCACATCTTTATCACATTGCGTGGTGTGAAGTATTGCCCTTTTTGCCCTTTGGAGACTTCTGCGATCAAATGCTCAAAGGCACGATCTATAATTTCCAATTCTTCTCTTCCAGAACCAAAAAATTTATTCTCTTCCAAAAAAGGAACGCATATTTGTAACTGTTCGGGAGTCAAATCAATTTTGGACAAGGGATTGAAAATGTCTTTCCATTCGTCAATTGCACCCTTAAAAAGCTCATCATTAATAACAGCATAAGTCTTCTTAGGTTCTTTATATTGTCTAAAAAGGACTTCCTTTTTCGCCCGAAAATTTCTTGCCTGATCTTCGTCATAAAGTTTTGCATAGATTAATTTGAAAACTTCCTCGAATACGTTAACACCAGCCTGTGCTAAAACCATTTCCTCAAGTCGGGAAATTATAAAAGATAAGTCAAACTTTTCCTGCAATTCATTGTAAGTCCTCTTTTCTTCAAAAAGGTTATCCCAGGTCTGATTAACATTTGGGATATCTGAAAGAGTCGTTATATATTCCTTCGGATAGGGACGATAAAGTATAAATCTCTGAACACCGTTCGACCAAACACCACCCTCTGCACCTTCTGCGCTTAAATATGATTTCAATTGTTCTTGAGCCTTCTTGGCATTAGGCTGTTTTAGCTCAAAAATGAGGTAAGGTGTAATCTTATCCTCTTTATACAAAACGATATCGGCAGATTTTTCTCTAACTTCGACGCCAAATTGCACCGACTTCTCAACTTCAATTCTGTCTAATGGGTATTTATATTCCTGTGTCAATTTGACCAACCAAAGTTGACGTATCACTTCCTCAGGTTTACCCATTTTCTTATTTTTGTCATAAATAAAAATATCTTTACCTCTCTTTAAACAACGCACATAAAATCTGCCATCTTCTTTTTCAAAAGCATTGATCCTCTTTAGGGCCTCTTTAGAAAATTCTTGCAACCCATGTTTGACCGAAGAATCTTTAAAAACCATGTCTAAGATTTCATTGGTGTCAACCTTTTCTTTTGGAAGCTGGTAATTTATTTTGTTCATAGTCTTATATCAACCCTCTCTCCTTATAACTACAAAAATTATTTTTACCTATAATGATATGGTCTATTACCTCTATACCCAAAATTTTCCCGGATTCGACTAATTTTTTGGTTATTTTTATATCGTCTTCTGAGGGTTCGGGGTCGCCCGAAGGATGGTTATGGGCTAAAACAACCGAAGCGGCGCTATGGGTGATCGCATCCTTAAATACTTCTCTTGGATGAACCAAGCTGGCATTGAGCGTGCCAATGGAGATGGTGGATATACCAATGATTCTATTGCGGGGATTAAGAAGAATGAGCTTAAAATGCTCTTTGGCTTTGTCCTTGATGCTTGCACGAATAGCTTTGACCACACTTTGAGGGTCTTTGATATCAAAATCTATTGACTCTGGTTCCAGATCCTGCCTTTTTCCCAATTCAAAACATGCTTTAATTTGGGCTGCTTTGGCAAGACCAATCCCCCTTATTTGAGAAAGTTCCTCTATGGTCGCATGGCTTATTGCTCTAACATTACCAAATTTCACCAATAACTCCTGTGCAATACTCATTACTGATTTTTTGGGAATGCCCCGCCCAATGACCAGAGCTAAAAGTTCTTGAGCAGAAAGCGCCTCCGGGCCAAATTTTTGAAGCCTTTCGCGAGGCCTTTCTTGTCTTGGAAGATCCCGGACAGTAAAAGAGGAATCTTTGTTCACCTATCATTCCTTTCTCTGACCACACATAGGGATCTAGTAAAGATCCTTTTTCGGTTTAGAGTTTATTGAATTTGGGCGAAGAAGTCAAACGGGAATAAAATAGAAAGGTAATCCCTCGGTTATGGGGGAGGAAGGATAGCTTAACCTGTAACTCAGCCCTTTAGGGCTGCCGCCGGCCCATGAGGGCCTCTGGCCCGGAGGGATGAATCAGGGCTAAAGCCCTGAGTTACGTGTTCCCAAGGGCGTTTACCACTCGTAACTGAGCGATTACATAGGAAGCAAAGGAAGAGTGCTTTTCAAAGTCAGGTGGGCAAATTTACAATTTCCAAATCAAATTTTTTTGAGATAAGGGCGAAATCCCTGTCATGATGGAGCAATGCTACCTTATTCTCAATACATACAGCGGCTATCATACAGTCAATCGAGTTCCTTATGGTGATTCCCCGCGCTCGAAAAAAGCGGTAGATGTGGGCCGCCAGTAGGAATGTCTCACGGGTCATTGGAAGGTACAAAAGGTTCGAGAAAATGGCTTGTGTCTTGGAGTGCTCTTTGTCATCCCGTATTCCTTGTAAAACCTCTGTAAGAATAACACCGCAGAGGCAGATATCTTCTCTTTTTAAAATCAGCGATTCGAGTACAATCACCTGAGGAGTGGTCAACCCTGAAAAAAGGTCTACCCAAACCGTTGTATCAACCAAGACCATTAACCCCTTCTTCCTTTTCGCATGGATGACAAATCGCCTTCCCAATGAACCTTTCCTTTTAATTCTAAGATCCTTTTTTGAGACTCGCGACGAAGAAGGTCCCGCAAGGCATAGTCAACCAAGGCCCTACGAGTTTTAATCCCAGTGGTCTTCATCCCTTCTTCTATTAGCTTTTCGTCCATAACAATGTTTGTACGTTTCATTTCTGCCTCCCCCTTACTTCTATACATATTATATTGAAAAAAATGTGTATGTCAAGAACAGGCGTCGGCGTCAATAAATGACGACGCTACATCTTTTCCGTAAAAATTTAGGGGAGCCAGAAACTACATCAACCCGGCGATGGATCGTTGGGCTAAGGAGAGCACATTGGCGGGGAAGATCCCCATATAAAGGGTCCCGATCACGGTCAAAATCAATGCAATCACAGAAGCGGGTGCGAATTGGAGGCCGGTGATCTCTCGCTCGGATTCCCTGAAATACATAAGCACGGTGACCCGGAGGTAATAGTAAACCGAGACGGCACTGTTCAGGACACCAAGGATGGCCAACCAATAAAATTTTGACTTCACGGCTGCACTGAAGACATAGAACTTGGCCATGAATCCGCCCAGAGGTGGGATGCCTGCCATGGAGAGAAGGAAGATGGTCATGGATGCTGCCAGAAGCGGATATTTGAATCCAATCCCTGCATAATCACTGATCAGGGTATTTTCTTCTCCCTTCTTCCCGAGGAGGATGACCACGGTAAAGGCGCCGATGTTCATAAAGGCATAAGCCATGAGATAGAAAAGAATCCCTGAAGTCCCTAAATCGTTCCCCGCAACAAAGGCGACCAGAATGTACCCGGCATGGGCGATGCTTGAGTAAGCCAGCATCCGTTTGATATTGGTCTGGGAGATTGCTACGATGTTTCCAAGCGTCATCGTCGCCACACAAATCACCCACATGATCGAGGTCCAATCAGGGCGAAAAGCTGGCAAGGCGGAGAAGAAGACCCTGATCAAAGCTGAAAAACCTGCCGCCTTTACCCCCGTGGCCATAAAAGCAGTAATGGATGTCGGAGCCCCCTCATAGACATCGGGCGTCCACATATGAAAAGGAACAGAAGCAATCTTGAAGCCAAAACCAATGGTGAGAAAAACAAGACTCATCAGGAGCATCGGGCTTCTCAAGAGGTTTTTGGTAGCGATATAAGAGGCGATATCCTTCAGATGAAAGGATCCTGTGGCACCATAAATGAGAGCAATTCCATAGAGGAGGAATCCTGTGGCAAAGGCCCCTAAAAGAAAATATTTCAATGCCGCTTCCACTGACCTCTTATCCTCTCGCATCATTCCTGCCAGGATATAGATGGAGATGGACATCGTTTCCAACCCGAGGAAGATGATGATTAGGTGAGTCCCTGCTGCCATCAGCATCATCCCGAGGGTTGCAAAAAGGATCAGGGCATAATATTCTCCGAATGCAATTCCTTCCCTCTGGGTGTATCCAATGGAGATCAGGACGGTCAAAAAAGCAATGATGAGAAAAGTGATCTTGAAGAAGAGCGCATATCCATCCGAGATGAACATCCCCTCAAAACCGGATTTGACGGATCCCATCTGAGGAAGGGTAAAAAGAAAGGCGACCACGATCCCGATGAGGCTAATAATTCCGAGGTAACCCTTTCTCTCTTCTTTGGGTAAAAAGACATCCAGCAGAAGCACCAAAAATCCAAAGGCGGTGATGATGATCTCCGGTGCAATGAGATAGAGGTCAATCTCTGGTATTTTCATCTAAAGAATCCCCCGATCAGTTAGTTCGGAGTAATTTAGTTCGGAGTTCGGAGTATTTTGTTTTGGAGCTCCGAACTCTGAACTCCGAACTCACCACTTTTATTTTTTAACTTCTGCCACTTTCGGCAAGGGAAGGTCAGCCTTCATTTCAACCTTTCCTTTGAAATCCTTTATAAACTTTTCGACGCTTGCGTCCATCTTACTGAAGAAAAGCTTGGGATAGATCCCCATAAGAAAGATTACGATCACCATCGGGACAAGGATGGTGATCTCTCTTGCGTTGAGATCCTTCAGTTTTTCATTTTCTGGTTTGGTGATCTTCCCGAACATCACCCTCTGAAACATCCAAAGCATGTAAGCGGCTCCCAGGATGACACCCGAAGCAGCCAACACCCCATAGACGACATTGGCTTGAAAAGCGCCGAGCAGGATTAAAAACTCTCCCACAAACCCATTCGTCCCGGGGAGACCAATCGATGAGAGGGTCACGATCATGAAGAAGACAGCGTAGATCGGCATCACCTTCGAGAGCCCTCCGAAGTCGGCAATCAACCGCGTATGGCGACGTTCATAGACCATCCCCACGATCAAAAAGAGGGACCCTGTGCTGATACCGTGGTTGAGCATCTGATAGATTGACCCCTCAATCCCTTGCATATTGAAAGCAAACATCCCGAGCATGACATATCCCAGGTGGCTCACACTCGAGAAAGCGACCAGTCGCTTCAGATCGGGTTGCATCATCGAAACCAATGCCCCATAGATAATTCCGATAAGCGCCAAAACAGAGACCAAGGGCATAAGATCAAAGGCTGCCTTCGGAAACAGGGGTATGGCAAATCGGATGAACCCATAGGTTCCCATCTTCAGCAAGACACCTGCCAGGATCACACTTCCAGCGGTCGGCGCCTCGGTATGGGCATCGGGTAACCAGGTATGAAATGGAAACATCGGAACCTTAATGGCAAAGGCCAGGGCAAAGGCGGCGAAGAGCCAGTACTGAGTCCCGGCGGGTAATCCCGACTTATAGAGTTCAAGCGCGTCAAAGGTGGATATACCGGTTGCCTTCTGATTGAGGAAATAGAGGACCAAGATAGCCACAAGCATCAGCACGCTTCCTGCCATTGTAAAAAGGAAGAACTTGATGGCTGCATAAATTCGTCTCTTAGGATCACCCCAGACACCGATGAGAAGGTACATTGGAATCAACATCACTTCCCAGAAGACATAGAAAAGGACGAGATCAAGGGCAACCAAGGCGCCGATCATTCCGGTCTCAAGGAAGAGGAAGGAAATCATGTATTCTTTTACCCGAAAGGTGATCGCCGTCCAGGAGCATAAGATACAGAGGACGGTTAAAAAAGTGGTCAACAGAACCAGAAGGAGGCTGATTCCATCGATGCCCAATTTGTAGCTGATCCCATAGCTCTGAACCCACCACCAATCCTCCACGAATTGCATCGCTGCTGTCTTGGAATCGAAGGCAAAGAAGAGGGGCAATGAGAAAATAAATTCAATGAGGGAGAAGATTAAGGTGACCGCTCGAATGGTTCCTGGTTTCTCTTTATTGATAAAGAGAAGGACAATGGCGCCCAAGATTGGAAAGAAGATCAGCAGCGATAGGATGGGAATACCCAAAATGGTCATGAAACCAGCTCCTTTTTTTGTAACGAATGTTACGAATGATAACGAATTAGGCGAATGAAGGATTCAATTCGATTCGTTCGCTCTCATTCGGTCTATTCGCTTCATTAATAAAAAATAGCCCGAACGATATAATAGGCTACCAGGACGATTCCGCCAATGATCATTGAAAAGGCGTAGTTTTGAACCAAACCGGTCTGCATCTTTCTCATCGCTCCCGAGAGCACACCGATGAGATAAGCAATGCCATTGATCGTACCATCGATGACAAAGTCATCAAACCCTTTCCAGAGCCCCGTGCCTAAATTTTTAAGAGAGT
>Ga0210049_1002361_pt1 | contig 17573 bp, 15 predicted proteins | sample CryGeyCG2014_300_2_FD_183964 | JGI IMG/M metagenome (GOLD analysis project Ga0210049, IMG submission 183964) | Groundwater microbial communities from aquifer - Crystal Geyser CG06_land_8/20/14_3.00 (SPAdes) (version 2) | ecosystem: Environmental > Aquatic > Deep subsurface > Groundwater | place... | reverse complement strand
AATATATGTTGGATCTGAAATTTATCAGGGATAACAAAGAGCTTTTTCAACAGGCCGCGAAAAATAAAAATTTGAATTTTGATGTTCAAGAATTTTTAGCTATTAATGATAAACGGCGCCAGAGTCAATCAGAAATTGATGATTTGCGAGCACAAAAAAATAAGCTGGCTCAAGCCGGCCAGACTGGCAAGCCAAGCAAAGAGCAAATTAGACAGGGCCGGGAGCTAAAAGAAAAAATCAGCGTGCTGGAGGCTGAATTTACTGAATTAGAAAAAAAATATATTGAATTAATGTGGCAGGTGCCGCAACTGCCATCAGACAAAGCTCCTGTTGGTAAAGATGCCGGTGGCAATAAAGAAATTAAAAAATGGGGCAAAATTAAAAAATTTGCTTTTCCTGCTAAAAATCATCTGGAGCTAGGTAGGGAATTGGACATATTGGACACAGAGAGAGGAGTCAAAGTAAGCGGTTATCGCGGTTATTATTTAAAAAATGAAAGCGCTTTGCTGCACTTGGCCTTAATGATGTTTACTCTAGACAAAATGATAAAAAAGGGCTACCAGCCGTTTATTCCGCCAACTATTGTCCGCGAATTTGTTATGTACGGTTCAGGGCATTTTCCTTTTGGCAGGGATGATATTTATCAAATTACCAATCCAGGAAAACTAGCTGACGGCTCAGATATAATGGAAAATAAATACTTAGTCGGCACTTCCGAGCCGTCAATCTTGGCCTACCACAGTGACGAAATTCTAGAAGGAAGTGAATTGCCAAAAAAATATTGCGGCTTCTCCCAATGCTATAGAAACGAAATCGGCAGTTATGGCAAAGACACTAAAGGCATTTACCGCATTCATGAGTTTATGAAAATTGAACAAGTAATTTTCTGTAAAAACGACTATGATGAATCAGAAAAATTGCATCAGGAAATAACTGCTATTTCAGAAGAAATTTTACAAGACCTAAAGATTCCTTATCGCGTCCTGGAAATCTGTACTGGCGACATGGGAGCAGGCAAATACCGCATGTATGACTTGGAATCATGGATGCCGTCAAGAAATAGTTATGGCGAAACACATTCTTCTTCCAATCTCGGCGACTGGCAGGCGCGCCGGCTTAATATCAAATATCGCGCTAAAGACGGCAAAAAAGAGTATATCCATACTTTAAATAATACGGCTATTGCTTCGCCGCGCATTTTAATCGCGGTTTTAGAAAATTACCAGCAGAAAGATGGCAGTATTATCGTGCCAAAAGTTTTACGCCAATACCTGCCAGGAAAAATAAAAATAATCAAAAAGAAAAAGTAATAGTAAGGGGAGGGGAAACTAACTAATTAGACATTATGAAAAAACAATTAGTTATCCTGCCTGGCTGGAACGCTAGCAAAGATTCCTGGCAGGATTTTATCAATTTAGCCCAAAATCAGTACGAAGTTATTTGTTTGGAGTTGCCTTGCTTTGGCAACGAACCTTGCCCTGAAAAAATCTGGGAAGTAGCTGATTATGCGGAATTTGTTAAGCAAAAAATTATAGATTTAAATTTGGCCAGACCAATTCTTCTGGGCCATTCCTTTGGCGGTCAAATAGCTGTTTATCTAGCAGCTAATAATCAACAGTTAATCAGTAAATTAATTTTGAGCGGAGCGGCTATTATTCGACCAGCTAAAAATTTAAAGCGGCTAGTTTTTGAGGCACTGGCTAAAACCGGTAAAATTATTTTTAAATTGCCCGGACTCAATGGCTGGGAAATTAAATTTAAGAAAATTTTATATCGCCTGGCTGATTCGCCTGATTATAATAATGCTAGCGGCAGCAAACGGGAAATTTTTAAAAAAGTCATCCGCCAGGATTTACGATATTTATTGCCAAAAATTAATCTGCCAACATTAATTATCTGGGGGACTAAAGATAGTTATGTGCCACTACGCTACGGCAAAGCCATCGCTCGGCTGATAAAAAATTCCCAGCTAAAAATAATACCAAACGGACGCCACGGCCTGCATCTAGAACAACCCGCTAATTTGTTAAATATAATTAGTGAATTTATAGAAAATTAAGCAACAATTTGTCATTGCGAGCGACGACAAAATAATTATTCTGCAGTTTAATATTATGCCCTCTTTTTATATAATTATAATTTTTTTATTTTGGTTAGCCAGCGCTCTGGCTGATTATGTTAATTTTTGCTACTGCTGGCAATTAAAAGAATATCGCTACGACCGCTGGCGCGATTGGCTCTCAACTTTAAGCGGACAAAAATTTTTAGCTAGTTATCCGCTGCTGCTGCGCTCGTTAATTTGTTTAATTTTATTTTTTAGTTTACCGCTGGCTAGCCAATATATAATTTTAAGCTTAATATTAATTTTTGCTGTTGATTTAGCGCGCCAAGCTTGGTTATTTTACCGCAGCCGATTGAAGTGGCCAAAATTAACGCTAAAATCCGCGGCTATTATCATTACGGCGCTACTGGTTGAAGCGCTAATATATCTTTTCTTAGCCAGTCCTAATATCTTATTTTTATTGCTAATTTGCCGCTTATTTATTATCAGCTTAATAGTACTGCTGTTTAAAATACCAACCAGATTTATTAAAGCGATTTACTATAAAATTGCTGCTAACAAACTTAAGCGGCAAAAAAAATTAATTGTCATCGGTATAACCGGCAGCTTTGGTAAAACCACTGTTAAATATTTTTTAGAACAAATGCTGGCGGCCAAATTTCGGATTATCAAGACTCCAAATAATATTAACACGGAAATCGGCATTGCCAAATTTATTTTACAGACCGATTTCAGCCAAGCCGATATTTTTATTGTGGAAATGGCGGCCTACAAAATAGGGGAGATAAAACTGATTTGCGATATAGTAAAGCCGCAGTTTGGCATTCTCACGGCTATTAACGAGCAACATTTGCCGTTATTTGGCAATATTAAAAACACCCAAGCGGCCAAATACGAATTGCTTTACAGCTTGCCTCAAGACGGTTTAGCTATTATTAATGTTGATAATCCCTATTGCCGCGAATTTATTTCAGAGCTTAAATGCCGCGTTAAAACTTTTGGCCAACTAGAGGAATTTAAACCTGATTGCCTAATAAAAAATATTTCTCCTGGCGCCGAGAGTCTTAAATTTCAAGCCGCGCCTAATTATGAAATAAAAACTAATATTATTGGAGCCCATAATGCCGTGAACATTGCTCCGGTTATTTTAGCGGCTAACGATTTGGGATTTATCAGGGAAGAGATTGAAGCGCAAGCCAAAAAATTCCAGCTGCCTCAAGCTACTATGCAGCTGGTAAATTATGGCCGCTCTATTATTATTGACGACAGCTATAACGCTAACCCGGCAGGATTTACCGCTGGCTTAAAATTTTTAGCTGATTATAAAGTAAGCGGTAAAAAAATTGTAATTTCCCGCGGCATGATAGAGCTGGGCCAAGCCGCCCCCCAAGCTCATCTAAAAATTGGCCGGCTGATCGCAGAGGTTGCTGATGAATTTATAATAATCTCTCCTGATTCAGTAGCAGAGCTGAAGGCAGGAGCTGATAATTCTAATTTAATAATTCAGACTATTTTAAACCCGACCAAGCTTTTGCAGTATCTTAAAAAAAATAAAAACCAACCCAATGTAATTTTATTAGAAGGCAGAATGCCGGATAATATTAAGCATGAAATTTACTAATGCCAATATTTAACCAAACAATTTTTACCGGCTTCGCGCCCAACCTGACTAAACGCGACACTCTGCTCGCTTTAAGTTATCTCTGCCTGCCTTGGCGCTGGCTGAAATTAAGAAAAGGCGAGCAGGCAGAATTAGCGCAAAAAAAACTGCAAAAGTTTTTTAATTGCCAATCCGCTTTTGTTTTTGACAGCGGACGCAGCGCGCTTTATTTTGCTTTAAAATCACTCGGGGCGAAAGCAGGCGACGAAATTTTGGTTCAAGCTTACACCTGTATAGTAGTTATCAACGCCATCAACTGGACCAGCGCCTGTCCTGTTTTTATTGATATCGGCGATGATTTTAATATTGACCCGGCTGATTTGGCCAAAAAAATTACTGCTAAAACAAAAATTCTTATTATCCAGCATACTTTTGGCCAGCCCGCCAAGCTTGATGAAATTCTTGCTTTAGCCCGCCAAAATAATTTAAAAATCATTGAAGATTGCGCCCATAGTTTAGGGGCAACTTACCAAGGAAAATTAAGCGGCACTTTCGGCGATATTGGCATGTTCAGTTTTGGCTCTGACAAAGTAATTTCCTGCGTTCGCGGCGGCGGCTTAATTACCAACAATGAACAACTGGCTCAAAAAATAAAATCTTATCAAAAAGAATTGTTGCCAAGCCGGATTAGTAAAGTTCTTCAGCATTTATTTCATTATCCTATTTTTTTTATTAGCAAGCCGTTGTATGGTTTATATATTGGAAAATTATTGCTAAAATTAGCTAAAAAATTAAATATTATTAACAAAATTATTTACCAGCCGGAAAAAATAGGGGAGAGGATTAATTTTTACCCGGCTAAACTGCCTAATGCCTTAGCTGAAATTTTAAATAACCAAATAGATGAAATTTTAACTTTAAATCAGCATCGGAAAAAAATTGCTGGCCTTTATAATAAATTAATTACTAATAATTTAATTAAACTGCCTGCCCAAACAAGAGGGGACAGCGAGTCTGTTTATTTAAGGTACCCCTTACTGACCAAGGAGCCGGATAAATTATTAAAATTTGCCAAAAAGAATAATATTATTTTAGGCGATTGGTATAACGCGCCGGTTACTCCGGCTCAAATCGCTTTGGCAAAAATAGGCTACCTGGCAGGTTCCTGTCCTAAAGCCGAAGCTTTAGCTAGAGAGTCAGTTAATCTGCCGACTGACAGGCAAATTCATGAACACCAGGCCAGAAAAATAATAAAGATAATAAATTCCTATAAATAACAGTACTTACGCACCTAAACAATTTTAACTAATATTAAATGTAATTTGCTGATAAAACCTTTGTTCCCCCACAAATCTACAAATCAGCTACGAATATCACGAATAGCTTATGTAGTATTTGTAGCCAATTCGTAGATTTGTGGGTGATTACAGTTGGTAAGCGCTAATTAATGAATTATAGTTAATATTAGTTAATAATAGGTAATGCGTAAGTTCTGTAAATAAATTTGATTTTAGATTATGGCGCTGGAAATAAAACCAATTGAATCACGGAACGAATGGGATAATTTTGAAACAAAATACGCTCCCCACAGTTTTTTGCAATCATGGGAATGGGGAGAGGCTCAGCAAACTTTAGGCAGTAAAATTTATCGCTTAGGCATTTATAAAAATAATCAATTAGCTGGAATAGCTTTTGTTTATGAAATCAAGGCCAAGCGAGGAAATTTTTTATTTTGTCCGCATGGCCCACTAATTAATTGGGACGACCAAAAACAATTTTATGCTTTAGTTGATTGGTTAAAAAATTTAGCTAAAAAAGAAAATTTAGATTTCGTCCGTCTTAGCCCCTTGGCTAAAAATTCAGCTGAAATAAAAAAATTATTTATTACTATTAGTTTTCGTTCAGCGCCCATCCATATGATGCACCCTGAACTAGCCTGGTTGCTTAACATTACTGCCAGTGAGGAACAACTGCTAGCCAACATGGAAAAAAGAACCCGTTATTCAATCAAAAAAGCACAAAAAGATGGGGTAATTATCAAAACATCTATTAATCCCCAAGACTTGGCAATTTTTTATCAAATCTATCAAACAACTGCCCAAAGGCAGTCTTTCGTGCCTTTCTCCGAGGATTATATTAAAAAAGAATTTGAAATTTTTTCTAAAGAAAATAAAATATTACTTTATCTAGCTGAATACAATAAAGAAATTATTGCTGCGGCAATGATTATTTTTACTAATAACTCCGGCTTTTATCATCACGGCGCCTCTACTAAAAAATACCCCCATATTACTGCCGCCGAACTAATCCAATGGCAAGCTATCTGCGAGGCCAAAAATAGGGGACTGAAACTATATAATTTTTGGGGTATCGCGCCAGCAACCGGTAAAAACCACCCTTGGTCAGGATTAACTATGTTTAAAAAAGGCTTTGGCGGCTTTAGTGAAGAATATTTGCATGCCCAAGATTTGCCTTTGAATAAAAAATATTGGATTAATTATTTAGTGGAAAAAATAAGAACAATAAAAAGGGGCTATTAACAGTACTTACGCCTGATAAATTTTCTGCCTATATTAGACTTGCTGCTTAATAATCTTTTCTACTGCAATTTGAAATTTTGGCTGCAAAATTATAAAAGCTCCTCCGCTTATATTAGCATATAAACATCGTCGCTTTTCTAATTTTTCGCTCAAAATTTCTTCATTTCGTGACGAAAAATTATTAAGCAACAAGTCTATTAAATAAAAATAGTTCATAAGTGGTTGAGGGCAAGGAAATTTCCAATAACCAATATCCAATTCCCAATGAATGTTTAATGACAAATGCTGAAAGATTAATTAGAAATTGGATATTGGAAATTAAGGAATTTATTGGCGCATTAATTTTAGTTAAAATTATTATGGGACTTGAGTCATAAAAATAAACAATATAATTATGTTAGGAGGTTATTCATCTAGTAAAAACAAACGGCTAAGTTCTGGATCAGTTCGGCTTCATCAAGCCGGCCGAAAATTAATTTTTACTAAAAAAACTTACGCCAATCCTTATTTTCAAAAGCAAAAGCCCAGAATAACAAAAGCGCCAATCTATTCTTTCGGCTTCAAATTGATAATTTTCATTATTTTTGCGACCATTATCGGCCTATCATGGTTTTTATTTTTTTCCGCGACTTTTAACATTAAAGAAATATCAGTTATTGGCGCTCTAAAAATTTCTAACACAGAAATTGAAGATTTATGCTGGCAGCAAACTCAAGCTACTTTTGGCAGGCAAAAAAATATATTTTTATTTAATAAAAATGGTTTAGCCGACCTGATTAATGAAAAATATAACTTTGATAATTTAAAAATCAAGAAAAAATTGCCCAATAAAATTGTCATTAGCTTTACCGAAAAGCAGCAAGCGATTATCTGGCGTGAAGCAGAAAAATATTATTATGCCGATAATCTGGGTAATATTATCAGCGAAGTCAATCCTTTAAATATCAGCCAAAAAAATTACCCTTTAATTGATAATAATCTTGAACCAAAGATAGTTGATAAAAAAATAAATATAACTCCAGAAAAAATAAATTATATACTTAATTTGTTTGCCGAATTTAAAGATAAAAAACATGGCTTTGACGTTGATCGTTTCATCTTGGATAATGAAGAGACCACTATAAAAATGGCGGTTATTAATGGCCCGACTATTTATTTTAATATAAAAGATGACCTAGCCAAACAAGTTGATAAGTTAACCGTGATGATTGAACAAAAACTAAAAACTGACTTTAATCAGAAGACTTATCTAGAATTAAGATATGGAGATAGGGTATATTATCGTTAAAAAAATTTTTCGCCACGCCCCAGAAAGATGCAAGGGCAATTCATGAATTGCCCCTACTCATTTTATATTTTGCGACGCATCTAAAAAATATTTTAATATTTCTAATTATAATGTATAATTAAAATATAATTTTAGATAATCATTCAATAAATTCATAATTTATTACTTATAGGACTTACGCGTTTGAAAATTTTTAGCTAATTATAGCCAAACTATTAAAACAGCTTACTAAAAAACTCAATAAAATTTACCAAGGCCCAAGCTAGGTAGATAGCAGGAGGGAGAGTAAATTTTTTTGAGATAATGGAAAATTAGACCACAATCATATGCAGAAAACATTTATCACACTTTTTATTTTAGCAATTTTAGCTTACAGCATCTTATCAATCGGGGTATTCTTAATAATTTGCAAAATAATATTACTAGCTGTACCAGAAATAAATATCATGGGCCTAACAATTGTTTGAGCCGAGAGAGCAGCCAAAGTTTTATACCATAGCGTCGCATAAGTTATATTGTGCGACGCTATGGTATGTAATTAATAAAAAGCATTAAACCCCAAAGCAAGCCATGGATCCTTAACCCCCTTAATCTAGACTGTCTGAAAACTAAACAATTACCTTTTGTCATTTCGACCCCGCATTTTGCGGGGGAGAAATCTTTAATACTTTGTGTGCAGTATTTAATGTTTTGTTATAGCGCAAAATATTAAAGATCTCTCCTACCCCACCAAATTTTGGTGGGGGGTCGTCGAGATGACAAAACAGAGTTTTTGGATAGTCTGGACAATACTGATGCCCTCCTTCGCAAAAAGACACTTAGTGTCCAATTGGACACTAAGTGTCATGGTGAATGTCTTGGTGATTTGACTTAGCAACTCCCCTATTTTATATTATCTGACTATTTCGCAAATACCATTATAAAAAATAATTATGTAATATTTTATCTCTTTTAAAAATTAAAATATTTTTACTGACTTGCTGATAAAATTTAGGATAATGACGACGGATAATCCAATGGCCGCGATAATATTGCCGATAAGGCGGTTTCTGGTAATGCGCCGCTTCATGAGCTAAGGTTCGCAAAATACTGGCCAAGGTTTTGGCTTTACGAAATTTCGGCGTCCAGATGTCAATTGTTATTAAACCGGTTTTTAAATTAGTCTGGCCAATAATAAAACCACGTTTAGTGTCAACCTGGTTATTTTTCCTCTGCATCGGTCGAAAACATAAATGGGGCAATTTTAATAAAGTTAGCCCTCTGGCGCAAATAGATTTTACTAATTCTTCATGATATGTCATCGTGAGGAGTCCCCGTTATTTATTATGCTGAACTTGCTTGTCTTATCGTATGACTGGGCCTCAGCTCTTTACTGTCATGCTGAACTTGATTCAGCATCCAGAAAAAATACTAGTTTAAATCATCAGACAAGTCTTTCCAGCAAGGGTTGTCTTTTTCAATTAATTCAATTCCTTTCTGGATTGCGGCTCGGAGGCCGCAATGACAAAATGAATTCTTCCCTCCGTCAGAGTCTCTCGCTAGAGGACCCTGACGCCAAAGTTAAATATGGCTGTTAGAGAAAAAGTATTTATACCAAATGAAATTTACGCCAGAGTCCCTTTTAGGAGACTCTGGCGGAGGGAACTAACATCTATTAAAGATCTTTCGGCCTTCGGCCTCAAGATGACAATTTGAGGTCTATAATAATTATAATCAAACTTATATTAATCTCCTAATATGGCCAATTGTATTTTATACAATACCATGGATCGTTACATCCTCCGTCTCCTGCTGATCTCCATCCTCCATCTGCATCAGTCTTTAACGCCGAATTATTCGAGTCTTCCAGATATGCCCGAAGGATATAATTTTGCGGAGTTCTGCCTTCCCAGCCAGTATAGTATGTAGGGTCACTATCACTAGATGTAGTAGGATTATCGAGTGGATCATTTGGCACTTTTGCTATAACGGGCTGGTAACTAGTTGTTGTAAAACCGCAGTTATTACCCGTTTCAAGGCATTCCTGGAAGTATTCCCAGTGATCATCCCATGTTGGGCCTCCTGGAGTGATAGGATAGCGACCTTGCGAATCATAAAAAAGTTCAAGCGCGGATTGAATTTGTCGAAAGTCAGAAACTCTTTTACTGTCCCTTGCTTTAACTCTTGCACTATTCAAACTCACTAAAGCAAAAGTGGCTAAAAATCCAATAATAGAAATAACCACTAAAAGTTCAATAAGAGTAAATCCTCTTTTTCTCCGAGAATCACTTAACTCTCTCTCTCTCTCTCTCTCTCTCTCTCTCTCTGGAAATTAAGATTAGATTTTTTGAAAACATTTTTAAAATTAGACATAAGTTTGAGTTCAGAATCTAACTTAACATATTGGCGCGAAGCGCCAAAAGTGTTAACTTAAGATTCTATGAAAAATTCAAGTAGGACATAGCCTACCTATTAATTATAACAAAATTACGGCAGATAATCCATTGGGTCAACCGGAATGCCGTTTAAACGAATTTCAAAATGCAAATGCGGCCCGGTAGTGAGTCGGCCAGCGCCTGGCGTACCAGGCAAACCGCCGCTGGCGCCAATCGCTTGCCCCTGCACCACATATTCATCTTCTGTTACATAAATTTTTGAAACATGGCCGTAAACCGTGGCTAAACCGTCGCCATGGACTATCATAATATAGCTATAACCGCTGCCAGCGTCTTTGGCTCGGGCCACATAACCGGAAGCCGCTGCCTTGACTAAACTGCCCTGGCTGGCTCTTATATCAATACCCGGATGCTCAAATATATATCTAAAAGGATAATCAGGGTCATGAAAGTATGCCGTAATAATATTTTTAGACACTGGCCAGATAAAACCGGCATCATTAAATTCTAATTTTTGGCCTTGCTGTTTGGCTAATTTGGCGCGCACTGTTTTTTCTAAACTGACAATATCCGCGGCTGCCTGCTCTTGCTCTGCTTTGGCTTGTTTTAATAATTTTTGATATTCTTTTTCTGAAGATTTAGTTTGGTCCAAAATAAAAGATTTATTCTCCTGCTCGCCAATTAATGCTACTTTTTTATTTTGTAATTGCTCTTTTAATTTATTTAATTCTTTATTTTTATCAGCCAAGGATGATTGCTGCTTGGCTAATTGTTGTCTAAATTCTTTTAAGGCTTCTAAACTTTTGCCAATTTCGCCATTAATATCCTCAAGATATTTCAGCTGGTTCATAAATTCAGTAAAAGAACTATTTAACAGTAATATCTCTAAAACCGAGCTAGCGTCTTGCTTCTGCATTAACCGCAGCACATTTGTTAAATGTTCCTTTTGCTGTTTTATTTGCGCATCTTTATCCGCAATTTCTAAATTTATTTTTTTTATTTCCAAATTAGTCCTGCTGATTTCAATATTAACACCCTCAATATCCAGCTCGGCCTTGGCTAAACGATTTTCTAAGATTGCTAATTGATTATTTAAATTAGCTTTTTCGTTCTGCTTTTGTCTGATTAGACTCTCGTAAACTACTTGTTGATCCTGCATTTTTCTGATTCTGGCTCTTTGCGCCTCAATTTGCTTATTTATTTCCCTTATCTCCTCGCTATCCCCTGCTTCATTTTGTCCATAGCTAAAATTAGATATATTAAAAAATAATACAAATAATAAAATTGGAATAATTATTTTTATTATCCTATTCACCCCGTTAGAAATTTTATTTTGTTCTTTCATTTATAATAATATTTAATGCTTTTTTATTTTTTCTTTAATTTTAGACATTTTTTCAGCTATTGACATGATATCAAATTGTGCTATACTGATAAATAGAAAAAGGCTTTCGGCCGGGGTTTATAAGCCCCAATTTGGCGGAGGGTCTTTTTTGTTTATCGTTTAACTGGAAATACGGATATTAACCATTTTTCTCCCGTTCTTTTATCCTCCTTGATCTGCACGAAAAATAATTGCCCATTCTTTGTTTTTCCAGCAAAACGATGAAGAATTTCAGACCGCCTATCAACATTTTCCTTTGATTCTGGATCAATTCGGCTATTTTTAATCAGCTCCATCGCGCACGGAAAATATTTTACTCTTCGCGTTTTATCTTTGTAATTGAGTTTTTCGTGCAGATGATTCCAAAACAGAGGAAGAAAAATTTTATCTTTTTTAAAATAAACCGACCTAACATAAGGTCGTCTTTTTGTTTTCCGTCTTATCTGATTATAAAAGCCGAAAGCCTTTTGGCTTACCTCGTGGAAGTTCGTTCCCGTCAGCTCGGCGCATTTCGCCTGATATATCTTCATATGCCTCTATTTTATCACGATTGGAAAAAATAAAAAAGCATTAAAATTTGCATGAACGAGCTAAATAAAATTATTTATTACTGTTGAAATAAGTTAAAACTTCTTTCCACAGATCAGAGATTTGTGCTGGCGGAGTTTTTTTGCTCCCCGATTCTTTAAAGTCAGTGTTTAACCCCTTTTTTACTTTCACTAAAAATCCTTTCCCTCCATAATAAGAAAGGAGCGGAGTGGGTTATGGGGAGGGGCAAAAAGATACTTAGTGTCCGATTAGACACTAAGTGTCATGATGAGTGTCATGATGATAAAATTTATATTTCTTAAGCTTATAACTTTTCGATTGCTGCTTTTATTCTGCTTAGACTTCTTTCTTTGCCTAACACCTCGGCCACTGCAAACGGTCCTGGACTGGCTGCCCGGCCAGTTAAAGCCGCTCGCAGCGGCCAAAGATAATCCCCTACTTTGCCGTTGGTTGCTTTTATATAACTAATTAAAGCATCGGCAATGCTATTATCTGTCCAACTGCTTTTAGAAATTTTTTCCAACTGTTTAAAAACTGCCTGCAAATTTACTTTTACTTCCTCTTTGGTTAATTTCTGCCAAATTAACAGCTCTGGCTTATATGCCAATTTATCAGAGAAAAAAAATTCAGTCAACTCCCCTACTTCCGACAACTTTTTCAGCCGCTCTTGTTCCAACGCAACAACTTTTTTAATATAATCAAAACTAATTTTTTCTCCGGTTATTTTATTTTTGAATTTTAAATTGTCATTTTGCATTTTGCATTTTGCATTTTGCATTTTTTCTATCAAGCCGGTCTGAACAAAAAATGGCAGGCATAATTTGGTTAAATCTTGCAAATCCTTTTTTCTGATATAATAGCCGTTAAAATAATCTAGTTTGGTAATATCAAAAATAGCTGGACTTGACCCCATGTCATGATAATCAAAATATTTAATCATTTCCGCCAAACTCAAAATCTCGTCCTTTTTCTCGGCCGGAGCTTTGGCGGAAGCAGTGGGATGCCAACCCTGAAGCACGCCAAAGTTTAATAATGCTTCAGGCAAATAGCCCTTGGCTTGATAATCTTCCACTGCCACATCGCCCTGCCTTTTGCTTAGCTTGCCGCCCTCTTTATTCAAAGTTAATGGCAGATGGATAAATTTAGGCAACTGCCAGCCAAAGGACCGGTAAAGTAAAATGTTTTTAGGAAATGAGGACAACCACTCGTCTCCCCGCAAAACATGGCTAATTTCCATTAAATGATCATCAACTACATTAGCCAGCTGGTAAGTCGGCCTGCCATCGGCTTTTAGCAAAATATGGTCTTCCAAATCTATGTTGGTAAATTTTATCTCCCCGCGCAATTCATCGCTAACTACTGTCTCGCCGGCCAGAGGCAGCTTTTGCCTGATAACAAACTTCTGGCCATTTTTTATTCTTTCAGCAACCTCCTGGGCGCTTAAATTACGGCAAGTCCGATCATAGCGCGGCGGTTTTTTCTGGGCTTGCTGATCCTGACGCATTTTGGCTAATCTCTCAATACTGCAAAAACAGCGGTATGCCTGCTCTTTAGCTAAAAGCTCATTAGCATACTTTTGATAAATTTCCAGTCTTTGGCTTTGAATATAAGGGCCGTACTTGCCGCCAAGATGCGGCCCTTCATCAAACTTCAGCCCCAACCAATCTAAAATATCAATTAACCTTTCTGTCGCCCCTTTAACTTCCCTTTTTTGGTCCGTGTCTTCAAAGCGCAAAATTAATTTTCCGCCTAAACTCTTGGCTATTAGATAGTCAAACAAAACAGTCCTTAAACTGCCAAGATGCAGATAACCGGTTGGTGATGGCGCAAAGCGCACTCTAACTTTATTAGACATATAAATAAAATATAAATAATAGATAAATATTTGTTATTAAAGAAATAACTAAAATAATACTAACAATAATCAAGGCGATAAGCAACCGCCTGTTTTTTTCTTGATTAGTTCTCTTATCTTTGCTTAACAGTAAATTCGTAATATCATTTATCAAATAAATAAATTTTTTGATTGCTAATTTCATAATAGATTATTTATCAGCAACAATTTGTTTGAATTTATTTAAAAATATTTTTGTTGCCTGCCGGCGCAGAGGATGAACTTGGCTAACCAACTCGCTGTCATTAACCCACTGCCAATTTCTATGCTCCCAATGATTTATTTTAATATCCTCGTCACCTCCGAAAAATTCCGCTATAAATAAACCCTGCTTTTGCCCCTTGTAGCCGCGCGCCAGCTTGGCCTTAACGCCAAATTTTGATATTTTTTCGCCAAATTCATAAACATGCAGCTTGTCTAGCGCAACCACTGGTTTGAATTTACTGCTATTTATTTCTTCGGCCAGTTCGCGCTGGCCGGCCGTCAGCAAATCTTCGCCGTCCCTGCCGCCTTGCGGCAGCTGCCAATGGCCGGGCTCATCAGCGCGCTCAACTATTAATATTTTGTAAATAATTTCTCCACCTCTCCCCTGCTCTGTCTGATATAGCAGACAGACTACATTAGGCCGATACTTAAAAGGATAGATAAAACGCCAGAGAAAAAATTTAGCGGGAAAAACTATAGTAGCGCGATAAATTCTACGCCAACGCCAAGGCTGTTTAGCTAAACGCCACAGCCATTCTAGACCAATGGCTCTTAATATTTTTGGTGCGCGCTTTATTTTTTTTGTTAAAAAATCAAAAACGCCGCCAACGCCAATAGCAATTTTTATTGAAGACAATTTAGATAAATTATGAAAAATAAATTTCTCCTGCCAGGGAGCGCCTAAAGCCACAAAAATTATTGTTGGTTGAAATTTTTTAACTACCTCTATAATATCATCTTGGCCAATAACTTTTCTGGCAATATCTTGCGCGATAAATTTCAGCCCAGGATATTGGTTGGCCAAAGCTTGGCTAATATCTTCAGCGCTAGATAGTCCGTTGCCCCAATTTAGAACAGCAACTTTTTGATTATTTTTTTCAGCCAATGCCAAAATGTCTTTAGTCAAATCAGCTCCGGTAATTCTTGATATACTACTGCCTAAAAACCAGGCAGCGATTTTCAGCCCCATGCCATCAGGTAATGACAAATCAGCTTTATTTAAGATATAAAAAAGCTCTTCATCACGGCTAGTGGCTTCTAATATCATTTCAGGATTAGGCGTGGCAAGATAATGCTGTTTATCACTGGTTAAAAAAAATACGAGTTTAGCTAAAACTTCCTGCTTATTATAAGTATTAACATTAATGCCTAGAATATTTATTGGATTCACAAAATTTTATATAATTATAAATATTTTTTATTAACCTTTTTTATCATTTCGATTTTTGTCATTTCGGACCCGCATTTGCGGGGAGAAATCTTTAATACTTTGCGTGCAATATCTAATGTTTTATTATAATGCCAGGTATTAAAGATTTCTCCTCATCCGACCCCGCATTTGCAGGGCGGATTCGTCGAAATGACAAAGATAATCATAAATTATAACTAGCCACCTTAAAATATTCCGCTCCAGTTGGCTTAAGTTGTGATTCCATCAAGTCAAAGGTGGAAATCACAAAATGCTTCTGGGAAATATTTAAATTTTTCTTGGCAATTTTGACTGGTGCTCTAGAGTAATCTTTGACCCTACCTAAAGTAATATGCGATTGCCAAGGCCGCTGATCTACTGCCAGATTTAACTTTGCTAAACCCTGGCCCAAGAGTTGCTGCAGCTTATAAATTGATTTGCTGCCAATTTGCTCAAATTCCACAAAAATGACCCGCGGACGCGCTAAATTGGGAAACCCGCCTAAATAGCCAAAATTAAACTGTATTTGGCCAAATTTACCTGATAAAGACTGTGCCAGTAGCTTTACCTGGTCTGCTTGGTCGTCTCCCATGTAGCCCAAAAAATGCAGAGTTAAATGAAGATTTTCTTCTTGGCACCACTTTACCCCAGTCCTGCCTGTCCTTAAGTCATCTATTAATCGTACTAACTCTGCTTTTGCCTCTGTTGGCAAATTTAAAGCAATAAATAATCTTTTGCTGTTCATAATTAAATTATACTTAAAATTGTTAATTTTAGCAATTTAAAATTTTTTTCTCTTGGAGTTTTGGGGTCAATGTTGAGAGCTTGAAATAAAAAAGGCATTGCCAAAGAAACAGGCAATGCCTCACTTCTTTTTCCAAAAAGTCAAATTTTAATTTTTTTGGAATGCGACACAGAAAATCGTGTACAAAAAACCCTTACTTGCATAATTTGTATTGGCTAGTATTTTCTGCTAAAATATAAATGTAATTTTGACATTTGACATTTGAGCTTTGTCATTGATTAGTCATTTGTCATTGGAAATTTGTCATTAATATTATATACGTCTATGCAGCCAGCTGATTTTTATAAAAAATTAAGTGGTCAAACAGTGCAGTGCCAATTGTGCCATCATTTTTGTTTGATTAAAAATAAGCAAACTGGTATTTGCCGCTCCCGCAAAAATATTAATGGCGAATTATATTCTCTGGTCTATGGCTATCCGGTGGCGATAAATATAGATCCAATAGAAAAAAAACCATTATTTCATTTTCAACCCGGAAGCTCAACTTACTCGCTGGGCACCTTGGGCTGTAATTTTAAATGCGCTAATTGCCAAAATTGGGACATTAGCCAAGCCATTGATTTAGAAAAATCTATCAAAAAATTAAAATATATTGAGCCGGAAAAAATAGTAGAAGAAGCTATAAATAATAACTGCTCGTCAATCGCTTATACTTACAATGAGCCGACTATTTTTGCGGAATATGCTTTAGCAATAATGGAGGCGGCTAGAGAAAAAAAATTAAAAAATATTTGGGTTTCTAATGGCTTTATGAGCCAACAATGTCTAGATAAAATCTTGCCTCTGCTCGATGCCGCTAATATTGATTTAAAATCTTTGACTGATGAATTTTATCAAAAAAATTGTCAGGGCCGGCTCCAGCCAGTTTTAGATAATTTAAAAACTATTAAAAAATTCGGCGTTCATTTGGAAATTACCACCTTGATTATTCCCGGCTTAGCGGACGATTTAGCAATGTTAAAAAATCTAGCTAATTTCATAGTAAACGAATTAGGCACTGATGTGCCTTGGCATCTTTCCCGCTTCTCTTCGTCAATCTCTTGGAAACTAAAAAAAGTCCCAACTACTAGCGAAGAAATAATTTTTGAAGCTTATGATATTGGTAAAGACGCCGGCTTAAAATATGTCTATGTTGGCAATATCCCGGGCGACCAGCGGGAAAATACCTATTGCCCGAGCTGCGGCAAACTAGCTATCCGCCGTTTTGGCTATGACTTAGAACGTTATGATAATCACGGCTGTTGCCCGGCTTGTGATAAAAACCTGGATATAATTGAATAAAAAATACGTGAATCCATAAATTCAAATTTATCTAAAATCAGCGCCTCTCTGTCATTGCGAGACGCCCTGTAATCAGGGCGGCGAAGCAATCTCACGAACGAATATACAAAAAATATTTACTTTTATAGTAAAATTTGGGAAACAGTTTATAGTCCGTGAGATTGCGAAGCTTGTCCCGACCCCGCACTTGATGCGGGGGAGGGATCTGCGTTCAGTTGCTCCGTTTCACTCCGCAACTTCCTCGCAATGACAAATTATATTTATTATTAGCTAAAAAATAATTATTGGATTCACGGAATAATCACGGAATAATCTATTGACAGAAAGCAGATGATATATTATATTAATTTTAGCACTCTAAGATAACGAGTGCTAATAATAAATTAACTATTTCACAACTCA
>Ga0210049_1002352_pt1 | contig 17617 bp, 11 predicted proteins | sample CryGeyCG2014_300_2_FD_183964 | JGI IMG/M metagenome (GOLD analysis project Ga0210049, IMG submission 183964) | Groundwater microbial communities from aquifer - Crystal Geyser CG06_land_8/20/14_3.00 (SPAdes) (version 2) | ecosystem: Environmental > Aquatic > Deep subsurface > Groundwater | place... | reverse complement strand
GCAGGAGAGAACCACGGGTTTACCCGTGGGTGAATCCTTCAAAAATATTCGACGAAGTCGCCCGCCGATTCGGCGGGAACCTGCGATTTCGGAGTACCACGGCGTAAAGCCTGTGGGAATCTATAATCTCCGTTTGCCGAAATATGAAAAAAATGAACTACCACTCCTTGCGCCGTGGTATCCTCCCCGCCGAATCCCTGCCTCGCTTATCAGGCGGGGGCGGAGCGGCGAGTTTATTAATCATTCGAATCCCTGCCTCGCCGGCAGGCGGGCACGGGTAAAGTAGGTGGTCTTCTCGAATAATTATAAAACAAAAAAGCCCTTACTTTTTTAATAAGAGCTTCTTTGTCCTGGCAGTGAGGTATTTTCCCAAAAGCTTGTGCTTTAAGTATCGTCCCCGCTAAGGCGTTTGACGACTGAGTTCAGGATGGGATCAGGTAGTACCACCTCGCTCAAACCACCAGGGGGAAACGGCCGGTATAGCTACTTTTCCCTAACGGCTTGCTCAGAAATTAAAAGATCAAAATTTTTAGTTGTACTTCTCCATTTCAGTCGAAGAATAAAGATCTTATTGTTCGACCTTGTGGAGAACTACCTTAATTTTGAATTTGCTATTAGTGCCTTTAAAACTGAATAGAATGTTTTTTTAAAAAACCATAACCCAAAAGTTGATTTTGATTTGACTTATTAGTACGGCTTGGCTGAATGCATTACTGCACTTACACCGACCGCCTATCCGTCCCGGCATATGCCGGACTATTTTACCAGGTAGTCTTCCTGGAGTCTCGCCCGCCTTGCGGCGGGTATTAAGATTCCTCATCTTAGAGTGGGCTTCACACTTAGATGCTTTCAGCGTTTATCCCAACCGAACGTAGCTACCCAGCGATGCCCTTGGCAGGACAACTGGTACACCAGAGGTTCGTCCATCTCGGTCCTCTCGTACTAGAGACAGCCCTCTTCAAGAATCTAACGCTTGTACCGGATAGAGACCGAACTGTCTCACGCATGATTTTCCAAACACTTTCGTGTGGCATGGACTATATCTTCACCCTAATATTGCGGTAAATTTTTCAATTAGGGGCCGACGTATGATTATCTCTATTACTAGATGATAATCTCACCTTACGCTCATAACCGCTTATGAGCCTGGGGATCAGTCTCTACGGGGAAAGAAGTTCTTTGTCGCTTAGATATCTTTTTACTTCCTGAAAATTATGTATTTTCTTTTTCGTATAATTGAATTCGCTTATTTTATCAACCTGTTTACATAACTTTAAAAACTCCTGTGAAGTATATCGTTCGCGTTTTTCAACAAGTTGTTTGAGAAGTTGCAATCCCAGCTTAACCTGTTTTCTTTTCAGAAAAACATAAGGCGCAACCAAGCTTAAAACCCTCATTGCTGGTCGATGTCCCACAATTGTATATTCCAAAATATGATCGTTTCGTTGCCTGATATATCCGTCTCTCAACTTATGTTTCAACCAATTCATGAAATTCTCATTTCCAGCTTTCTGGTAAAAAACAACACTTGCTCGTATTTGAAAACCAAAAATATAACCTTTTCTCTTCACCAGTTGAAACATCACACAACCGTCACCATCTAAAAAACCAGCAATATAAGCCTTTGTTTTTTCTTGCATAAGAACTTCTATCTTCCCTCGGTATTGCCCTGATGAGCGTTCGGTAGACTCATCGAGGGTTTCACCGATATTAGTCAGATTTATTATACACCATTACTGGTGTAGAACGCAATGATTTTACGTTCTGAACCCAGCTCACGTGCCGCTTTAATGGGCGAACAGCCCAACCCTTGGGAGTTACTTCACCCCCAGGATGCGACGAGCCGACATCGAGGTGCCAAACCTTACCGTCGATATGAACTCTTGGGTAAGATCAGCCTGTTATCCCCGGGGTAGCTTTTATCCGATAAGCTACGGCGCTACCACAAGCAAACCGTAGGATCACTAAGCCCGACTTTCGTCCCTGCTTGACTTGTAGGTCTCGCAGTTAAGCCGACTTCTACCTTTACGCTTACCTCCGGATTTCCATCCCGGATAAGTCGACCTTTGGGCGCCTCCGTTACTCTTTGGGAGGCGACCGCCCCAGTCAAACTGCCTACCAGACATTGTCTCCTTACCGGATTCACGGAAAAAGGATAAGAATCAAAATTCAGAAAGGGTGGTATTTCATTGGCGCTCGCGCGCAGCGCGAGAAAACCCTACAACTTAAAGCACTAAATTCTAATTCCTAAATTCCAAATGAAGCTTAAATTCTAAAACCTAAATTCTAATTTTTTATTTAGTGCTTTGATATTTATATTTATTTGGAACTTCGAATTTTGTGCTTAGAATTTGAAAATAGAGTCTTCTTGTGCTACGCACAAGCTCCCACCTATGCTACACATCCTAAACCTTAATCCAGTGTCAAGCTGCAGTAAAGCTCCACGGGGTCTTTTTGTCCTGGTACAAGGAGGCCGCATCTTCACGGCCATTGCAATTTCGCCGAGTCCCTTGCTGAGACAGTCTCCAAGTCGTTACGCCTTTCATGCAGGTCGGAACTTCATTTGTTGTCTTTGTGTTTCCACAAAAAATCAGACTATCTCTTCATCTTGCTTAAGTGTTTTAGAAGCTTTTCTTTTGTATGTTTTCTTTTACCGCTCTCATTCATTTGATAAGCCAGTTCAATTATTTGAACTAGATAATCTTTTGAGCGGTGGTGATTACTTGAAATAAGCTGACAAATTATGTCAAACTTTTCAAAATCCTCTTTCTTTGTAGATTGCAGTTTATACTTTCTAAAATGAGGGACTACTTTATCAGTTAAGTCTTTGATGCTTCTAGCTTCAAACTTATAATTTTGATCTCTTTTACTGAATCTTATACTTCCACAATCAAAGTAATCTCGTACTTCTTTTAAAAGAGACAAGTTTCGTTTGTGCTGAGCAATGCAAAAACTTGGTCTTACTTCAATACCTGTTTTAAGTTTCTTTCTAAAACTGAAAGAGACAGAAAAACAAGCTTCACCATCTGAAAATCCTGTTACAAAAGAAGGAAACTCCATGACACCTTTCTTCTGGCAAGAGCTAGCGTATTATCTCGTTTGGCTAAATTATATCATAATCAAACGAGATCTCGTCTTTCGACTCAGTCGTTAGGGGTTCCCCCGCCGAATCGGCGAGGATTCCCACGGGATTACCATTTCTTAAATTCATGGTAGCTTTAAGAAGAAGGTTTCCCCGTTATTAGCTAGTTTACTTATCATACTTTACAGTACAATTCGGGCAAATTCCGATTGTTTACCCGACAAGGGATTACGCTACCTTAGGACCGTTATAGTTACGGCCGCCGTTCACCGGTGCTTCACTTGAAAGCTTCTCCCGCCTCTCGGCGGAATAACCTTCGCATTTAACATACCGGTACTGGGCAGGCGTCAGCCCCTATACATCATCTTACGATTTAGCAGAGACCTGTGTTTTTGATAAACAGTCGCTTGGAGTGTTTTCCTGCGGCCCCCGCCAAGCGGGGGCATGGCTTCTCCCGAAGTTACGCCATTAATTTGCCGAGTTCCTTAGCAAGGGTTCTCTCGTTCACCTTTGTATTCTCAACTCACCCACCAGTGTCGGTTTTAGGTACGGATAAAAAAGGTTCTCGCTAGAGATTTTTCTTGCAAGCTAAACATTGACCAATCCCGCATCACTTGCGTTTTGCAGGACCATCACGACTCAGATAACCATAAAATGGGATTTGCCACATTCTACTTCCTTATCGTTTAGACGGAATTAATTCCTTAAATCCGCTTGGTTGTCTACCTCGGTTATCCCATCACTTGATAACGAACCTTTCTTAGTAGTCGAATATAAACGACTTGTCCATCGCCTACGCCTTTCGGCCTCGGCTTAGGACCGACTAACCCTGGGTCGATTGACGTTGCCCAGGAAACCTTGGGTTTTTGGTGTGGACGAATTTCACGTCCAAGACGCTACTCATGCCGGCATTCTCACTTCTGTTTACTCCACCTCGCCTTACGGCGGGGCTTCACTGCTGACAGAACGCTCCCCTACCACTCCCCGCCGAGTCGGCGGGAAATTCGCAATTTCGGTATGAAACTTGAGCCCCGTTGAATTGTCGGCGCAGAAGTACGATCGACCAGTGAGCTGTTACGCACTCTTTAAAGGATGGCTGCTTCTGAGCCAACCTCCTGGCTGTCTATGTACCTCCACCGCCTTTACCACTGAGTTCCATTTAGGGACCTTAATTGACGATCTGGGTTGTTTCCCTCTTGAGCAACGCGCTTAGCCGCGCTGTTCTGACTAGTCGTTTGTAAAAACGGTATTCGGAGTTTGGTTGAATGCGAAGGATTTCTCCCCCAGCGATTCATTCAGTAACTCTACCCCCGTTTGGATCAACGACCGCTAGCCCTAAAGCTATTTCGGGGAGAACCAGCTATCTCCGAGTTCGATTGGCATATTACCCCTAACCACAGCTCATCCCAGCCTTTTGCAGCAGACACGGGTTCGGGCCTCCCCCGTCTTTTACAACGGGTTCACCCTGGCCATGGATAGATCACTCGGTTTCGGGTCAAGTTCCGCCTATCGTGCTTTCGCCTTTTAAGACTCGGTTTCCCTTTGGCTTCGAGCCTGAAGCTCTTAACCTTAACAGACGGAACATACTCGCCGGCTCATTCTTCAATAGGCACGGTATTAGTCGCCGAATCGGCGACCTTTACCCGCTTTGTAGGCAACACAATTTCAGGTTCTATTTCACTCCCCTCACCGGGGTTCTTTTCATCTTTCCCTCGCGGTACTTGTTCACTATCGCTTTTGAGGGTATTTAGCCTTGGAGCGTGGTCGCCCCAGCTTCCCTCAGGATTACACGTGTCCCGAGGTATTCAGGAATTTATCACAAACACAATATGAAATTTCGTATACAGGACTCTCACCTTCTGTGGTAATCCTTTCCAGAATTTTCTACTATCTCTTCGTGTTTTAAAAGATAAACCCTACAACCCCCGCTCATACGCAGGACGGGAAAACCTACCTTCACATAAATTCTAAATATGAAGCTCCCTCGACCTTACGGTCGGGGTATCTTCTTTTTCTTCGCTGCGCTCAGCCCGACTTCGTCGGAGCAAGCTTAATACCGCCCCGCCGTGCGGGGCGGTTTTGAGCTTGGAAAAATAAAACTCTAAGTTCCCTGCCTGCGGCAGGCAGGCAAATAATTACTAAATTCAAAATTCTAAACTTTAGAATAACAATCGTGTTTAGAGCTTAATGCTTTAGTGCTTAAAATTTATTTGGAGCTTAGTGCTTAGAATTTAGGATTTGAAAGTTGGGTCTCCTTGTCCTACGTACAAGCAGGTTTAGGCTTTTCCCTTTTCGCTCGCCACTACTAAGGGAATCTCATTCGATTTCTTTTCCTCTGGTTAATTAGATGTTTCAGTTCACCAGGTTCCCTTTCTTAACCTATGTATTCAGTTAAGAATCCCCCCGCAAAGCGGGGGAGGGTTTCCCCATTCGGAAATCCCCGGGTAATTGCGGCTCTTGGCGCCTTCCCGAGGCTTATCGCAGTCTAGCACGTCCTTCTTCGGCCCTTAAAAGCAAGTCATCCATTGTGTGCCCATAAAATTCAAAACCAACCTTTGGGTGTAATTGATTTTTACTAACATTCTATTCAGTTTTTAAGGAGCTAATTTTAGCTTCTAGCAGATGGCTTCTAGCATCTAGCTTTTTTTTATCGGCTAGTTGCCAGGAGCTAGTTGCCAGCCGCTAACCTGGTGGACTCGGGCGGACTCGAACCGCCTACCTTCTCATTGCAAATGAGATGTTCTACCGGTTGAACTACGAGCCCTTCTTTGCAAATTTTTTGGCGGGCTGCTCTTCCAGTTAAGCTAAGGGCCCCTTAAACTTAAAAACCCCTGTCAGGAGGGGTTTTAAAAAGTTATACTTTAAAAACTTACCTACTTAACAACGCAAACATTGACCACGGCCATTGCATAAAAATATCTGTCCAGCATGTGTAAATTTTTTAAAGTTTTTTCCTCTCAAGACGTTTATTCCTTCTTAGCTTTCATGAGCACCCAATTTATAACACAGGGCTTTCACAAAAGTCAAGCCGAATTGTTTTGGGTTAAAAGTACAAGTTTCCATTGTTAAATCTATGGCGACTTAAAAGTCGCCGCTACAAAATTTGTATTCCTTTTCTCTTTTTTATTCATCAATCTTAAATCTTTATTCTTAAAATCTCTTGTTTATACCAGGTCCGACCTGTAGAAATGGAGGTCATCGGTAGATGTTTTAGTCTGAAGATTTTGAACAACAGTTTGCATCTTTTCGATCTCATTTTGCACTTGAATCATGAAAGTCTGACTCTCGGCTAACCTTACAATCGAGAAATAGAAAAGACCAACACTAATACTTAGAAAAACTGTGAGCGAAATGAGGCCCAGAATTAAGCCCTGTTTTTTCTCTTGGATCACCAAGGTGTCGGAAACCTGGTCGTGCCAGCCTTGTTTTTGGGGATTTTTAAAAATCGCCAGATAGCCTAAACCCAAAAGGACGCCGGAGACAAAATACCCGATGATAAAACGAAAAGCTGACTGGACTAAAGACAAATTTCTGCCTTCCAAGGTGGTAACCCTCAATCCAAACAACCTCTTTCCCAAAGATCCGCCTAAATGAGTGGTCAAAAAAATGAGATAGATATGCCAGAGAATTCTATTGAAAAGAAATATAAATAAAAACAGGCTGCCTAGCGATTTAAGCAGTAAGCCCAGATCTTTTAAGTAAAGACTTATGAAAACCCAGGCTAAAAAAAGAAAGACTAGATTAAAAATTAAAACATCCGTTACGTAGGCGGCCAATCTTATCAAATAGCCGGCATAACCAGGTTTACTCTCTTCCATAAAAACCCACCTCTTATACCCAAATAACTCCATTTTGCCATAAATTTTTTGCTAAAATTGCTTATTATTTGGGTTCTACTCAACTCCATTTTTGCATTTTACAGTTAGTTGAGTGTACTTTTGCATATTTTGTCCTGTCTGAACAGGTTTATCAGGCTGAAGCGTTTTCTTAATCCCGATTTCGCGGGCAAAAAGCGTCCAGACCGCTGACTTGTAAGCCATAAAAATGCCTTGGATCAGGCTTATTGCCACCATTAGTAAAATAAAGACCAAAACTCCAAACGGCACTCCGATCAAAGGACTGACTTTGAAAAGAATGTAAATGAGAAGTACGACCGGAATAAAAGGGATAACTACCAAAACAGTAAGGCAGCCGACCCCGCAGCCTATCCCCACATTAATAAGCCCCAAGGCAATCTGCTCCAAAAAATGTTTTTTGACTAACGCAAATGACTCAAAAAGAGCTTTTCGGGGTGTTAGTCCTTCAATTACGGCTTTTCTTTGAGCCAAAATCAAAGTCAAGTTCAAAGCCAGAGAAGCTATCAAGATGACTAAAGTTAATGGTATGATTAGCAAAATTAAGGCCAAAATTTTAGCTGAGGTAGGTAGGACAAAAAGTACCAACGGGACTAGAATTGCGCCCGAGAGGAAAATGACGCCGAAAAATATCAATCCCGGGACAAAATTAAGCCACAGAAGAGCTTTAAAGGATCGTCTGCCTTGCCGGGAACTGGCAGCCAAGGATGATTCTTTCCCCTCGTCAAGATCGCAAACCGCCCCGATCAAGGCCCCCTCCACCCAACTTTTGATGACAAGCCTGAGCATAAAACTAAGAATAATCAAAATGAGAAGAACAAGGATTGCGACAACCCAAAGATAAAGAGGAATGCTCGCTAGGAAATGAAGGATGTTTTTAAAAACCGTCGAAACTGTTTCGCCCACTTCCGGCGGCAAGTCTTGTGAAAGGCTACTATAGTTGATGTCATTTGCAAGATTGGCTCCGCCTGCCGAAACAGCTGTCAACACGATTCCCAAAATCCACAGGAATTTGTTCTGTTTTACAATCTCGAAAGCGCGGGAAATTAGATTACCGAAGTCCATGGGAAATAACTCAAAAGTAAAAAGTAATTCAAAAATTAAAAGTATGCCCTGAGTAAAGTCGAGTTAGTTAAGAGGTTTTTCCTCTTCAGAGGAGAAACCTCTGAGTTTCTCTAACTTAATATATTTCAAACCTATCGCTCATTTATTTATTATTCGGCTCAAATTCAATAGCTATCCCACCCATGATTTTGGCGATTATATTATAAAAAATCGCCCCTAACGCCCCAAAAACGAATGCCATCCCCCCATAGATTATTGGAAATATAATGAGTGCTCCGATACCGAAAACTAAACTCAGAAGTCCTGCTGAGCTGTCTGACGAAAAAGCTGCTCCAATTGCCATACCAAACAAAGAGAACAAGGAAGTTAAAAGACCAAAAATTAAACCCATAATTACACCTGCAAGACCTGAGAACAATGCATAAGACAGAATCCCGATTCTCTTGATTTTCACTCTTTGTCTGTTCGAAGGTTGACTAACGCTCGCTGTTGACTGAGGTTGTACTTGCGGCTGCGTGGCTTCCGCCTGAGGCTGAACTGGTTCCGCGGGAATCGGGAAAACTTCCTGACTCTCTTGACTAGAGCCCGAAGGCGCGCTTTGATCTGGAGGGTTAGAACTCTGCATCTGAGATTCTTCTTGAGAATTCTCGTCCATCATAAATTCTCCTTTAACTTAAGCTTTATAATCATAATACTCGATCCCGCCTTGGCGGGAGAGAGTTGATGAATATACACCAAATCAGTCCGCCTCTGGCGCTACTGGAATAATTTGGGTATAATTTTATTGTAGCAGAAGTGTTTCTACAAACGCAATCCGCCTGGGTATTACGGACACTATTAGAACCTAATATGTTAGCAAACCTTGGCTAAATTATTTACCACCCATTAATCATTCCATAAACAATTAACAGAGAAACCAAGATTAATATGATACCGACTAATCGCAACCAAAAAGGTGAAATATTATTCTGTAGAAAAACACAATCCTTAGGTAAAATGAACGCTAATATCTTTTGAAAATTCTGATAAATTTTTGATTTCGGTGTAGTGCCCGCCTTGGCATATTTAATGATTCTTTGTCTTTCGTTTTCAACAAAAATGATCAAATATAGCCCGCCAAAGAAAAAAATAACAGCTGATAAAATTATTGGCCAATTTTTTGTCATGTTAGTCGTTCGTATCATTACTGGGCGCGCGAGGAAGTTAAACCTCGGACCTTAAGTCTTTATAGTCAGTCCAAAACAAATTGATTTTTCTATGGGGTAATGTGTATTCTTAAATGGTATGCAATCTGCCCAAGAGGAGCCTGTTGAAATTTTACTTGAGCATTACAGACACTCAGATGATGTAAAGATCAGCCATCGAGCCCATGTAATTGCCCTTCACTTGAAAGGGTGGGTGGTCAGAGAAATCTCCGAGGCTACTTTCAGGAAGGAAGTCACTGTCTCACGCTGGATTACAGCCTACAAAAGAAATGGTATTGGCTCAATCTTTCCCGGATATTACCAAAATCAGAATGCAGCCAAGCTTACAAGGGTACAGAAACAAGAGGTTAAAAAGTTATTGGAAGGAAACCCTTTACCCAACAGGTTCTGGACTGTAGGGGAACTAAAAAGGTATTTATCGGCCAGGTTTGATGTTGAGTATTTATCCAAGCAATCATATTACGGACTGCTTCAATTTTGTAATTACTCTTACAAGCTGCCATCTCTTTTCAACATCAAAAGAGATGATCATTTTGTTGAAGACAGAATTAACGAAATTAGGGCTAAGATTAAACCGTACTTGACAGACCCCCATTCTTTAGTATTTGCTTCAGATGAAACCAGGATTGAGTGGAGTACTCTTTTAAGAAGGGCTTGGTTTAAAAAGGGGGAGAAGACGGTTATCAAAGAGAAGAGGGAACAAAAGTATCAAAACTTTATTGGGTTTTTAAATCTCAGCTCAGGGGAAGACCTTTTGTTTCGGCTAGACTGGCAAAACCAGGAATACATCATTCCGGTGCTTACAAGTTTAACTAAAGAGTATCCAGAAAAGAAGATTGTTATCATCTGGGACAATGCCGGGTTTCACAGAGGTAGACAAATTAGAGAGCATCTGGGAAGAGGCAAACTTTTAAAAAATATTCAACTAATCTGGTTACCACCATATGCACCAGACAAGAATCCACAAGAGTTAGTCTGGAGATATGCTAAAGATCAAATTGGCAACCAAGTGTACAATCAATTTGAAAAACTAGTGACAACTTTTGAAGCAGCTATTACAGGACGTAGATTTAACTATCAATTTTGACAGTTTGTTTTGGGATAGCTATAAATCCTCTGGAGACATCCAAAATGGCCATAAATCCTCAAATTTCCTCACACCTATCCAATTGAGGGGTTTTCCCGTATCATCATATGAAAACCTCAATCCATTATAGCCTACCAGAGCCAGGCGTTTATCCTCATCGTATGTTATCACCTTTGCTTTTCCTCTATAATAGAAAGTATCGGTTTGCATATGCCCTTCATCCGGTGACAAATGCTGGCTTTTACCTACGAACTCAGCCCCCATTTCTGACAGATCAGTATTTTCTAAAGCTCCTCTAACTAAGAATCTCTCAAGTTCCGTTGCATACCCTTCACCCAACCCTCCGTAACCCCGAGGATAGAATTTTGTAGGTCCTAAATACGGGAGTTTCTGCCTAACAAAGTCCAACCTCTCCTCCTCCTCTTCTATTCCTCCAGTTATTTCTTCTCGATCAGCGCTCGGCAAGTCAAAATGTGATGGAACTTCCAAATAATAATCTGTTTCGGGTGGTTCTCGATAACTTATATTCGTACCGTCAACACCAGCAGGCATCGGATGGGCTAAATATTCATTCCATGCGGTGAGTGAAAAATGGGGATCATAAGGATTAACGGTTGCGGGAATCTCTGCTTCATCTTCTACCTTCTGACTATACTTCTCCGGCCCCATATACACAGAATAGACTATCCTTGACATATTCTTCTCCTAATTTATTGGCGATCTTGGAGACAAACCAAGAACTTCAGTCTTTTAAAATAGGTTCCCTCTATCCGGATTCACGAATTCATTTCGGATGGTGGGCGCACATGGACTCGAACCATGGACCTCAGTCTTTAGAGCAAAGTTTACTTGCTCGTATTTTACTTTCATGATGGGCGATCCTGGGATCGAACCAGGGGCCTCAGTCTTATCAGGACTGCGCTCTAACCATCTGAGCTAATCGCCCTGAAATAAGAATGAAAGTAAAATAGCACGACTGCGCTCTAACCATCTGAGCTATGCGCCCAAAAAATCATGATTATAATCTGTCTTCTCCAAGAGTTTAAACCAACCGAGCCGGTCGCCATTTTTTAACATATAAACTATAGCATACTTAAAAAAAACGGGCAATGCCCCATTACACCCTTTTCTGGTATGTAATGAAGCTCCCTCGACCTTACGGTCGGGGTATCTTCTTTTTCTTCGCTGCGCTCAGCCCGACTTCGTCGGATTGGCTTCATCCGCCCCGCCATGCGGGACGGTATTAAGCTTGGAAAAATAAAGGGTTACAGAAAAACCTCACCTTTTTTCAATCCTGAAGTCTTAATTTACCCCGCATCTGAAAGTTTTTTTAAATACAAGGAGTTGATCCCACTGCTGCAAAGTGATGATTTGAGGAATAAAATTGTTCAATTATTTAATGAGAAAAGTATCGCTTCTTTTATTCAAAATATTCTGGATAAACCGGAGAACAATTGCTGGCGGGATGAAAAAAGCATGATTTGTATTAAAATTAATGAGGAATAACAGCCGATTAACGATATAAGTGTTATCTATCCTCGGTGTATGGTGAAACATAAAATTCTCATACTCGCTATCAATTCTGGTCAAGGTTTTTCTTGATTCATTCGTGCTAGAATAACAATCTGGCTGTAACAGCTAACCGGTAAATTCTGGTCACTTAAACCACAAAACTGGGAAGCGTCTTGTACCAACTCTATTTCACACCCCAAACTTTCCTGTAAAAATTGGACAATTTCTAGATTGTTTCTTGGTCTGGCTGGTGAAAATTCTTCGCTGTAACCATATCCCGGCATATTGGAAATGAAAATCATACCGCCCGGTTTCATGAATTCTTTCAGATTAAAGAGTAGTTTGCGCCAATCAATGGGTTTATAATTTAGGATATCAACCATCACGGCTGCACTAAGTTTTTCTATATTTTCACCCATAACTTTTTCTAATTGTTCCGTAAATGCGGGACTGCCGAAATCACCTACATCCCAACAAATCGGTACGGTATTCACATCTGCTAAATCTTTTACTCTCTCTTCCTTATCCACCAAAACTTTACGGCAGGTAAGATCGGCAACCAGCGGGTATTTACCACAACCGATATCCATCACCATACCGCCAATCCTTCCTTCCCGCTCCATTTCCACTAACCGTTCCCTGATTTTAGCTTTGAACTCTTCAGTATATTTTTCACCCCAATGAACATCCCAACCGTCCTTTGCCTCTGCCGCCGTATCAGACAGAGAACCCAAAGTCATTCCCACACCAAATTGGTAATCATTAAACTGAACACCGGGAACCGGAATAAACTCGAGTGATTGATTGTCGCTGGAAAAAATAGCTTGAGGATAACGCCTGGCCAATATCATAAGATGGTGTAAATTTACATGCGGAAACACACCACTCCAACCTTCACTGTATCCCCAATCTCTCAATTGCTCTACCATCTCTTGGCTAACTTCCGAACTTTTAGTGACTAAATTATAAAGCGTATCTTTTGGATTTGCTCCTGTAATAATCTTTGGGGTAACACCTTCATCGCAGAATGGTTCCACCAATGCTACCTGCCAGGCTTTGACTCCGGCTTCTTCTAATGTTTTACCCAAATCTAAAATGGTTTCCGCTCTGACGGCATATAAATCATTCTTATCGTTATACCATCCTTGTCCAAACATCTCCGGATTCTCACCAACAACTCGAACAAGAGACTGATGAATAATCCTATATAATCTTTGATACTCTTCTGGCGGTAGCTCGGCATGAGGAGCACAGCGGACAAAATCTCGCTCCAGAGGCAGAAAATAGTCTTCTGGCCTTTTCGGTTTTTGGATTGCTGGTTTATATAATTCAGAACCATCCGAAGGTCCCATTAAACCCTACTCCGATTAATTCTTCACCTCCAGTATACTACAAAAAAACGGAGCCTTGTGACTCCGTTTTTTCTTTAACGCTTGAAAGTGGCAGGAAGATTTCTTCGATTATGAGGCCATCGAAAAGGCGCAAATACACTCCACTCGTGACATGGAGTTTGGAAAACTCCTTAGAAAGGAGGTGATCCATCCGCAGATTCCCCTACGGATACCTTGTTACGACTTAGCATTGATTATTGGTTTCACCTTAGTGCCGCCGAATCGGCGGTCCTTCGGGTGCCCCCAACTTTCCCTACTTGACGGGCGGTGTGTACAAGGACCGAGAACGTATTCACCGCGGTATAGCTGACCCGCGATTACTAGCGATTCCGACTTCATGTGGGCGAATTGCAGCCCACAATCCGAATTGAGACCAGGTTTTTGAGATTAGCTCTAGGTTACCCCTTTGCAACCCTTTGTCCTGACCATTGTAGCGTGTGTGTTGCCCTGGGCATAAGGGCCACGCTGACTAGACGTCGTCCCCTCCCTCCTCCCCGTTACCGGGGCAGTCTCCCGTGAGTGATACAACACGGGATAGGGGTTGCGCTCGTTGTGGGACTTAACCCTAACATCTCACGACACGAGCTGACGACAGCCGTGCAACACCTGTGCTACACCCTCGAAGGAGTCCGGCTTTCGCCGGATTTGCAGTAGCATGTCAAACCCAGGTAAGGTTCTTGGTTTATTATCCAATTAAACCACGCGCTCCACCGCTTGTGCGGTCCCCCGTCAATTCCTTTGAGTTTTAGCCTTGCGGCCGTACTCCCCAGGCGGGATACTTAACGCGTTAGCTTACGACACTCACCCCCGCAAAGCGGGGACAAATATCTAGTATCCATCGTTTACAGCGTGGATTACACGGGTATCTAATCCGCTTCACTCCCCACGCTTTCGTGCCTGAGCGTCAAGCAAGAGCCAGAAAGCTGCCTTCGCCTTTGGTGTTCCTCTCGATATCAACGGATTTCACCCCTACACCGAGAGTTCCGCTTTCCCCTCCCTGCTTCAAGTAGTGCAGTTTCCCAAGCGTTTTCCCAGTTAAGCCGGGAGATTTCACTTGAGACTTACCCTACCGCCTACGCAACTCTTTACGCCCAGTAACTCCGGATAACGCTTGCCACCTACGTATTACCGCGGCTGCTGGCACGTAGTTAGCAGTGGCTTTCTAGTAGGGTACCCTCATTATGTTCCCCTACCACAGCAGTTTACGACCCGAAGGCCTTCATCCTGCACGCGGCGTCGCTGCGTCAGACTTTCGTCCATTGCGCAAAATTCCTGATTGCTGCCTCCCGTAGGAGTTTGGGCCGTGTCACAGTCCCAATGTGGCTGTCCGTCCGCTAAGACCAGCTACCCGTCTTCGCCTTGGTGGGCTTTTATCTCACCAACTAGCTGATAGGCCGCGGGCTCATCCCTAACCGTAAAAGCTTTACCCCGCAACATTTCAATTGCGGGGACCATCAGGTATTAGTCCGACTTTCGCCGGATTATCCCTGTGTTAGGGGTAGATTTCCCACGTGTTACTCACCCGTTTGCCACTTACCTCATGCATAGCACGAGAAAACCCACAGCTTAATTAATAATTTCTAATTTTAAATTTTTATTCAATTCTTAATTTTTAATTAAGCATTAGATATTTAAAATTCATTGGAAATTAGAAATTTAGAATTTAAAATTAGTTGTAGAGTTCCCTTGTGCTACACACAAGGTTCGTTCGACTTGCATACCTAAGGCACGCCGCCAGCGTTCATCCTGAGCCAGGATCAAACTCTTCTTCAAATTTTTTGTCGAAAAATTTGTAAAAACTAAAATTACGGTGAAGTTTAAAGCTTCACCTACTTCCTACCACTTTCAAATGTTAAAGAGCAAACATAAGAAAAACCGGCAGATTAAAAGTCTGCGGTTTTTCGTTTTAGTTCGATGACGGTCTTAAGCCGCCATTGATATTTTTCCAGAAACCAACCGTATCCTAGCACAAAAGATTGTGACGGTCAAGCAGATGTAAGGGATTAAAAGTTTCCCCACTCCCGGTGTGGAGAAACGACACATCGATTCCTTTCTCTCTGTCTGATATAATTGATTTAATGACCAAACCTTCGGAAAGTCTACCCATCATTGATGAACAAAAGATCGGAGCCCACTTAAAATTCCATGGTCTTTCAGGACCAGAAATTGACGCCGAACTTGTTGATATCGAAAAATCAGGCGGGCTGCCTGCGGAAATTTTAAGATGGTGGAGAGGAGATGCTCATACCCATTCAGCAGAAAGCACACGAGAGGGATTCAATTATCCGGAAGGTCTTTATCATTACGAAGAAATCCTATACTATTATGAGATGTTGGGGCTGGATTTTGTTTGTTTTACCGAACACGCTTCGCTTCCCCAATCTCCTTGCGTGCAGGAACCGACCAGCGCAATTTCACAATCACTCCTTGAACATACCAAAAGAATTCATAACCTCCGAAAAGAACTAAGCGGCAAGTACCGCTGTCTTCCCTTTGCCGGGGTTGAAGCAAACATAATGTATGAGGGAGAAAAGCCCCGAATTGATATTCCTGATGAGGTTTTGGCCGAACTTGATTTTGTCATCGCCTCAAGACACAGAGTGCCGGAAGAAAAAAGAACTGAACTGGGAGATATTCGGGAGAGTCTTTCTTCGGCGATTGTGAATCCGTATGTGAACGTCATCGGACACCCGGATCGCGATATACAAACAAAAACTGAGGATCCCCGGGCTGCCGAAGCATATTGGCAAATGTGGAAAGAATTGCTCGGAGAAATGCGTTTAAAAAATAAAGCCTTTGAAATTAATCTCAAGGCTCAACCCGATCCAAAATTAGTCCAAATGGCGGCCGATATGGGAGTGAAATTTTTTCTCAACTTTGACGCCCACGAATTCAATCAGTTTCTGAATTATGGAGATCCCTCCTCAATCACCACGGAACAACGAAAAGCTGACGCTCAAAAATATGCCTGGGCTGCGGGATCGGCTGACGAGGATGATCTTTTAGGTCTCGCTATTTACAAAAAAGAAAAACTGGCTCAAGGGCCGGGGGTGGTTCCGATCTTAAGACTGGCGCATTGGATAAAATATTTGGAAGAAATCGGAGTTCAACCTGAACAGGTGGTTAACTCGTCCAGAGAAAATTTTCTCGCTTTCCTGCACGGCAATTCTGAAACCCAAACAGCCTAAATTTTATATACTCAACAAACTCGGGTTTGCAAAAAATGTAGTTGAGTATTCCCCAAATAACAACATCTTGAGTTGCAAATTGGAGTTATTTGGGTATATATACCTTTCCTGAGCCGAAACGGAAGGAAATTCTATCTTCCCTCTTTCCTTCTTCTTTTTTGCATTTCAAGATAAGCTTTGCCATAAGGAAAAAAGCATTGAGAATAAAGTTTGCAGGGAAAACGGTCACAGTACAGCGGACAGTATTCTATCTCTTTTTTGACCGCGCACTCCAAAACCAAACATAAAATTCCGCGTCCGTGCCATTGGGTTTTTACCTTTTCTTTGGCTTTTTTCTCGGTTCCGGCGCTGCAACAACAACCATAAAGTTCATGCAACCTACAAACTGAACAGCAAATTCCACAAGCACCGATAATTTTTTTGAACTCCCCCTCACTTTTTTATCCAGTCACGCTTAAGTGAAAGCAGAACGACCTGTTATTTTTCCTCTTCTGTTCTTTCGGTCATTCTCTGACATTGAACCCACACGCTATTTTCCGGATCACCACTCCCCGGCGAACAGACTCTCACCTCTCCTTCCATGCGCTTTCCATGAGCATCATATGCCTCAACGAAAAAAAAGTCTTTCCCTTCCTCATCTCCAAACTGCTGCCTATAACAACGATAGGTGTCTAACCCGCCTTCATTCCAATCAAAACAATCATAAGTAATCCATCCTCCTCCGTCTGGATAATCAGTCTTAATCCCTCCATAATATTTAACTAATTCATCTTGTTCCAGATATTTACGTCTCGGATGCGTATAAGTTTTGAAATCATTTGGATCCCAAGGCTTTGCTCGGTTTTCTTTTATTAATCCGTTACCGTAATGAATATCGTCATATTTCATCCCTGTTTCCCTGTATCTTGCTTCAAAAGCCGCTCTTTCAGACACCTTCATGCGCGCCAATTCTAACGGAGATGCGTTCCTTATACCACAATCGACTAATTTAGCCGCCCATAAATTATAGGCGGGCATATGCGCCATAAATTCCGCTTGGACCTGTTCTTCTAATGGCCTTGTTTCTGCTGGCATAAATACCTCCTTAATTTAAAATAATAAACTAAAATTTATACTCAAGTTTCTTGAATTAAATCCCGCTTTTGGCGGCCATAGCTTCGGCGATGCGTGAGACAGCCAGCACAAACGCAGCATTTCTCAGGCTGGTGTGTCTTTTATCCGCTTCTTGCGCTA
>Ga0210049_1002351_pt1 | contig 17617 bp, 17 predicted proteins | sample CryGeyCG2014_300_2_FD_183964 | JGI IMG/M metagenome (GOLD analysis project Ga0210049, IMG submission 183964) | Groundwater microbial communities from aquifer - Crystal Geyser CG06_land_8/20/14_3.00 (SPAdes) (version 2) | ecosystem: Environmental > Aquatic > Deep subsurface > Groundwater | place... | reverse complement strand
CCTGGATGTCGCCTTCCGCGAGGATGAGTGCCGCGTCCGCACCGGCCACGCCGCGCAAAACCTCTCTCTCATCCGCCGCCTAACCATGAATCTCCTGAAGCACGAGAAGTCCGCGAAGGTCGGCATCAGGGCGAAGCGCCTCAAAGCGGCCTGGGACGATGATTACCTCTCGAAGGTGCTGTCGTCAGCATGAAGCTACGGGCGGCGATTTCGTGCGATTGCCCTGCTACAAATGGGGACTGAATGGGCGCATCTATGTGACACAGGACTGGGTGCGTTGGGTTCTTCAGGAACTCGCGGATGAAGTCGTCTTCGTAGGCGATTGGTCCCGCCCCCAAAACGAAACCAGCTACAGGGATGCAGTCCAACGATTGCAGGGAGCCAGCAAGACGATGCCCTACTCTGTTCTGGTAAGCACGAAGATGACCAGCGGAGAACCAGCGGACCTCCGTTCACAAATGGAGGCGCTCTGGCGTCAGTCGCCCGTGAATGAGGTTTTGATAAACGTCCAGAGTAATGAAGATATCAAGAGCGCGGAAGAGTTCTTGGCTCAGATGCCCTGAACTTCCATGCGCCGATCAAGCACAGGAGGGGAATTTGCCATGAAAATGTTTGAGAGGACGAAAGGATTGAAGATTTTGGGTCTGGGTCTCGTGCTGTGGGCTGGATGCACAGCCTTTGCAGCCGACCAGGTGGTGACCATCGTCCCGGAGGAAGACCAATCGGCAGTTAACGTATATGAAGGTCACTTCCTGATTAAGTTCGAGCTCAGCCTTCCGGATTGCTACAAGTACCGGAATATTTCCTGGACCATTCCGAGCATGGGAGAGATATGGACCTCTCATTCGACCACAAACCCCAAGGTAGAAGGGACGTACATTGACTACTACGAGTGGACGACGCCGGATGCTCCCCCGACATCGTACTCGCTGTCTGTGTCGGGACAACGAAAAGGGACTTGCGGCTCCGGTAGTGGCGATTGGGAGAACTGGACCTCCAATGTGTCCGGAGGGATAAACTGCTCGCATTGCGGATGCGATCCGTGATTGGCGGTGATGACTAAGAGCGAAGAATATCTGAAGCAGTTACCAGCCGAATGGTGAGTGCCCGAAAGGTGTTTCGTCACGGCGCATACCCTTGGAAACGAACGCGCTTTTGCTCCTATTGCGGCGGGAACGATTCTGACCGGACTCCGGATGAACCCGGATTTCTTCCGAACGATTCCGTCGGCCAGCGGAACGGTTCAGCCGGCCAGGTGAACGATTCATTTCTGGCAACGGAACGGTTCATCCGGCGAAATGAACGATTCCGCCTGAAAAATGAACGGTTCATCCGGCCAGGTGAACCTCAACCCGATCGTGGAACTGGCTGGAAAATGGTACGGAATTCGCTTCACCGACGGTGATGAGACGTTCCCCCTTGTTGGTAGAATCACCAACGTGAAGGCGGACGACCAATGGCGCCAGGCCGAAGTGGATTTGCTTTCGGCGGTGAATCGAGCACACGCTGGAACAACCATCGTGTCCCGTCTCTTCTTTGCCGACTCCGGAATAATGAACAACCTGCAAGACATCGTGTGGCATATCGACAACTTTCGTTTTGTGCCCGCGCTGCCGGTCGGACAGTCGAACGCCATCGCATGGCGCGCGCGACTTGAGCGGCATCGAGAGTTACAGTTGGGCTTTCGATAACGACCCGGACGCGACGCCCGATGACATTGTGGAGGGGGACGATTCCTTCGCGATTCCCCAGGGAGTGAGCTATTTCCACGTTCGAGCAAAAGACAAGGCCGGCAACTGGGGACCGTCCGCGCATTTTCGTTTCGCCGCCCTCCCGCCTTCTATGGCGTCTGCGCCTGCCATCGCTGCACCGAAACCTGACGATCGCGCGACAATCTCCTCGCCCGATGTCGAGGTTGAGCTCGCCAACGCCTCTCAGATCGACGTGGCGACGATCCGATGGATCGCTTCCTCCGCGGAGCGAAAACAGGAATACACGGTTTCCCAAGCATTAACTTCTTCACTTTCATTTGACCCGGCGAGGGGCACTCTCCGGTGGCGTGATTCGACATGGACGCCGGAGTCTGGTAAGTCGTACTCTCTGGATTGCGAGTTGGCAGCGAGTAAGCTCTCCGGCGCCGCGATGGTTGAAGGACGCTGGAAATGGACCGTCGATCCGTCTCGGGACAAGATGCCTCCCGTTACCCCCTACATCTCATACCAACCCGAAAAGGCGCTCCATCGCGTGGACTTCGAGGCAGGTTTGCCGGAAGATTTTGGGCTGCGCCGCGCCGCATGGGTATTGCTGGACGATGCAGCCGCCGCGACGGGAACCGCGTCGGCGCGCGTGGTCAATTTGGAGGGGAACGACTTCTTCTCCGCTTTTCTCAGGAAGACTCCCTACTCGGTGGATCTGTATCCGCGCCTCGCTTTTGACTACCGGTTCGATCGGTCGGGGTGCAACCTCAACCTCGTGTCCGTGGTCAATGGCGACATGCAAATCATCGAATTTGCCGGACAGAACCGTTACTACCCGATCTTCCGGCAGAACACCATCGGCAGCATCCCCGGTGTACTGCAGGATGGGCAATGGCACCATGTGGACATCGACTTCGGTGCTCTGCTCGCGAAGCGCTACCCTGATACGCCGCGCTTCTTCGCCGACTATTTGGGGACGTGGGCCACTGGAAGCCATACAGCCTACCAGAACCCCCAGGGAGCCAGTTTGTGGCTGGACAACGTTACTCTGTATTCACCCCAGGCAACCTCTGCCGGGTTCGAGTGGAATGCGCCGGACGACGCCAATGGTATTTCCGGCTACTCCTTTGTCCTCGACCAGGAACTCACTGCCGCTCCCGACGAGACGGTTGACACCACGGATACCCACTGCCGGTTCGAAAACCTGAAGCCGGGCACTCACTACTTCCACCTCCGCGCCCGCGATCGTGCGGGGAACTGGGGCGCGACAAGCCATGCTACAATCAACCTGAAAGAAGACTGATAATGGGAGGATGAGATGGGACGGCTATTCCTGACGGAAAGCGGACGCGTGAGCATTCATCACAATGAAGAGATCACCCGCTGGCGATGGGCGAAGAAGGCGCTCAAATTGCCGGCGGCGGCGCATGCTGATGCCGATCTGTGGATGCTTCTGGCACGGTATGACGGCAGCAAGGTTCCGCTCGTCGTGAACGTCAACGGCAAGCCGGCGGGTGAGGTTGCTGCGAAGGATGCGATCGGGCAATCGTGGTCGTGGGTTCGATGGCCGATTCCCGCCAGGCTCCTGCACGAGGGGAACAACGAGATCGTCCTTTCTGCCGATACTCCCGCCATGAACGCCTGGACACTGGCGATGGAAAGCGTCCCGTGCGCGCCGCAGAGCTTCCTCAGTCTCGATGGAGGAAAGACATGGCAGAACCGGAACATGGGCGCACACGGAATCCTTCGCGGGGCGTATCTCATTCGCCTGAGATCACACTCCCAGCGCATCAAAGAACGCCGTCCCCCAAAGGTCGTTTACGAAGATGCCGATCACCCGCGGCTCCAGGAACTGCGGGATGCCCTCCCGGCGCGCATCCGCAAGATGCGTGACCCGTGGAAACAACTGTTGGACTTGCGCACCTGGGTCGCCACGCGGTGGACCTACGACAGTGGCGGCCCGGTCTACACGCCGTGGGATCCGTTGACGATCATCGACTGGGGAAATCGGAAGTCGAGCCACCACGGACAGCATCGCGGGAAGACGGTGATGTGCGTCCACTTTGGCGTAGTGTTCGCGTCCTTCGCAGCGGCGCTTGGCCACCGGGCGCGATGTGTGGCCATCACGCAGGACATCAACTCCTGGAAAGGCCATTTCGTGGCGGAGGTATTCGATGCGGCGACGGGACGCTGGGTCGTCCATGACGCCAACCATGATGTGCATTACAAAGATGACGCGCCACTATCGGGCGTTGACCTGGCCGACCGCGCCATCGCCGGGATTCCGTGCAACCGCTTCCTCCGCCCTGGACCTGGGATGCCGACGGCGCACGCGGGTGTGATGAGAAGTTTTGAGCAGTACTTCGCCAGCGGTGTGAGCTACCGCGTCTTCGGAGTCTGGACGCGGAACAACTTCGTCAGCGACCCCACCGCAGCTCCGCCCGGCCACGGCAGCATCAAGTATTGCGAAACCGACTTCGTCTGGTATGCACCCCCGGAACTGGAAGACCAGGCAACGGCAATGTTTCCGTATCGGCGCCAGTCAAGGAAGGAGTTTGCCCGGTTCCGTTGATCGCATATCGCCGTCGTTATTCGTCATTTACGCGTGTCATCTCCCCTCCCCGCATAAAAAATCCCCGCGGCCAGTTGATCTCTTTTTCAGAATCGTCTGCAATTCTGACCATCATTGCGCTACCGCTTTGCAGTGACGTCGATTATCTCATGTTCGTGAGGTGATGTTGGATGTTTCATCAGAGTTGTACTTTCGGGAAGCCCATTCCCGCCTCCCGCCTGCTGCCGTGCGTTGCTCCACGCCTTCACCCGCTCACCCGTTCACCCCTTCACCCTCTCACCCATTGTCATCCTCCTCTCCGCTTCCATCGTCCTTGCCGCCACCGTGGACGACCTCTACAAGCCGGTGGCGGAGAAAGAAGTCGCGCGGGACTATGTCGCGGCCATTGCCATCTACCAGCGCGTGGCCGACGACGACCCGGATCACGCCCGCGCCGCTAAAGCGATGGTTCGCGTGGGCGACCTGTATCTTCTCCTCAAGAAACCCGACGAGGCCATCAAGTCCTACCCGTTCGTCGCCAACTCGTACAATGACATCCCCGAAGTCGGTCAGGCGCTGGTGGGCATCGCCAAGGTCTACCGGGATCAGGGGAATGGGGAAAAGCTGGAATCCACCATCCTCGGCAGGGTGCAGCGGCCCCCGAACAACCCGGCGTGTGATGAAGCGGTGCAGATTCTCCAGAACTACCACATCGGCGACGGACATCCCGAGACCGAAGGTTTGGGAAACTTTTGTAACTCCTTGCGAAGTGTCTGTTTGTGCTCCATGTGCGGTCACTCGGTGATCGTTCCATGCCAACCTGTGAATAACTCGCGTCTTTTTTCGGATTCCCCTCTCTTTTCCAAAAAAACCTTCTCTTTTCGTTTTCAATAGTTTGCGAATGATGAAGCAGATTGTTATAATCCGTTTTGCTCTTGTGAGTGTCCCTTTGGGCAAGAGCTCTCTGAGTTCGGGACAACGCAACACCAAAGGAGGAGGTGACACGTATGGCAGCAAAGAAGGCAGCAGCCAAGAAGGCCCCGGCCAAGAAGGCCCCGGCCAAGAAGGCCCCGGCCAAGAAGGCCCCGGTTAAGAAGGCGCCGGCCAAGAAAGCCCCGGCCAAGAAAGCAGCAAAGAAGAAGTAGCAACAACTACCGTTCGGTTAACAAGGGTTGTGGGTCCTCCCGCAACCCCGCAATCATCCCTGTAATCATCATCCACTACTTGCCTCACGAAACGAATCAATACCCCGAATGCGAAGGAGTATCACACAGACATAAGTATCACCGGTAGGTGTATCACTTACCGTAACGTGCCTTTGCCAGTTAGCGCGGGACTTGGCTAAGTGCCGCTCTTTCCCCCTCTCGCCCGGTTCGTATCCTCATTTCATTCGAACTCCCTCGTGTGCAATCAATCCGTCGACGATGACCCGTTTCTCCCGCATGTCCTCGAGTGATCCCGAGTCTCTCTTTTTCAAGTACCTTCCGGCAGATTGCCCTCACCATTTACGTTCCTCATGTTCGCTGCAATGTCGTTCGGGGAGCAGACCAGCAGATTGACGCGTTGACTCACATCCTGAGGATTTGCTACAATGCGCGCGGCCCCAAAGGGCATTCGGCAATTTCTTTTGATTCCCTTCAATAATCCCGAATGGAATCATAACGGCGGGATTACAGTGTGAGCAGGAGGCAGTGTTGGCTTTTCCGGAGGAACAGGACTTTCTGTCCAAACTGCTGCAGAAGGCAAGGGGCGGAGACAACAAGGCCTTTGAGGAGATATTCCATCTCTACGAGCGCCGCATCTACAACCTCATCTACCAGATGATCGGCAACGCCGACCAGGCGGCAGACCTCACGCAAGATGTATTTCTCCGGGTGCTCAAGGGGCTGAAGGACTTGCGCGTGGATGAGGCCTTCAACTCCTGGATCTACCGCGTGGCTGTCAATATGTGCCGTGACCATATCCGTCGCGTCCGCCGTGTGCGGATTGATTCCCTGGACCAAGGGCGGAGTCAGGATGACGAAGATGGCGGCACCATCGAGATACCGGACTGGTCCGGGAATCCCGAGAATCTCGTTGAGCTGGACGAGATGCAGGGCGCAGTGCGGCGCGCCGTCGCCGCGCTGCCAGAACACTACCGAAGCGTGGTTGTGCTCTACCATCTCCAGGGCAAGGCGGTCGCGGAGATTGCGAGTATCCTTGGTTGCCGCATTGGCACGGTGAAATCCCGGCTGTCTCGGGGAAGGGACGAACTCAAGCGTCGGCTGGAGAATTATGTCGCGGGGAACCTGTAATCCGCCTTTCGGGAACCTGCCAGGAGGTTAGGCGTCAGTGGGAAGTACCATAGAAATCAAGCGATCGAGTTACGCCTCGATTTATCGTAAGGGAGGTGTGTTCGCATGAAGTGCACACAGGTTCAGTCGCGTCTCGGCGATCTGTCCGTCGGGATTGGCGCGTCTCTTGAGCATCAGCTTCGCGAGCACGTTGCCACGTGTGAAACGTGTGCGCATGAATGGAGCAATCTTCAGCGAACCATCGCATGGTTGAGTCATGTTCCTGAGCAAGACCCGCCGGCGGGACTCTGGCACGCTGTCAATAACCGTATGGGGGAGGTGGGCAACAAGACGCGCCTACCGAGGGCGGACGTGCAGCGATGGCAAGGATGGCTGGCCCCTGCTGGCGCATTTGCTGGCGGGATTGCCCTCGTGCTCGCGGGGTTCGCATGGATCACCTTTTCCCACCAGCCTCCCGATGCTTCAGTAGGTCCGCTCCTCGCACAGAGCCACGCTAATTTTGTCTCGCAGCACCTTGCGATGGATCGTGGCGAGCCCCTGGCAGATACAGTAGCTCTGGGTGTGATGGCATCGCTCGTTGAAGGAGATGCGGCAGCCTCTTCCAGGCGCGGCAAGTGAAACGATGGTGGTGTTCCAGTGAAGCGGTCAAATCCATTACTCACATTCGCCGTCGGGATGGCCGCGGGTGCCATCTTCGTGTTCCAACTCCTGCCTGCGGAGAATGATCGGGCGATCATCTTGTTGGAGAAAGCTCTGCGGGCCCCGAGGGAGTCCGTCTACCGCGGAACCAGTGTGACTTACTGCTATCTCCCAAAACCGCTGGAGACACGAGCAGATGTCTGGCACAAGGGGCTCTACCGGGAGAGAATCGGCTACCTCACTGGTCCTCTGAAAGGCTACACCATCGGTTGTGACGGGACGCACAACTGGCAGAGCGATGCGAACGCCAAAACGGTGAAAGTTACGGGCAAACGAGCAAGCGAGGAACAGACTGAACAACGTTTCGATCTACTGGTGAGAAACTACCGCGTCACACTGGATGGGGCCGCTACCCTTGCGGGTCGGCCCGCGTCGATTCTGACAGTCAAACCCCGCAATTTGGGGAATCCATGGCGGCGGCTATGGATTGACCAGAAGACGTTTGTCGCTCTTCGGACCGATGACTACCTGCCCAACGATCGGCTTAAGACGAGAACGGTCCTTGAAACGATCGACTACTCGCCGATGAACGACGATTTGCTTTTCAGTGTTCCTGCGAGTTCAGCCGGAGACCTTCCATCGGTACCGATGGCCGCGACCCGGGCCATGTCCGCTGAACTGATCAAGGAAATATACAACCTCGATTCCCCTCGGCCCGCCTATCTGCCCCCCGGGTACGAATTGGAGCGATACTACCTGTATCGGTGCGAATGTGGAGACAAGGCAGTCCTCGCGAGGTTTGTGGACGGTCTCAATACGCTCTCGATATTCGCAGTTCCCGCGCAGAGCATCTCCGGTCGTCCCGCGGACGGCTCCGAATCCGTAGATGAGAGCTGCTGTACTATCGAGGAACAACGGCCTGCCGTCGAAGTCCAGATCGGCGGTAGAGGGTATCGGCTTGTGGTTCTCGGAGACATTGCCGATTCCGAGATCAAGCGTGTGGCTGAGTCGTTTGAGAAGGCCACGCAATCTTGACATCATCCGCTGAAGCAGGAGTGTTCGCAATGCAGAAAAGTGGAGACCGACAGCTTATCCGAATACTTCTCGTTGCCTTTCTATTGCTGCGATTCCCTGCAGAACTGCCCGGCAGGGAAGCCAAACCGGTGCCGCGGGGCAGTACCGCAAAAGAGAAGGAACTGGGCAAGGAATCGGCAAAAGACATCGAGTCCAAACTCAAGGTACTCGACGACAAAGAGACTGTTGATAAACTGAGTGCGATGGTCAAGGAGATCAGCGCGATCTCCGAACGTCCGGAAATCGCTTACCAGGTAAAGATCATCGACCAAGATGTCCCCAACGCGTTCACGCTGCCCGGTGGGTATATTTATGTGACGAAGAAACTGCTGGACTACGTCGAATCGGACCACGAGTTGGCAGGGATTCTGGCGCACGAGATCGCCCACAACACCAAACTCCATGCCCTGGAGTCCTTGGCAAAGGCCAAGAAACTCCAGCTCGCGCAGCTCCTTGCCCTGGGTGTCGGTATCGCTGCGGGCGGTTCTTCAGGCATGAACATCGCGGTCTTCGCTCAGTTTCTGACCGTGGCAGTTATGAACGGGTACGGCGTAGATGCAGAAGAAGAGGCTGACATTGCCGCCATTCACTATCTGGCAAAGACACAGTACAATCCGGTCGGGCTGTTGACGTTTCTCGAACGTTTAGCGCGTGATGAGAGCCGACGGCCGGAAGGCCCTGACCCAGGCATATTCCGGACCCACCCGCCGACGCGAAAGCGCATCGAGGACGCGGAGGCGGAAATTCGATCCCTCGGACTGCCGGTCAACCGTGGCGCCGTTATTGAGACGCCCGCGGTGACAGTGGATGCGGTTCCTGACACGAATGACGCCGAAGTTCAGGTTCGGACCAAGAAGGTAGTACTCTTCCATCTCACCGCGGGGCCAGTTCAATCTGCCCGGGAGCGTGGAGAAGAATCGGCGCGAGTCTTCAGCAATATGGTCGGACCCGATCTGAAGATGTACGAGGTTCAGATCAGGAAGGTGGGGGAGAATCCAGTTCTGTATCTGCGAACACAACGGCTGGTTGAGGCGCTCCCCTCCGACGCGAAGCGCGCCGGCAAGAGTCAGGCCGAACTGGCGGACGAGTGGCAGGCTGCCGTCAAGAACGCTCTGTGGGAACAGCGCATCAACGACATTTACTGAAGTCGCCTTGCGTACCTGCACAGCTCTCCCGTATATCTCGCCCGTCCGGGGATGCCCCCGGGAACGAGCTCTGCTAATGCAGCACGCCGGAATTCTCCAGAACGAAACGTATGTGCGCCTTTTCCTGTTCGGTCACCGGCACCAGGGGCAAACGCAATCCCCCCACGTCAAATCCAGTGAGTTGCAGCGCGGCTTTCACCGGCGCAGGGTTGACGCTGGTAGGGATGAAGAGCGCCTTGAAGACGGGCATCCATTGCAGGTGCAGTTCCACCGCGGTCGCTACGTTCCCGGAATGGTACGCCTCGATGAGTTGCTTAATCTCGCTGCCGATGACGTGGGACGCCACGCTGATCACTCCACATCCTCCCGAGGAGAGGAGGTGAATGGTCGCGCTATCATCGCCGGACCAGAGGCAGAAACTGCTCGCCGTGCCGGCGCGAACCTCCGCGGCCATGTCAAAGTCTCCACTGGCCTCCTTGATGCCGACGATGTTGTCGATTTCCGAGAGGCGGATTGTGGTCTTGGCCTCAATATTCCGCCCAGTGCGGCTGGGGATGTTGTAGAGGATGCACGGCTTCTCCGTGGCCGCGGCGACAGCCTTGAAGTGCTGGTACAAACCTTCCTGCGGAGGCTTGTTGTAATAAGGACACACCAGCAGAAAACCATCTGCTCCGGCGTCATCCGCTTCCTTTGTCAGCGCCACGCTGTCCGCAGTGCAATAATTGCCGGTACCCGCGATGATCTTTCCGCGGTCATCGATGGCCGCCTTCGTGACTCGAAAGAGCTGCAGTTTCTCTTCACGGGTGAGCGTGGGTGATTCTCCCGTCGTGCCGCAGACCACCAGCCCGTCCGACCCGCTGTCCATCAGACGCTCCGCCAACGTCGCAGCCTTATCGTAGTCGACTTTGAGGTCGGCGTCGAAAGGAGTAACCATTGCCGTCAAAACGTCGCCAAGCGCCGCCTTGCTCATGCTGTCCCTCCCGAAGGTAAAGATGTGGCTATTGCTTCCCTTAACACTCAAAGACCTCCTCAATTCGGTCCGCGTCAAGGGAACGGTCAAGCCATGTATTCAGTCGATCAAGAGATGTCGTGACAGCCACCTTGTCAGAGACAGCTGTCTTCACCTCGCCGAAACGTTTGCGCAACACCCGGAGCAAATCCTCGCGCTTTCCCAGAAGCCGACTTTCCTCCCGGCCTATCTTGATGCCTCGCTCTTCATAAACGGTAAGCATCTCGCTCACCTCCTGAAACTCGAGCGCGTTGACGATTTGATTATAGAGGTCTGCTTCCTCTCTGTCGAGAACCAGGTGGTTCTCGATGCAGTGAGTGAGCAGCGACCGCTGCACTTCCTCCATTTTCGTGCTGCTGACAGTGCGAATGCACTCGGCTTTGAGGGCGGCCCCTGCCGATTATCGCCGGTGATGATCGCAGTCGATGTTTATTTAGTCCCCGGGGATGAAATAGACAAAGTCAAATCAGCCCTTCTTGCACCAATTGCTCAGCTACCAGCACAGCTCCCTTGGCGGCCCCCATTTTGGTGTTGTGGGAGACGAGAACGTATTTGATCCCGTTTGGCAATGCGGTGTCTTCGCGTACCCGCCCGACGACGGTCGCCATGCCATCATGGGCGTTCCGGTCGATCTTCGGTTGTGGACGAAATGGGTCTTCCCGAATCACAATCATCTCTCCGGGAGCCGACGGCAATCCCGTCAACTCTCTGCCGATTTCGCGCATCGCTTCTTTCACCGCGTCCACCGTGCAACGGTCCTTTGTCGAGACAAAAACCGCTTCGGTGTGGCCGTCCTGCACGTTCACGCGGGTACACGTGCAACTGATCTTGAGGTCCGCGGGGGTAATCGCTCCGTCCGCATAGTCGCCCAGGATCTTCTGCGTTTCCTTCTGCACCTTCTCTTCTTCTCCGGCTATGAATGGGATCACATTATCGAGGATGTCCAAACCCAGAACTCCGCCGGTCCTTCCGGCACCGGACATGGCCTGCATCGAGGTCATTAGAACCATGTCAATGCCGAACTTGTCATAGATGGGCTTCAGGGAAACCGCCAGCCCCGTGGTCGTGCAGTTGGGGATGGGCATGACGAACCCCTTCCATCCCCGGTCGGCCTGCTTCTTAAGTAAAGGCGCGTGATTACTGTTGACGCCCGGAATGATGATTGGCACATCATCTTCGTACCGGAACGCAGACGTCGTGCTGATAGTGGGGCGCGCCGTAGCGAACCGCGACTCGATCGCCTGGGTCAATGACTGCTTGGTTTCTCCTCGGGCCTGCTGATCCGGCGATGGCGCGATCTCGGTCGCTGTGAAAACAATGTCTACGCTTTCGGGATCAAAGTCGTCCGACAACTGCACAACCATCTGCTGAGTCTTGTCGGAAGGAAACTCGCCCGCCCACCAACCAACGGATCCGTTGGCTTGCTTCACAGCGTCGCCATACTTCTTCCCCGCGCTGCGTTTTGAGGACACGAGGGCTGTCATCTGAAACCAGGGATGCTCTTCCAGCGCGGCGATAAACTGCTGTCCGGCCAGTCCGGTCGCCCCAACAACGGCAACTGTTTTTTTTTCCACTATTCATACTCCTGCAATCGATTGATGCTAAAGACTGTTCGCCGACCTGCGACGGCAATAAAACGCCGCTTGTTCCATGCAAAACGCGCCGATAATCTTGGGCGCAAAGAAGATGCCAACAGGGGAGTGGACGTGGAGCCTACAGAATTCTTTCAAGCCCCAGCGTCAACCCGCTGAGTTGCCGCACTCTGCGCACGGCCATGACGACCCCCGGCATGAACGACTCTCGGCTGATGGAGTCGTGACGAACCTTGAGCGTCTGCCCCAACCCACCGAAGGTCACCTCCTGGGAGGCGACGAAGCCGGGCATTCGCACACTGTGTATATGGATTCCCTCGTGTACGCCACCGCGGGCCCCTTCGAGTGTAATCTTCGTGTTCGCGGAATTGGGCGAGATCATCGCCGCGCCCTTCGCGGCGGCAATCATCTGAGCGGTCTTTACTGCCGTGCCGGAGGGAGCATCCAGTTTCTTCTCATGGTGCAGTTCGATGATGTCCGCGTACTCAAAGTACTTCGCGGCCTGCTGCGCGAAGCGCATCATCAGCACTGCGCCAATCGCGAAGTTGGGTGCGATAAAGGCCGGGGTGTCCATGGACCGGGTGAGACGCTCGATTTCATCCAGCTGCTCCTGCGAGAGACCCGTTGTGCCCACTACCGATGCTACCCCGTTTTCGAGACAGGTCCGGATGTTGCCGAAGGCTACATCCGGCACGGTGAAATCCACTGCCACATCCGACGCGCACGACCGAAGCGTTTGCCCAAGGTCCGCCGCGATGACCACCCCGAGCGAATCGATCCCCGCGGCGACACCGGCGTCTTCCCCAACGCGCAGGACATCCACCGCTGCGACCAATTCCATGCCGTCAGCTTGCGTGATCGCCTTGACGACCTCCATGCCCATTCTTCCCGCCGCACCGATGGCGCAGACTCGAATGCATCCTTCACTCTGTACCTCTATCACCCCATCACCCCACTGACATCTCCAAGTTGAGGTCCCCGTCTCCGAACGGGCCGACGCCCACGAGGTTCAACAGGCGGTTGTCGAGAATCTCGTGGGCGACGCGGTGGACATCGTCCAGCGATACTCTCTCCACAGCATCCAGCACCTCGGCAAGTGGCACCATGCGGTCAAAGTAGACCTCGTTCTGGGCGTTGCGCACCATCCGTTCTCCAGGGCTTTCTGTCGCGAGGAGAAGACCCCCTCGGGCCTGCTGTTTCGCCCGTTCAAGTTCATCTCTCGTGATCCCGTTCACCTTCACCAAACGCAACTCTCTGCCGATAAGGTCCGCAACTTCCTGCGCGCTCTCGGCGCCGCAACTGGCAGACACTGCAAGAAACCCAGCCACGCGGTAACATGCGGAACTCGAGCCAATTGAGTACACCAGACCTCGCTTCTCACGGATTTCCTGGAAGAGGCGGGAGCTACATCCCCCGGAGATAACGGAGTCGAGAAGGTGCGATGCAAAACGATCTGGGCACGTTTGCCCAAAGCTCCGTGTGCCCGCACAAAGATAGATTCTCTCACAATCCTTGTCAAGCAACTGGTGATGGCAGCAGACTTCCGGAGGTCCCGGTTCATCAAATCGCGGGGACGGTTCTCCTGCCAGGTCACGGTCGGGCAGGTCAGCCATGTGGCGCTCGACCCACTGCACGATCTCTTCGTGCTTCAGCCTTCCTGCCGCGGAGATAAGAACGGCCGGCGGAACGTAAGTGCGTGACCAGTGATCCTTCAGGGCCGGGGGATCCAATTGACGGATGGAATCGCAAGTTCCCAGGATGTTCCTTGAGAGCGATGAGCCTTCCCAGATGACCCCGGTGAAGCGATCCATGAGGAACTCTTCGGGAGAATCTTCACACGCCATGATCTCCTCGAGAACCACCCGCTGCTCTATCGCGATATCAGACGCGTCCAAGCGCGGTCGGGAAAGCATGTCCCCAAGCATCTCGAGAGCGATGGAGGTGTGTTCCGGCAGCACACGCGCATAGTAGCAGACAAACTCTCTGTCCGTGAAGGCGTCGAGACAGCCGCCCAGCGAGTCAATCGTCTCCGCAATGTCAGCCGCCGTGCGCGTCGCCGTTCCTTTGAACAGCATGTGTTCGAGGAAGTGTGATATGCCCGTGCGCTCTTCCGGCTCGTGGGAACTGCCTGTGCAGATCCATGCGCCGATGTTGACCGACTGCGCTTCCGGCATTTGTTCGGTGACAATTCGCAGTCCGGAATCGGTGATGGTTTTTGTGTACATCGATGTTTGAGTTGATCCCCGCGAGGAGGCAGGGTCGCCGGTGGAACGTCGGTGCACCAGTGAGAGGTCACCCGCGCCTGCCCGACCAGGGAACAGTCACAAGGACAAACTCCCTTCGTCATTTGCCACTCAGTACCGAGAACGTCCTCCCCGCGGAGGTCCGTCCGATCTGCGCGGCGGACGCGGCGAGTGCGGGCGTTCCACATATCCCTCGGGTTTCGGCAGCAGTTCCCTGCGGGTAAGGTTGACGCGCCCCTGGTCGTCAATCTCCTTGACTCTCACAGTCACCTCGTCACCGATGTTAACCACGTCCTCAACGCTGGGGACATGTTCCCATGCCAGTTCCGAGATATGGACAAGCCCATCCTTGCCCGGGAGCAATTCCACGAAGGCGCCGAAGGGCAGAATGCGGACCACCTTCCCAGTGTACTCTTCACCCACTTCAACGTCTTTCACCATGTTCTGAATGGTGTCGTACGCTTCCTGGCCGCCGGCTGGGTCGGTGGAGGCGATGAAGACCATGCCATCATCCTCGATATCAATCTTCGCGCCCGTCCTCTCGATGATAGCGCGTATCATCTTGCCGCCGGGCCCGATGACTCCGCCGATCTTGTCAACGGGAATCTGCAACGTCAGGATGCGTGGCGCGTATTCGGAAAGTTCCGGTCGTGGCTCGGCGAGCACCGCGGCCATGGTGTCGAGGATGAAGTAGCGCGCTTGCCTGGCCCGTTCCAGAACCTCCGGAATCAGCCTGATTGGAATGGCTTCAGCCTTGAGGTCCAACTGGATGGCTGTGATCCCGTTGCGTGTTCCTGCCACCTTGAAGTCCATGTCGCCACAGTGGTCCTCGATGCCCATGATGTCGGTCAGGAGAAAGTAATGTCCGTCTCCTCTCCCAACGGCCTCGTAGTCATCCATCACCAGACCGATGGAAATTCCCGCTACCGGATCAGTGATGGGAACTCCAGCATCCATGAGCGAAAGAGTGGTGCCACACACGCTGGCCATCGATGTCGATCCATTGGAACTGAGAATTTCAGAAACGACGCGGATGGTATAGGGAAACACCTCTTCCTCAGGAACTACGGGAAGCAGCGCCTTCTCCACCAGGGCGCCGTGGCCGATTTCACGACGGCCGGGTCCGCGCATCGGCTTCGATTCGCCGACGCTGTACGGCGGGAAGTTGTAGTGGTGCATGAATCTCTTGGATTCCTCTTCGCCGAGGCTGTCCATTAGCTTTTCTTCACCCACGGAACCGAGGGTTGTCACGTTGATTGCCTGCGTTTCCCCGCGACTGAAAAGCGCCGATCCGTGGGCCCGTGGCACAAACCCAACCTGACAGCGAAGCGGGCGAATGTCATCGGTTCCCCGACCATCCACGCGTTTGCCCTCCTCCAAGGCCAGCGCGCGCAACTGCTTCTTGGCGATTTCCTCAAAAGCCTCGCGCACGACGCTTGGGTTGTCCTCAAACTGGGGCAGCAGGGATTCCAGAACTTCGGTACGCAGAACGTTGAGCGCATCGTCTCTGTCGGCCTTGCCGGTCTGCTGCAGCGCCTTTCGAATGCGGCCTCCGGCGTGGTCCTCCACAGCACCGATGGCTTCGGGGGGAATGACATGCTCAGCGAAGCTGGTCAGTTTGGGCTTCCCGATCTCGCGGATGACGTTTTCGATAAAGGTGAACGCCGGCTCGGCCTGCTTCCAGCCGAATTCGACGGCGCCGGAGACCAACTCTTCGCTGAGTTGTCGGGCGCCGGTCTCGATCATATTGATTCCCTTGCGGCTGCCGCCGAGAACCAGCTCCAAGTCGCCAATATCAAGCTGTTCGTACGTTGGGTTGAGAATGTACTCACCTTCAACATAACCCACCTTCACGCCCATCGCGGGACCGTTGAAAGGGATGTCTGAAATGCCAAGGGCCGCGGCCACCCCGATCATTCCCGGGATGTCCAGATAAATCTCTGCGTCCGCAGAAAGGGTGGTCACTACGACGTGCACCTCATTCATGAATCCCTTGGGGAAAAGCGGGCGAATCGTTCGATCAATCAAGCGCGCAGTCAGGATTCCTTTCTCACTGGGTCGTCCTTCTCTGCGCACAAATCGGCTTCCGGGAATTCTCCCCGCGGCATACATGCGTTCCTCGAAATCAACCGTGAGGGGGAAAAAGTCGATCCCCGGGCGCGGGGATGCACAGACGGCAGTGGCGAGAACCATCGTGTCTCCATACTGTACCGTGACAGAACCGTTTGCCTGCTGCGCTAATGTTCCCGCCTCGATGACGAGGGGCCGCCCCCCCCATTCCATCTCAAATTGCTTGTCTTGGATTGCCATTTCTTATCCTCCTGTGTTCAGCCGACGCGCCGCGTGTTCCTGTCCACCCGACGGGTGTACCCCACGGCTGAGGGAACTGATTCGACATGCGCGATATGCGGGCACAACGCAAACAAGGGGCTGTCACTGACGGATGACCGTGCGGCGCTGGCCTTCTGTTGCGTCATGTCCATTGCATTCTTCAGCGTATTTGGCTGCTGAATCTAAATCATGATCGGGACAGAAACAGAATCTTGGCGGAGAGTTGCGGACGTTGGGCGCGCAAGTGGGTCGGAGGTAAATCTTTGCGGATTCGAAGTCCGCGGACTCAGAGCCAGCAAGGAACGCTTTGGGGGGGGGATTCTACTGAATGCGGAATGCTCATCGTTGAAGCTGCAATCTGACAAGGTGTGACCTGTTCAACTATCAACACTCAGCACTCAGCAACGAATCCCGCGCCTTCTCGCGGATTTCTCACGACCACCGGCATCGTCTATCGACGCAATCCAAGCCTTTCAACAAGTTTCCGGTACCGATTGATGTCATTGCTGTTCAGGTAATTGAGCAGGCGACGACGAGCCCCCACCATCTTGATGAGACCGCGACGCGAGTGGTGGTCCTTCTTGTGAGATCGCAGATGCTCCGTGAGGTCATCGATGCGATGCGTCAGCAGAGCCACTTGCACTTCCGGGGAACCCGTATCCCGTTCGTGTATCTGGTAACTGCCAATGATTGTCTCTTTCTGTTCCACCACGGTGTTGATCCCTTCTCGTCAGTCGGTCTCGGAAGAGCAGTATACCGTCCTCCTGTCGGTGACGGACTCCATCGCTCCACCCAACTCCAAAACGACGGCATTGTAACACAGAAAGCTCGATCCTGTAAAGCGGTGGGGCAACCCTAAATCCACCGCCTACCTGTCGGGCAGTGTCGATCCAGCCGTCCGGACCCCTGGGTTTACGAGTCAAGGGTTGGAGGAGCATCGCGGGAGCCGGTCTTGCCGGTGATTCCCCGCGTACAGTGCCTCTCGATTCTTCAGAAGCCGTGCTGCCGCTCTCCCCAGGTTACAGCCGTGTCGGTGTGGGGT
>Ga0210049_1002345_pt1 | contig 17647 bp, 21 predicted proteins | sample CryGeyCG2014_300_2_FD_183964 | JGI IMG/M metagenome (GOLD analysis project Ga0210049, IMG submission 183964) | Groundwater microbial communities from aquifer - Crystal Geyser CG06_land_8/20/14_3.00 (SPAdes) (version 2) | ecosystem: Environmental > Aquatic > Deep subsurface > Groundwater | place... | reverse complement strand
GAACACCTCCCCTTTTCTTAGTTTGGTGTTCATGATAATGCAATGCTGTGGCTATTTGATTGTCAAAGAACGTTTGTCCACGATGTCCTGAGCATTAAACTTGTCCACGATGTCCTGAACGTTGTCACCTAACAGATAGTAGACGGAAAAATTATATTATGATATGATAATTCCGTCTATCATTACATGCCTGATGTTTGCCTAATCTGTTAAAATTAAAATGGTTTCTATGGTGAAAATCATGAATCTCGGTAATTCCTCTAAAGGGTGCGATGGTTTTTGGGAAGCATACCGTGCGTGCGCCGAAGAGAACAGGGTACGGCCGGATCGTTCGCCATTTTATGTGAACTGGGCTAAGGGCTTTGACAGTTTTCTCCCTGATAAACCTTTGAAAGACAGGTCCAAAAAGGATATTGAAGCCTTGCGCCCCTTCCTTCGACAAGCTCAGGACAAGCTCTTTGCCACGCATCTTCTTGAAGCGCGTTATGACATCCGAACGGTGCAGGAACTGTTGGGACATGCCAATGTCATCACCACTATGATCTACACCCACGTACTGAACAGGCCCGGGCTCTCAGTAAAGAGCCCGGCGGATATCTGAAGAAGGTAAAGAACAATGATATGGTGCAGGCTCCCCGGGGCATCCAGCCTCGGTCTTTTTAGCATGTTAGAACATTATCAAAAAAGGATAGAGGCGTCAAGATATTTGGAACCATTCTTGTTCAAATTAGGAATTTGACCGATAATCCAATCCAAGCCCTTAAGGTGTAATTCCCGTGAAAACGGGAATCCGGATTGAAAACACTGGATTTCGGATCAAGTCCGGAATGACAAAATGTGAAAAGCTATTTCTTATAGGTCTGTTTTTTGCAGATTATCCCAAAATCTTCTTCAAGGCTTCGTCTGTTTTTTTACCCCTGGGCCCTTCTCCTGGAAGGTAGAGCATCACCCCTTTACCACTCCTTAATGGAATGATTTCAATCTTCCCCGCTGAGGCCATCTTGCTTGTGAGTTCGATTGGGTCTTTGTTGAAATGCTTTCGGAAGGCATCATTGAACCCGCTGAAGACGCTGTGGATCCCCTTGTAAGGTTCTCTTCTTAATTTCTTTATCCCTTCGATGACGAACTCTTCTTTGGAAAGGGATCGGTCTCCGGATTCCAATATCAATTGAATGATTTCATCGGCTGAAGGTCTCTTCGGGGCCTCCCCAGGAAGGAAAAGCATCGCCCCTCCTTTAAAAGGCCTCGTCTCTAACTTTCCCTCAGCAGCCAATCTGGAAGTGGCCTCTACGGGATTAGTCCCGAAATATTTTCTGAAGGCCTCATTAAATCCACTGTAGACGCTGTGGATTCCCCGGAATGGCTCTTTTCTCAATTTTTTAATCGCCTGGAGAACAAATTCTTCTTCTGTCAGCTTCCTTTCCTCTTCCATAGGCCACCTCCGCCCCTATTCTCCCCCCTGCCCATGGCAGATTTAGGGGTTGAAAGATTAGAGAATTTTAATCTTATTTTAATCTTCTTTTAATGTTGATAGTGTATAGTGGTAACCAAGATAAAAACTTTTTCCTCTTCATTAACTCTTTTCCCCCAAAAAATCCATCGAGCTCAATGAGCTCGGTGGATTTTTTATTGGTCTATTTCAGATTTTTAAAATCGAAATCATCCCCCAAAATGAGATTCTTCAAATCCTTCACGTTCACCTTTTTTCCAATGGCATCAAGGATCTCGGAATTCCCCTTGATATTCCCAAGGAGAATGCAGCCAACAATTTTATCCTCTTTAAAAGTTACCTTTCGGTAGATGCTCTTCTCCCGGTTGCTTTTCACCACACATTCCAATTTTCCTTCGGCATCAATGTCCCCAGCTGTAAAAGAGGTTTGATAGAACTCCACTCCAAATTGTTTCACCTTATGTGCCGGGACTGTAATCATTACCCACCACCTCCTTCAAATTGGAAGGTGGAATGTAGAAAGTAGAGAGTCGGTCTTTAAAAACCATTCTCCACGTTCCACTTTCAGATATTATAAATACCAGAATTTTCATAGCTAAACAAGCGATTTTTATCTGCCTTCCTATTGATTTTTAGGGTGTTCGTCTGTTAATTTTAATTTATTTTTATCACTTTGTTTGAAGGAATTATCCAACTGACTTAAGGAGCTCAAGAAGATGTCCGAACAACAAGCGATCATCCACACAACATTAGGAGATATTACTTTAAAGTTTTTTCCTGAAGTGGCGCCCAATCATGTGAATAACTTCATCGAACTTGCTAAAAAAGGCTTTTACAATGGGACGACTTTCCATAGGGTCGCGTCCAAGTTCGTCATTCAGGGAGGAGATCCCAACTAAAAAAACCCTGACCGCTCAAAACATGGGATGGGAGGTCCAGGCTATCAAATCAAAGCCGAGTTTAACAATAAACCCCATCGGCGAGGGACGCTCTCCATGGCAAGGTCTGCCCATCCGGACAGCGCTGGCTCCCAATTTTTTATCTGTGTGCCGGAAGCTCCTTTTCTGGATGGAAAATATACGGCTTTTGGTGAGGTAATGAAGGGAATGGAAGTAGTGGATAAAATTGTATCGCAACCCAGAGATGGTAACGATAATCCAAATGATAGAATTGAAATGACGGTTGATATCGTCACTGAATAAGAAGTCTTTTATATGAAAAATAGACCTTATCGAATTCATCGAAAGCGACAACCACACAAGACAGGAGACTTTCAATCCATTAATGAGGCTCTTAAGGAATTAAAAAAGCCCGGTCCTAAAGGGAGTGATTACCGAGAACGCTCTCTGAAAATACATGGCCTCATCTGTGCAAAATGTGGAAGAGAATTTGATCAAAAAACAAGTCATCTTTTAACCGTCCACCACAAAGATGGAAATCACCTGAATAATCCTTCGGATGGCTCGAACTGGGAAAATCTATGTGTTTATTGCCATGATGACGAACACACCCGGGAACTTCTTGGAAAGTATTTAAGCGAAGGGAAGGAGTGAGCTGCTGGGAGGTTCAGCTTTTAATATTTAAAATGTCACCATGGGGGACCCTTTAGATAGGAAACTTCACAATTCAATGCGGGTGAGGAGGGTGATCCCGGTGTAATAACAGCAGCAGGCGCTATCAAAATTATTATCAAAGACCCTTTGCCTTCCATCCTGAAAGAGGATTCGAACAAAACACATTCCACCAGGCAAGTCAGAGGACCATGTTTCGATCACAATTCCACCTCCCCAGGATTTAAACTTCTTATGAGACACTTTATCCCCAACACGAAGGTATGTGTGCTTGCCACCCTTCTGCTTTTTTGTTGAAGAAATCTCTTCTCTTTTCTGGGGAAGGTTTTTCACCGATGATGAACCTTCTTCTTTCTCTCCCATCTCTGATGCACCCAGAACCATTGATCTGGGTATTGGCGGACCATTGATTCAAGAGTATCGTTAAAGAGTTGGGTATTGGCTTCCACATCCTTTTTGATGTCACTGGTACGGATCAATTCAAGCGGCTCCTTGATCAGGAGACGATGTTTTTTAAATCCATTTCGAACCATAAAAACCGGTAAAACAGGAGCGCCTGTTTTCATCGCCAGGATGGCTAAGGCAGGGGTCGTGGGCGCTTTTCTCCCAAAAAAGTCAGCCCAGATCCCTTCACTTCGTTTCGCCCTCTGATCAATCAAAATTCCGACCACCCGGTTTTGAGAAAGCGCCTTCATTACTTTCCGGCTCGCCTTGACATTGGAAATAACTTCAAGACCTGCTGCGTTTCTAATCTTTGTAATGAATTGACCCACCCACTGATTCTTTTTCATGGGTTTGGCAATTACCATGATCGGATTTCCAATCACCTTTGACATCAAACCCATTAATTCCCAATTCCCAAAATGCCCGAGGAGGAGAAGTCCGCCCTTTTTCTTCTCAAGAAGCCTCAGCGCCTCATCCAGTCCTTCCACACTCACTTTTTTCTTAAAATCCTTCGTATCCATTCTGGGAATCCGGAAGAACTCAATGATCATCATCCCCAGATTTTGAAAGGTCCTCTGGGCAATCGCATAAAGCTCTCTTTCAGGCCTCTCCTCACCCAAAGCGGCGTGGAGATTCTCAAGGGCAATCTTTCGATGCCCTCGATCCAGATAAAAAACCATTCTCCCCAATTGCCTTCCCAACCAGAGGGCGAAATCCTCGGGAAGAAGATTAATGAAGAGGCTGAACCCTTTTAGAAGTAAGTAGAGGAAATAAGCAACCATCTTTAGATTTTAGATTTTTAAATTCTTAAACGATAAAGTCTAAGAATTTATCTCTAACATTTGAAAACAAATAGTGTCTTGCTGAACTTGGTTCAGCATCTCGTTTTGTCCAGAAGGGTAGATCCTGAAACAAGTTCAAGGATAACAGGTACTGGAAATTTCAAATATTTCTGGCTAGGTTTTAGATTCTCAATCTGCCCTCTTCAATTTTATTTCGTGCTTCTCTTATTCTTCTCCCTGATACGGGAGGGCTTCGTCAATCAGCATCACCGGGATATCATCTTTAATGGGATAGATCAGGCGACAGGCTTTGCAGATCAAGCCATCCCCTTTACGATTCAAGAAAATATCCCCCTTACATTTTGGGCAAGCCAAAATTTCCAAGAGCTCTTTACTGATGGGCATCTTATTCTCCTTTCCCTAAATTCGGCCTATTTGATTCTTGATAAAGAATCCACTGAACGGCCTCAAAGAGATCTTCAGCCACGTGTTCGGGCTTGACCTTCCACTGGTCCCTGGAATATTCCCATTCTCCCCTTCCATATCCGGTGAGGACTAAGATCGCTTTGGCTCTGATTTGATGGGCAAATTCGATATCTCTCCCCCGATCCCCGACCATGTAACTCTGGGAAGGGTCGAGATCCAATTCTTTCACGGCCTCTTCAATCAATCCCGTTGACGGCTTTCGACATCGGCACTTCTGTCGATAAGGGGGAATCCCAATATCAGGATGATGGGGACAGTAATAGATTCCATCGAGATGAGCCCCGTCCTTCTTTAGGAGGTCCTTCATCTTTTGGTGAACCTGATGAATTAAGGATTCCGGGAAATACCCTCTCGCCACACCCGACTGATTGGTGATCACCACCGCTTTCCATTCATGCTGGTTCAACAATCGAATCGCCTGAGCCACTCGGGGAAGAAGATGAAACCGTTCGAGATGGTTCACGTATCCCACTTCTTCATTGATGGTCCCATCTCGATCAAGAAATACTGCCCTATTTCCCATATTCAAGCCACTTTAAAAGTCCCAATTTCGGAATTTAATTCCGCATTCCGCAATCCGAATTCCGAAATTATTTTATTCCCCCCATCTCCTCATCTCCTTATCTTCCTATCCTTCCAAAAATCTATCTAATTTGAATCTATCAGGAGGAGTGAAACGTAAAAAGGACCGGTGAACCATCCAATCTCCAACATTGTAATAAAGACATCTCCTCCCTTCAATTGGCTCTTCAACCTCCTCGGGAAAATGGGAGTGGCCGAGGATGACGATATCAAACCCTTCTAAAAACTTCTGATGGGCAAAAGCCTTGAAGGCTGGTGGGGAAGCGGGTTGAATATCGTTATGATATTTTTGATAACTCATGTCACTCAACTTTTGGGCGACTCGTCGAGAAATCCGGGGACCTGCAAGATGGATAAGATGATAAGTCCATGAATTTTTGAGAATCCTGCGGAAGGTCCGATAAGTCCACTGTTTTGGATTCGCCAAATCTCCATGAGCGATGTAAGCTCTCTTTCCTTCCAATCTTTCTTCACACCCATCGGGATAGACCTCAACCTCCATCCCGAATTGTTCTGAAAAAAAGGAATGGAGAAAAAAATCGTGATTCCCCTCGAAATATTTAATTCGGATTCCTTCGTGATATACGCTTTGAAGCTTATTGAAAACGGGAAGGTAATCGGTAAAGGCAGAAGGCTTCTCTGTGGAGAAAAAATTTCTAAAACCAAAGAAGAATTCGAAAAGGTCGCCCAGAATCGCCAGATAACCGATCTGCTTTTTCTCTGAATCTAAGAATCTGAGAAACGCCTCCATGGATTCAGGGTCTTGTCCGGTGAAATGGGCATCGGAGACAAAGATCCAGTCCTTTTCGGAACGAGCCAATACCAACCCTCACCTTCCAACGCCGCAGTAATTAAAACCTAATCGGTTCATCTGATCCGGATCGTATACATTTCTCAGATCAATGAAGACTGGTTTTTTTAGCAACCTTTTGATGCGTTGGAGATCCAAACGCCGGAATTGATTCCACTCTGTCGCCAAAACCAACGCATCCACTCCCCTGGCCACATCGTAGGCATCTTTCCCATACTCTATTTCAGGAAGAACCGTTTTGGCTTCTTCCATGGCCGCTGGATCAAAGGCCTTCACTTTGGCTCCCCTGTCCAGAAGTCCTTGGATGATCACCATTGAAGAGGATTCCCGGATGTCGTTCGTATTGGGCTTGAAGGAAAGGCCCAGAATCCCAACGGTCTTTCCCTTAAGATCTCCTACCTTCTCTATAATCTTACCGACCATCCTCTTTTTTTGTTCCTCGTTCACATGGATGACAGCATCCAAAATTTTGAACACATACCCCCTCTCGTGAGCCATCCTCGAAAGAGCCCGGGTGTCCTTTGGGAAACAGGAGCCTCCATAACCTGGCCCCGGGTGGAGAAATTTCTTTCCAATCCTTCCATCCAGCCCCATGGCCCTGGCTACATGATGGACATCGGCGCCCATCACCTCACAGAGGTTGGCAATCTCATTGATAAAGCTCACTTTCGTTGCTAAAAAGGCATTCGCTGCGTATTTGATCATCTCGGCCGTTTCTAAAGAGGTGATGATAAAGGGAGTCTCAAAGAGGTAAAGAGCGCTGTAAATATCCTTCATGATGGCAATGGCCTGTTCGCTTTCTGCACCGATGGTAACCCGATCCGGCCGCATGAAATCCTCAATGGCCGATCCCTCCCTCTGAAATTCAGGATTGGAAACAATATCGAAAGGAGCGGGGCTGACTTGATGGTCTTCGATTAGTTGTTTCAACCGGCGACTGGTCCCAACCGGAACCGTGGATTTCACCACCACCACCTTGTACCCATCCATGTATCGGGCGATCTCTTTGGCGACTTCTTCCACAAATTTAAGGTCGGCAGAACCATCGTCACTGGAAGGTGTTCCCACGGCAATGAAGATCACCAAACTCGATGTCACGCCTTCTTGAATGCTCGTCGAAAAGGAAAGCCTCCCCTCTCTCATATTCTTCAGCACGAGGTCTTCAAGCCCTGGTTCATGGATGGTTACTTTCCCCTGTCGGAGAAGCTCGATCTTTGGGCGATCAATATCCACGCAGATCAGATTCATCCCAAATTCTGCCAAACAGGCTCCTGTCACCAATCCTACATAACCTGTGCCGATGATACAGATGTTCATTCCCAACCCCCTTTCTCCCTTCTTATCTCCCTTGACTGCCTGGCCTGCCGATTGTCAGGCGATCGGTAGCGAGATAATCCTTCAGAGCCTCGGGCCATGGCCGCAAAGCCAGACCGGTCTCCTTTTTCAACTTCTGACAGTTGAAAACAGAATAAGAAGGCCGGACCGCCGGACGACCGAGCTCCTTCGAAGAAATGGGAATTATCCTCACCTTATCCATCCCCGAAAGCTTCAAGATCGCTTGGCCAAAGGTATACCATGTGCAGAGATCACTGTTCGCCACATGAAAAATTCCTTGGGCTTCAAATTGAATCAGAACGGAAATGGCTTTGGCCAAATCAACGGTGTAAGTGGGTGAGCCAATCTGATCGTTGACAATGGAAAGAACTCTCTTCTCTCTTCCCTGTTGGAGAATCGATGCCACAAAATTTTTCCCAAATTTTCCATAGAGCCACTGTGTCCGAATGATCAGGGGGCCTTTCACTAATTCTTGAACATATTGTTCCCCCTTTAACTTAGAACGACCATAGACATTCAGGGGATGGGGAGAATCACTCTCTAGATAGGGTTCCCTTTTATTTCCATCGAAGACATAGTCAGTGCTCAGGTAAACCATTTTCGCCTGGCATCTTAATGCTGCCAGGGCGACATGCTTCGTTCCCTCCGCGTTGACAGCAGAGGCCTTCTCCTCATTTGATTCACACCCATCCACATCAGTGTAAGCGGCAATATGGATCACGATATCTGGTTGGAGTTTTTCAATTTTAGTGACGGTGTCCTCTTCTTTTTGGATATCAATTTCTTCGATATCCCATCCGATGACTTCGTTGTTGGGAAAAGAGGAATGGAGAATACCCATTAAATCTCTCCCCAGCATTCCCTTCGCCCCAATCACCAATAATATTCGTTTCATTTCACTCTCTTGAATTGAGGAAATTCATTGGATTCATTGGGTTCATTGAGTTTATTGGGTTAACTCAAGTAACTCAAAGAACTCAAGAAACACAAGCAACCAAAAACCTAAACTCATAATTCCTAAATTCGTAATTCATTTATCGGTCTTGATACATTCTTTTGTAGTAGTCCAGATACTCCCCTGTCTTGATCTTTTTCCACCACTCCCGATGGGTCTGGTACCATTCCACAGTAAGGCTGATTCCTTCTTCAAAGGAGACAGAAGGTTTCCATCCCAACTCTCTCTTGATCTTAGAGAAGTCAATGGCATAGCGACGATCATGGCCTGGCCGATCCGCGACATATCGAATCAGCGAATGGGATTTTCCTAACCGATCCAAAATAGTTTTTGCCACTGTCAAGTTTGGCTTCTCACTTCGGCCCCCTACATTGTAAACCTCTCCTTCTTTGCCTCGGTGGAGGACCACATCTAAGGCCCGACAGTGATCTTCAACATAGATCCAATCCCGCACATGCATCCCATCGCCATAAATGGGTAGGTTTTTATCTTCGATGGCATTCGAAATCATCAACGGAATCAGTTTTTCGGGAAATTGATAAGGCCCATAATTATTGGAGCATCGGGTGATGACGGCAGGGATCCCATAAGTGTGATGATAAGCCCTGACCAGCATATCCGCCGCCGTTTTGCTCGCGGAATATGGGCTATTGGGCGCCAGGGGAGTTTCCTCAGTGAAAGCTCCGGTTTCCCCGAGGGAACCGTAAACCTCGTCGGTGGAGATATGAAGGAAACGGATCCTCTGTTTAGGGAAAGCTTTCCGAACCGCTTCAAGAAGGACAAAGGTCCCAAAGACATTGGTCTTCATAAAAGCGCCGGGGTCTTCAATAGATCGATCTACATGGGATTCAGCGGCGAAGTTAACGATGGCCTCCACGCCTTTGCTGATCAATTCCTCAATTCGAGGGGCATCGGCAATGTCCCCCCTGATGAAATGGTAACGGGGGGAATGAGAGAGATCGGAAAGATTTTCTAAATTTCCGGCATAGGTCAATTTATCCACATTGATCAGAGAATAATCCGGATAGGATTTTAAAAAATAACGAATGAAGTTACTTCCGATGAACCCACAACCACCTGTCACTAAGATCTTCATGATTCACTCCAATAGGGAACCAAAAATCCGAAATTCGAATGTCGAAATTTTCAAAACGTCTTTCCTTTCGTTTTTTCGTTTAGTGCTTCGGTCATTTGAGTTTGTTTCGAATTTCGGATTTCGTGCTTCGAATTTGAATTTTTATCATCCATCTTTTCTTGCCCAATCATAAGGAACATCCTTCCCATGGGGTGGAAGGCGGTACTCATCGGGCGCACTGTAAACATAGACCTCCGTTGAGACGTTGAGTATGATTGCTTCATCCTCGCTGATGCATTTCCATCCATGAAAGATCCCATTGGGCACTTGAACCAGCAGAGGGTTGTGGACTCCAATGAAGAATTCATTGATCTCCCCTTTGGTCGAAGAACTTTCTCGCGGATCATAAAGGACCAGTTTGATCATTCCCCGGATAGCGCAGATGTGATCGGTCTGGACTTTATGATAGTGCCAAGCCTTCACCACTTGGGGATAGGTGGTGGTAATATACACCTGGCCGAACTTCAGAAACAGGTCATCATCCGCCCTGAGGATCTCCATCACCCTTCCCCGATCATCCGGGATCACCCGCAACATTTTGGTCTTGACGCCGTGTATCATCTCATCCCTCCAATAATTCTATACCTCATCTCTGTTCTACGTAGAAATCCTAAATCCGAATATCGAAATCCGAAACAAATCCGAAATTTAAATGTCCAAATTTCCAAAACCTATTATCTTAGTTTTTAAAATTTTGAATTTCGATCATTCGAATTTGTTTCGAAATTCGGATTTCGTGCTTCGAATTTAATCGTTACAGTTTATTGGCCCCCGTCTGCGCTACCAATTGGTTTGCATGAAGCAAGGATTCAAAAGTCCCTGCGTCGGTCCACCACCCCTCTAAAATATCCCATGTCATCAGCCCTTTTTTAATATACTGATTGTTCACATCGGTGATCTCTAATTCCCCTCGGTCGGAAGGTTTAAGGGTCTTGATAATGTTAAAAACCTCTTGATCAAAAAGATAGATTCCGATCACGGCATATTGGGATTTTGGTTTTTTCGGTTTTTCTTCAATTCGGGCGATCCGATCTCCTTTCAACTCCGGAACTCCAAACCGCTGTGGATCAGGGACCTCTTTTAACAATATCTTTGCCCCTTCCTTTTGCCTTCGAAAATTCTCTACTGCCTTGCGAATGTTTTTCTCAATAACGTTATCTCCCAATACCACACAGATCTTTTCTCCTGAAGAGAAGAACTCTGCCAATCTAAGGGCTTCCGCAATGCCCCCTTCCCCCTCTTGATAGGTGTAGTTGATATGTTTGAGACCGAACTCCTTTCCATTTCCTAACAGCTTTAAAAAATCTCCGGCATTGTTTCCGCCTGTGACAATCAGGATGTCATCGATGCCCGCATTAATCAGGGTCTGAATCGGGTAATAAATCATCGGTTTATCATAGACGGGAAGGAGGTGTTTGTTGGTCACCTTTGTCAAGGGGTAGAGTCGAGTCCCTAAGCCTCCCGCCAAAATAACACCTTTCATTTTACTCCTCCTGAGCCGTTGATTATAAATTCATAAAATAAGGTTTATGCCCTACCGAGCCAAGATTCAAAAGATTAAAATAGACATGATACTTCAGCTCCTTTTTCAGAGTTCTATCGGGAGAGCGGTTTTTGTCTTCAAAGACAAAGCCCGCTGACCAGCACTGGGCTTGATATTCCACCCCGTAGATGTTCGCCACCCTCATGCCCTCTAAGAGATTATATCGAAATGCACCAAAAAGGTATAAGGGGGCGATCGTTTTCACACGGGCATCGAGATTGATCTCCCGGACATCCCCCCTGGTATTTCGATATTGAACTTGAACAGCATCGTTTCTTCGATCCTTGGTATTAATCAGAAAATTTAAGATGTCAAAACTCCCTCGATAAGGATTGAACTCTGCATCCCATCGGGCGGAAACGGTGGGATTAAAATTCCACCATAATTCTCCCTGGATATTTGAAAAAGACCGCTTCTTCCCTCCCGCATCGATGAAAGGATCTCCAACGCTATAACCTTGAAATATTTTTAACTTCCCATACTCATACGGTCCGGAGCTAATTCCTTCTTTCTGGGGCTTTCCCACCAGGCGTTGGGTGATCCCATAGGTGATCTCATTGGTATAGGGGATTCGGTCTGCCTCATCGAAGATCGGAAGCTCCCTCTGACTCACCCGAGGGCTAAAACGATAACCGATGGTCGGCTCGATGGTGTGCATCCATTTAGACACCTTATAAAGGTTGGAGATTTTCGAAACCATCGCCCCATCATAGACCCGGTAAAACTCTGTGGACATCTCCATGCCTGCCTCGAGGGTCTCTCTCGATTTCCATCCATGAACCTTGTCGGTTGGATCTTGATAGGACCGATAGACCGTCTCCCTCAGCCCGACATCCGATTCAAACTTCAATACGTTGAAGAACCTCATGGGATAAGAGATTCTGGGAAAAAGGTCCCCTCGGTACGCCTCAACACCCCTTTCGCGCCAGAAGTGGGTATAGGAAGAGGCCAGGTCATAGAATAAAGGAGTTTTAAAAAGGGACTGTGGATGGGCATAAAAACTGATCTGAGGAAGTTTTTGAACCGTATCGTCATTGCTCTCCTTAGTCAGATCGTCATAAACCGCACCCTGCAATAAGAAACTGAAGCCATCCCAGTTCTTCCCTCCAAAAAGAACCGATCGCAATTGTCTTGTACTCCACGAATCAATCTTCGCTCCCTCTGGGAGGTCTTCATCAAAATCTCGAAGGTATTTGTGATCGCTCACATGATTGATATCCCCTTTGAAATAAAAATCATAGGGAAACTTCTGCTGGTGTTCAATAAAGAAGGCATACCGATTCTTATGGAGGACCTGATCATCGATGAAGAACAAATTCGCTTTTCCCTTGGTCTCTTGAGTAAAGGCATAGCGATATTCCAATCCTTCTTTAACCCCCCTATCTCCCAACCAATCGAAATAGAAAGTGGCGTCCATATTCTTTGCGAACGCCCAGTAAAAACCGTTCTTCAATTCAGGACCATACTTTCCGGAGAATCCTGCTCGAGGAATGAGGAATCCGGACTGTCTTTCCTGCCTCACAGGAAAAGCGCCCCAAGGAAAATAGAGAACCGGAATATCCTCAAGGTAGAAGATGGGCCCTTTGGCAATTCCAACTCCTCCCAGGGCCATCTCTTTCACTTCCAATTCCTTCACCGTAAATTTCCAAGGCGGTCGTTTCGCATCACAAGTCGTCAATGAACTGTCTCGTATGCGATAATGGTTCTCCCCTAATTTCTCCGCCTCTCGGCCGGTGATATGAAAATTTTGATCTTTTAAAAAGAGCTTGGCCTGATGAATCTTTCCCAATCGGCTCTCTATATTGACTTCCAGGCGTTGACATTCAATCACATCTTCTCCCTCTCTTAATAAAACGTTTCCCCACGCCACCAATTCCTTGGTCGCCATATTCAATTGGGCATGATCTGCCTTGAGAGAGAAATTTCCTCGGTTCACTTCCACTTGTCCATGGGCCTGATAGGTTTGAGCCTCCTTTTCGTAGATGAGTTGATCGGCTTCAATGTCCACAGGCTCTGCTTTCATCTCTTTTGTCACACTCACCTCCCCCGCCTTCGCATGAACAGGGAGGGGATAGGTGACGATGAAGAGAAGAAAGAAGGAGCCCAGAATGAACCGGTGATATCTCATGATCTCCTCTCGGGATGGAAATAGGCTCTCGCTTCTCCAACGGTATAGAGGGATCCAGTAATACAGAGGAGGTCCTCTTTTTGGGCCAGGGAGAGACCTCTCTCAACCGCCTGTTTGAGATCTTCCGCAATCTCTGCTTTTTTTCCATTCTGCCCTAACGCCTTTTTGAGCAACGCGGGAGGCGCGGCGCGGTCCGTATGAGGTTTGGTGAGAATGATGTGATCGGCCAGAGGAGCCAGGAGATCAAGCATGGACTGGATGTCTTTGTCCTTCATGATTCCGATGAGAAGAACGAGGTGTTGGTATTGGAATTCTTTTCCCAATGACTCCTTCAGGACAAGGGCTCCGGCTGGATTGTGAGCGCCGTCGAGGATCACTCTGGGAGAGAAAGAAACCATCTCCAATCTCCCTGGCCAATCCACCTCTTTCAACCCGTCGACCATCGCATCCGTGGAGACACGATATCCCAAATCTTCTAAAACCTCCATCGCGCCAAGCGCCGTCGTCGCATTGATGACCTGATGAAATCCCCTGAGATTAAGATGGATACTCCACAACTTTCGATTGAGGCCTTCATAATCGAAATCCCCATCTTCTGCCCGGACATATCGAAATTCCTTCCCAACCCGAAAGTAGGGAGATCCATTTTCCTTACAGATCTTTGAAAAGAGACGAAGCACCTGAGGTTGCGTGGCAGCGGTGATCAAGGGCCTTCCCTTCTTAATAATACCCGTCTTCTCTCCGGCAATCTTCAAAATACTTTTACCCAGATATTCCTCATGATCTTTGGCGATATTGGTGATGATAGAGATGAGGGGATCAACCACATTGGTGGAATCGAGTCTTCCTCCCAGCCCGACCTCTAAAACGGCCAGATCCACCAACTTCTGCTTAAAATAATAAAGCGCCATGGCGGTGGTGAAATCGAAAAAAGTGAAGGGAGGGGTGATGCCCGCCGCCTCTATTTCCTTTTTCATCCATTCTGCCAGAGCGGCCACCTCTTCTTCCTCGATCTCCTTTCCGTTCACCTTGATCCGTTCGGTGAATCGAATGAGATGGGGAGAAGTGTACACCCCCACCCGGTAGCCCTCTTTCTGCAGGATCGAACCCATCATTGCCGCCGTGGACCCTTTCCCGTTTGTCCCCCCAATGTGGATAGCCTGAATTTCCCTGTGGGGATTTCCAATGGCGTTGAGGATTCTCTCCACCTGAGTCAGTCCAAAGATCATTCCGAATTTTTCGAGACTGTAAAGATAGTCCAGCGATTGCTGATAGGCGTCTTGGCGCATGGATTGAGTCTTTCTCTTAACCCTCTGCTTTAAGCATTTCTAATAGGGAGGCGAGAGTGTGTCGGAGATCCTTACGCTCCACGATCAGGTCAACCATCCCATGTTCGAGAAGATATTCTGCTCGCTGAAATCCCTCTGGGAGCTCTTCCCGAATCGTCTCCTTAATCACTCTGGGCCCTGCAAATCCGATCATCGCCTTTGGTTCGGCAATGATGATATCGCCCAACATGGCGATGCTGGCGGAAACTCCGCCTGTGGTGGGATCGGTCAACACCGAGATATAAGAAATTCTCGCCTCATGAAGTTTAGCCAAGGCCGCACTGGTTTTAGCCATCTGCATCAAAGAGAAGATACCTTCCTGCATCCTTGCTCCACCTGAAGCGCAGAAGATCACCACACCGATCCTCTTTTCGATGGCTCGTTCGATCAAGCGAGTGATCTTCTCTCCCACCACCGATCCCAAACTTCCGCCCATAAAATTGAATTCGAAAATGCCAATCATCGCTGGCTGGCCTTCAATCCTTGCCCCCCCACAGATAATGGCATCCTTCTGTCCGGTCTTTTCCTGGGATTCTTTGATTCGAGCGGGATATCGTTTCGAATCCTTAAACTCTATAGGATCGGTAGAGATGAGACCTGAATCGTATTCGACAAAGGTGCCTGGATCGACCACGCAATCAATTCTTCTACGGGCAGGGATCTGAAAATGATAGTTGCACTTGGGGCAAACTTGAAGATTCCGTTCGATGACCTTCCGATAGATGATCTCATTACAAGAGTTACATTTCACCCAAAGCTGGTCAGAGGGCTTTAGCTCTTCTCGTTTCTCTTTCCCTTCTTTTTCTTCTTCACCTCTTTTAAACCAGGGCATCCTCTTCGGTCATCCTCTCTCTATAAGTGATTAAAACTAACAAAATCATGACGAGATGTCAATTTTTTCCACCCCTGGGCAGCAATGAAGAGTCATGGGGTGGTAGAAGGCGGAGTATCCGGGGAAGAGGTTGTTGGGATGAGGAGAGCCAGGGAGAAGGGAACAGGGGACCGGCGATCCATGGAATGGGAACGTAACAGGAGTTTAGGTTGTCAGGGAGGGTAGGACTGGAGCACCGAGTGGATCAAGAAGAATCAAAGCCAATGAGACATTTGAAAAATTGGTGCTCTCAGTTTTTAAACGTTCTCAAAGTTGGAAACCCCAAAAGATAATGTCATTATGTCACTTTATTTAAGACATTCACTATAAAAGATTATTTCAATCCCTGAATAAAAAGGATTGCAGTTAGCAGTGTCCTTATGATCTGTTAAAGAGGAAATAATTAAAAGGGACGGGCTACTTTTCTAGTGTTAACCTGCCCCCTTTTACTGCAAAAGCCTTTTAATCACTCAATGATATCTGTCCAGTAATTCCCTCACTATTGTTTCCCTTCCACAATCCGGATACTATCAATCTTCATATGTTGATGATGCTCCATATCCGAATTCTCTTCTAAAATAGACAGTTGCTGAATGAAAGCAATATTTCTTAAATACAAATCTCCCGGGGGAATAGTGATGCCTGCAGCTTCAAAGAGTTCATAGATATTATCCACGATAATCAAGTTAGGGTCGAATTCGAAATTACCACACGTTGAACCTAAGTACACCCCTTGCCCTTGTGTAGAATATTGAATTCCCAGTCCGTTGTTGAAACCCAACCACAGGAATTGCCAATCATTCGTGTACCCTGGAGCAGCAGGTGTTCTCTGATTGATCCACATCTCGTCAATCTTGAACTGCACATAGGTCTCGGGAGTAATCTTGATGGGTAAACGGTCTTTGAATTGACCATTGTTATAATAGATACTTAAGAAGGACTCATTCACACGAGCTGTTTTGTGGCCCACAAACCTAATGTTATCTTTGATCAGGCTGTCTCCTTCAAAGGTGTTTGATGTACTTCCGTTGTCAGGGTTTTGACCGAGGAGGTTGAAGTCTGTATGAGCCCAATTATGATTTCCATTGAGGCCATTATTCCATTCTTCTTCGAATTTGATCTCTCCAAGGGTAAGAGATTTCCCAATCACCGCCCCTTCTTCATTGCCGAGAGCCCCTTTGAAGGTAAGGGTAAACTTGGCCGAGTCACGGTTTTCCAAAGGAATAGGATCTGGAATTAAGAAGTCGATTACCTCCTTATCCTGATCTTCCTCGCTTTGCTGCTCGCTTGCATATAGGAGTTCCGTATTGTTAGCCTCGGGCTGGATGGGGTAATTGGCCCATGCCAAGCCAACGACATCTTGAGGGCCATCTGGGGTTGTTTTTGTGTACTGATAGGTAAGGATAAAGTGTCCCCCAATCATGGTCTCCTGGGTAGGAGTCTTGTTTTTGATCTTCACCCTGAGATATTGAATACGATTTTTGTAAATGATAGGAACAGCAGTGACTTGAAGCTCCCCTCTGAAGAAATAATCCAATAGCCCTGCCGAGTAGCCGACGGCACGAGGGACCAAATATTGAGCATATTCTTCATGACATCTATTGTCTAAATGTAAAGTCAGTTGGTACTTTTTTATCGGTAAGATGGGTAAGCTCCATAAGTCTTCTGCAAGATATTTCAGTGCGGCAAGCCTTTGTTTCCCATAACCAGAGATATAAAAGGTGTTATGGTTAATATTATCAGGGGTTGTTATGACAGTATAAGGAAGTAATCCAAAGTCGGAATAGTTTGTGTTTTCACGTGCTGGATGGGAAAAATATTTGAATATAGTATCCTTGCTCAAAAAGTTAGCATGGGTGTATTCTGATAATCCAATATAACCGCTGTCATAAGCAACCGTTCCATCATAGGAATCCAAATCCCAAAATTGCTTCGGAGCACTGGGGCTTATTGAGACATTCCAGTAAGGAAAAGAGACAGAATTGTAGTTCAAGCTTATCCAATTATTCTTTGTATACAATTCATAAGGCTCTCCATCCACATAGGGCACATGCATATCATCCCTGGTATGGGCAGGCACACTCATGTCTTGAATGAGATGCATCACGTGACCTAGTGCATCGAATGAATCAGCAAGTTTTGTTTCCCGCCAATTTTTTACCGTTGAGGTTAAACCAATATAGAAATTCTCTCTGGCACTTTTCCACCCCCAGTAGTTAATTGGAT
>Ga0210049_1002340_pt1 | contig 17681 bp, 14 predicted proteins | sample CryGeyCG2014_300_2_FD_183964 | JGI IMG/M metagenome (GOLD analysis project Ga0210049, IMG submission 183964) | Groundwater microbial communities from aquifer - Crystal Geyser CG06_land_8/20/14_3.00 (SPAdes) (version 2) | ecosystem: Environmental > Aquatic > Deep subsurface > Groundwater | place... | reverse complement strand
GAGCGCACTATTAATCTTACTGATAGTATTGGTTGCGGCGGCGGGGCTGCAACTCTTTTTGGCGTTGCGGAAAAAGGAGGAAAAGCCCAAAGAAGATAATCAGGCGATGATAATGATGCAGGAACAGTTGAAAGAAATCCGTCAGACACTGGATAGCAAAATGGGTGATTCGGCTAAGATGTTTCAGCAGCAGTTTGCCCAAAGCGCCAAAATTATCCGCGACGTGACCGAACGGCTGACGAAGTTGGACGAAACCAATAAGCAAGTAATGGGCGTAGCGGACCAGCTGCAGGGGCTGGAGGACGTGCTTAAAAATCCTAAACACCGAGGGGTGTTGGGCGAGTATTATTTGGAGAATGTTTTAAAAAACGTTTTGCCGCCCAAGAATTATCAGATGCAGTATGAGTTCAAGAACGGCGAAATTGTTGATGCGGTAGTGTTTGTGAAAGACAAAATAATCCCGATTGATTCCAAGTTTTCGCTGGAAAATTATAACCGCATTTTGCAGGAAAAGGACTCGGATAAAAAAGAGGAATTGGAAAAACAATTTAAGGCGGATTTGAAAAATCGGATAGATGAAACCGCCAAGTATATTAGGCCGAGCGAAGATACGATGGATTTTGCTTTTATGTTTATTCCGGCCGAGGGCATCTATTACGATTTATTGATAAACCAAGTCGGCGCGATAAAAGTAAATACGCGCGATTTAATAGAGTACGCCTTTAAAGACAAGCACGTGATAATTGTTTCGCCGACTTCCTTTTTTGCTTATTTGCAAACCGTTATGCAGGGTCTGCGCGCGTTGCAAATTGAAGAGTCGGCCAAGGAAATCCGTAAATATGTTGAGATGCTGCAAAAACATTTAATGAGTTACGAAGAGTATATGAAGAAGCTCGGTAATAATTTAGGCACGACCGTGAATATGTACAATCGCGCCTATAAAGAGTTTGGCAAGATTGACAAGGACGTGGTAAAAATCACGGGCAAGGCGGGAGAAATTGAACCCGTACAAATTGAGGGGCCGGCCATAAGAGACGAAGAATAAAGTTTGACTTTTAGGCGGAGGTTTGTTAATGTAATTTAGTAATATTTATCTTTTAAATTTTTATGGAATTAGCTGTAATAAAAACCGGCGGCCCCGTAAAAATTTTCTTTCAGAAAATTCACGGGGTAAAGAAGCAATAATAATATGAATATCGCAGTAATAAAGACCGGAGGCAAGCAGTATATAGTAGCTTCTGGACAAAAAATAAGAATTGAAAAAATTGACGGGCAAGAAGGCGGTAAGGTGTCGTTTGACAAAGTGCTGCTGTTGGCCAGTGGCGATAAAGTTCAAATCGGCCAGCCGGTTGTTGAGGGCGCTAAGGTTAGTGGAAAGATTTTAAAACAGGACAGAGCCGACAAGGTGATTGTTTTTAAGTATAAATCCAAGAAGCGCTATAAGGTTAAAAGAGGCCATCGTCAGCCCTACACCGAAGTGCAAATTGAGTCAATAAAATAAGACGGAGAAGAGGTCTCGCTCAAAAGGCCTCTTTTTGTTTGTGGTTGTGGATAAGGGTATTTTTAAAAAGAGTGTTTTATGATACAATCTAGGTGGAAATCCGGCGCCGTTTTTTTGTCAGTGACGCCGTTTTTTAATTAGTTAATAAAACTATGCCTATAGTTTCCGTTAAAATGAACTTTTAGCGGGAGTGATTGAGCAAAGGAAAGTTTTTATGGACAACGAACGAAGTTTAAAAATTACCTCGGTGTGTGAGGCAATAATCAAGTGGGGGGCTTATGCTCTGGCCTTTTTGTTGCCCTTGTTTTTTATGCCGTTTAACGCCAGCGTGATTGAGCTAAACAAGCAATTGCTGTTGGTTGTTTTTGCTTTAATTTTATTGATTGCGTGGCTGGGCAAAGTGATTACCGCGGGTCGCTTAGAGTTTAAAAAAAGCTGGTTAAATTTGGGCTTGGTTGTCTTTTCGGTTTTTTATTTAGTCAGCGCTTCGTTATCTAAGAATTTATATCAGAGCTTGGTTGGCGCCGGGGGCGTTATGGCGGAGTCCTTCTTTAGTTTGCTGGCGCTGATAATTATCTTTTTTGTTTTAATCAACAACTTAAAAGGACGGCAAGTTGTCAGAGGGATAGTTTTTGCGCTGGTGCTGTCAGGTTGCATCGCCGGACTTTTTGGCGCGTTGCAGTTGCTGGGTAAGTTTATTCTGTCCTGGGATTTTGCCAAGATAGCCAGTTTTAACACCGTGGGCTCGGTCAATTCTTTGGAAATATTTTTAGCCGGTTTACTGGTGTTGAGTGTAGCGTTGTTTTCGGAAAGCAACACCGCCAGGTGGCAGCAGATTTTTTATGGGGCGGCCGCCGTTTTTTTCTTGTTAATGTGTCTATCAATTAATTTTTCCAATGTCTGGTGGGGGTTAATGGTGACTATGATCATTGTTATAGCACTTGGCATAATCAATCGCGAACGGGTGAGTCAATATCGTTTGATTTTGCCGATGGTAGTGCTGGCTTTTGCGGTGCTGATGCTATTGCCGATACAGCTTAATATTTTCGGTAAATTATTCAATGTGCCCATTGAAGTGGCGCCTTCGCTGAACGCGTCGGTGGATATTGACAAACAGGTGCTAAAGGAACATCTATTTTTTGGCACGGGGCCGGGCAGCTACGCTTACGATTACGGACTTTATCGTTCAACAGCCCTGAATCAAACCGATTTTTGGAACGTACGTTTCAACCAGGGCCTTTCTAAAATCGTCACCCAGCCGGTTGTTTTGGGTTTATTGGGCTGGTTAACTTGGTTGGCGGTAGTTATCAGTTTTGCGGTCTTTGGTTTTATTCGTTTGATTAAGCGGCGAGAAGATGGCTGGGTGTTGGCGCTGGGCGTTTTTTCGGCCTGGCTGTTTCTGGCGATATTGCAGTTTTTTTATACTACTAATTTAACCTTGGAGCTGGCTTTTTGGTTAATGCTGGCCTTAGCTTTCTTGACGATAAAAAGTTTATCCTCGTCAGTTGTCCAGACCGAAGGGAATGACTTTGCCGACATGGATGCCATAACGGCTAATTTTGACCGCACCTCGCCCCTGGCCTCAATTTCATCTTTTGTTTTTGTTATAGTGCTCGTGATAACTATTAGCGTGCTTTATTTGGGCGGCAGTTATTATTACGCTGATATTTTGTATCAGCGGGGATCAGTGGCGGTGACCGATAAAAATGATTTAGAGGGTGGGTCAACGACCATTTCTCGGGCAGTAATGCTTAACCCCTATAACGATGCTTATTTGCGCTCGCTTTCGCAGGCGGCCCTATTGCGGATCAATCAGGAATTTTCCAAGCCCCAAACATCGCAGCGCGATGCCGGCATCCAGAATTTAATCGCCACAGCCATTAACATCGCTAAGCGTTCAACGGATCTGGCGCCGCTTAACGTTGATAACTGGGCGCAACGGGCCACAATTTATCGGGCAGTCACCGCGTATACTTCCGGAGCGGATCAGTGGGCGATTGATTCATATAAAGAAGCGACTAAACTTGAGCCGCAAAATCCATTCTATTTCTTTGAGCTGGGCCGCACCTATGTTCTAGTGGCTGATTTATTAAATGAGCAGGCACAGGCAAACAAAGAAGCTAAGGCCAAGATGGATGATTATTTAGCCAGAGCCCAGGAGTCCTTTAACCAAGCAGTGGCGCTAAAAGCTGATTACGCGCCGGCGCTGTTTCAGTTGGCGGTGGTTTATGATCGGATAGGCCAAGTTGACGAGGCGGTTAGCAAAATGAAACAGGTTCAGGCCGCCTATCCCCAGGATGTTGGCGTGGCCTTCCAACTGGGCTTGCTTTACTATAAACAAAACAACTTGGACCTGGCCAAAGAGCAACTCGAGAGAGCGGTAATATTGGATACGACCTATTCTAACGCCCGATACTTTTTGGGTTTGACCTATGACCGCCAGAGCAATAAATCCGGCGCTCTTGAGCAGTTTGAAAAAATTGCTTCGTTCAATCCCGACAACCAGGACGTCAAGACCATTCTGGATAATTTACGGGCCGGCCGGCCGGCCTTGACTACTCAGCAACCGACTCAATTGCCCATTCGGGAAAAGATACCGCAGGTCCAGTAAAAAAGAAGTTCGAAATAATTAAAAGCCCCTCGCCACTTTTGTTCAAAAGTGGCGAGGGGCTTTGTTGAGTGAGCGAATTTTAGTGCCTAAATTTTAACGCGTTGAGCAGGGTGGTTTCGTCGGCGTATTCCAGATCGCTGCCGGTTGCCAGGCCACGATTAAGTTTTGTAATGTTTACTTTTAAGGGCGTCAGTAATTTTTCCAGATACAACGCCGTGGTGTCGCCTTCGGTGGTGGGGTTGAGGGCTAAGATAATTTCTGCGCTTTGGCCGGCCATTTGTTTGATGCGTCCAGCTAACTCCCGAATGTGTAATTTATCGGGCGTGAGGCCGTCAAGGGGGGAAATCAGTCCGCCGAGCACATGATAAACGCCGTTAAAATGTCGGGTGCGTTCAATTGAAACAATATCTAAAATATCTTCCACCACGCAAATTAAATTTTGCCGGCGTTTCTTATCGGAACACACAGCGCACAAGTCGGCGCCGGAGGTCAAATTAAAACAGCGCGGACAGGTTTTAGTTTTGGCTTTAACTTCGTTAATCGCGCGAGCTAAGGTCGTTAAGTCCTTTTGAGGTTGGTTCAGCAGATAAAAAGCCAACCGAGTGGCGGAGCGCTGGCCCAGACCCGGTAGGCAGGATAACTGGTCAGTAAGATTTTTGAGAGATTGAGGCAGCAAAAGAAGATACAATAACCAAGAAACAATAACCAAACAAATCTCAAACCCCAACGTTCAATAATCAAATCCGTTTGAATCTTTGGAATTTGATTATTGGGTATTGTTTGTATCTTGTGTCTTGGTGATTGATTGTTTTTTATTCATTAAAATGTCGTTCCAAGTTCTTAAAGCTCACTTGAGATTCATTAAAGTAGAGCTCCACCTGGCCGATGGGGCCGTTGCGGTGCTTGGAAATGATGATGTCGGCGATATTGGGGCGGGGCGAGTCCTTCTTTGTTTTGTCTTCGCGATAGATAAACATTACTACGTCCGCGTCTTGTTCAATGGAGCCGGATTCGCGCAAGTCAGCCAGCCGCGGTCGTTGGTCGGGCCGGCTTTCAACGGCGCGGGACAGCTGGGACAGCGCCAAGACCGGGCATTCTAGTTCTCTGGCTAAGGCCTTGAGAGAGCGGGAAATTTCGGTTACCTGATGCACCATGCTATCGGAGGGGTTAGTGGGCTGGATGAGCTGGAGATAGTCAACAACAATTAAGCCGAGGCCGTGCTCTGATTGCAGGCGGCGGCCCATGGTGCGCATTTGCAGTACGGTGGGCGAGGGCGCGTCATCAATAAAAATCGGTGCTTCGGACAAAACCGACATAGCTTCTTGGATGCGGACAAAATCATTATCTACGCCTTCGTCCGAAAGTCGTCCCGTGCGCAGTTTCCACAAGTCCACGTTGGCTTCCGAGGCCAAAAAGCGGTCAACAATATCGTGTTTGGACATTTCCAGTGAAAAGATGCCCACCGGCACTTTTTCTTTCAGAGCCACGTGGCGAGCAATATCCATAGCCATAGAGGTTTTACCAAGAGAAGGTCGGGCTGCCAAGATGACGAGGTCCGATTTTTGCAGGCCGCCTAAAATATTATCCAGGTCGTTAAAACCGGTTGCCACGCCACGCAATGCCCCGCCGCCTTTATGGAGTTTATCAATTCTCTCAAAGGCCTCCTCTAGGGCGTTTTTGACCGGCAAGAATTCTCGCGACAGGGATTTTTGGGAAATACGGAAGACGCTTTGTTCAGCTTCGTCCAAAATGTTTTCGATATCCGTGTCTTCGTTAAAGCCCAAACGAGTAATGTGTTCGGCCGCCTCAATGAGATCGCGCAGCACTTTTTTGTGGTGTACGATTTTGGCGTAGTGAGCAACATGTGCGGCGGTAGGCACGCGATTGACCAATTCCGTTAAGTAAACCGGCCCGCCGGTTTCTTCCAATTGTTTCCGGTCTTCCAGGCGGCCGTTCAAGCTCAACAGGTCTATTGGCTCTCCCTTTTTGTAAAGGTCCAACATAGCGTCAAAAATGATGTTGTGCGCTTGGCGGTAAAAATCACCAGTTTTTAAAACATCAGCCACGCGGATTACGGCGTTTTTATCCAACATCAAACTGCCGAGCAACGATTGCTCAGCGTCAATATTTTGCGGGGGAAGCTTATCGGATTGAGTTTTTTGGTTAGCCATAAGATTAAGCGTTATCTTAGTATATCATTGGCATTGAGGTTGGCAATATGCCAGTGGTGATAAAACAGGGGAGTATTTGTGGATGAACTGCGATAATTTGCAAGCGTTAAGGGTAAGTAACAAAAAAAGGGTCTATGACCACCCCGTTTTTTGTTTTTCGGTCTAAATTAGCGATCCGCGCTTATCTTTTTGGGCTTAAGTTTAGCGCCGTCAGGCGTATCTTCTACCAGCCAGCCCTCATTTTCTATCTGAGCGCGCAGCACATCGGCCTTTAGCCAATTTTTTTGCTGACGATATTTTTCTCGCTCCTGAGCTATTTTTTTAACGCTCGTAGGCACAGGAATGATCTTTGCCTTATTTAATTTTAAACCCCAAACGCGGTCAAACTTGAAAAGCAAGTTTTTTTTAATGGAGGCGGGGATATCTTTATCGTCAATGAGTCCCCAGAGCAAACTTAATGACTTAGGAGTGTCCAGATCGTCATTGACCGCTGTCAAAAAATCTTGCTGGTATTGGGCAACCCGGCTGACGACTTTATTCATTTTATCGCCCGGGCCAAAAAACTGCAGTATCTTTATCAGCCAGAGACGGCTTTTGGGGGCTAAAGTAAAATCCCAAACCGCTTGATAAATTTTTTGCAGAACAATGTTGGCCGCCTCCAGCGATTCCCAAGTTAAGTTGAGCTGGGAGCGGTAGTGGGCAGTCAGGGTTAGATATCGGTAGGCCAAGGGGCTAAACATTTTAGCCACCTTATCTATGGTTATCAGGTTGCCCAGGGACTTGGACATTTTATTGCCGTCAACCAGTAAAAATTCGTTGTGTAGCCATAAGCGGGCGGGATTTTTGCCGTAGACACCTTCGGACTGGGCAATTTCATTGGTGTGGTGAATAGGAATATGGTCTATGCCGCCGCAGTGGATGTCAAATTGTTTGCCGAGGTACTTTTGCGATATGGCCGAACATTCCAAATGCCAGCCCGGCCAGCCGCGGCCCCAGGGCGAGCTCCATTCCTGTTGTCTTTTAACGCCTGCTGGCGTTAATTTCCATAAAGCAAAATCGGTCGGGTGTTTTTTGCCGTGAACCATTTCAACGCGGGCGCCGGCCTTGATCCCGGCGCGGTCCAGTTGAGCCAGTTGGCCGTAGTTTTTTAATTTACTGGTATCAAAATAAATGCCGTCGTAGATTTTATAAGTAAGGCGTTTTTTTTCCAGGATTTTTACCAGGTCAATTTGCTCTTTGATGCAGTCGGTGGCGCGGGCGTAGATGGTTGGTTTTTGGATGTTTAATATGGCCGCATCTCTTTTAAAAGCGGCGATATAAAAATCGGCGATTTCTTGGGCGGTTTTGCCTTCGCGCCTAGCGCCCTTTTCCATTTTATCTTCGCCTTCGTCGGCCTCGGACGTTAAATGCCCGACATCCGTGAAGTTCATTACATGTTTAACTTTATAGCCGTTATATTCCAGCACGCGCCGCAGAGTATCTTCAAAAATAAAAGAGCGGAAATTACCCACGTGCGCGTACCAATAAACCGTTGGGCCGCAAGCGTAAAGACCCACCTTACCTTTTTCAATAGGCTTAAAAATTTCTTTTTGGCGGGTGAGGGTGTTATATAAATAAATTGGCATAATAAAATAATTTCTAATCAACAAGATACAAGATACAATAACCAAACAAATTTCAAATTCCAATATTCAAACCCGTTCGTCTTGTTGGATTTTGATTATTGGGATTTGTTTGTTTCTTGTTTCTTGGTTATCGGTTGTTTTAAATCACAACCACTTTTTCTTTTTAAAGATAATCACGATTAGCGCCACGGTTATCAGCATAATGCCGATAATTTTCCAGATATCAAAACCGCCGGTGCCTTCTAAGGCCCGCATGCTAAAAAAACTGGCAATGAAGGTGAGGGAGAAAAGTAAAATGGAAAAGAAAGTTAAAGTGTGCATTACTTGGTTAATCTGGAAAGATAACAGGCCGCTGTTGGTGGATTCAATGGACTCAATCATTTCTTTGTGATTTTCCAGAGTGTTCCAAACGCGAATTTCCGAGCCGATTATTTCCTGCGAAATAATATCCAAGTCCTCTTGGAAAAAGCGGGCGTTCTTGCGGCCAAGCAACTCCAGCACCGAGCGCTGGGGCTTGATAGTCCGGCGAAAGTCGGTGATGTCGCGTTTCACAATGGCGATTTCCTTTAACATTTCTTTTTCCTTGCCCTCAAAGACCTGTTCTTCAATGTGTTCAATTTTTTCGTGGATATGGTCCAGCATCGGGAGGCAGGAATCAATCATTTGGTCCAGGATGCAGAATAACAGCCAGCCGGAACTTTTGAAAAAGTCGGGGTGGCGGCTGGGGTCTCCTTGTATTTCTTTCAGCAGTTCCTCCAGCGCGGGGTTAGGGTTTTGATAGACCGAAATAACCCGGTCGCGGGTGACGATAAAATCAAGCTCGGCCGGGGCGGTTTGGCGGGTTTCTTCATTAAAAACCGGGAAGTGGATAACCAGCAATAAATAATTATCGTATTCTTCAATCTTGGGGCGCTTATTAAAAGCCAGCAGGTCTTTTAAGACCAGAGGCGAGACGCCGAGTTCCTTTTCTATAAAAGTCAGGTCCTGATATCCCGGGTTGGCTAAATTTTGCCAGATAACTTTGTTGTGTTCAATTTGCATGCGTGTATGCGAATTGATATGCGAATTTGATTCGAATTATTCGAATTAAATCCGTATCGCAATTCGTATGCTAGTCATTTCTACTATTCTACCACAAAAATTAGCGCCTAAGAAGCGCCGTAATGAAAAGGAAGGCGCGCTATTGACAAGCATAGGGTTTGCGTGGTATTATACGGGTATGAAAAAGAAAGTGGCCAGTACTTCCTATTTTAGCCGTTTTTCCCTCTTATAGTTTAGAAGAGGGGTAGGGTGAGGTAGATAAATGAAAACCCTAAAATAAGCAAAGATTTGGAGGGGAGGTTGGACAATCATTTGTCAGAATTTCCTCTTCAGGTCCTTGCTGACAAGGCAAGTTCTTTTTCAAAATATCCCCGCTCGCCAGGGGAATAGAAATATGGCGAGGAGAAGAAGGAGGAGAAATGAATACTGAGACGAAAATTTACAAAAACGCGTCTATCAGCAAAAACTTAGCTGATGGCAAGTTGGCAAAGGAGGAAATCAGCCGTGATGAATATAAAGATACCATCACGGAGATAGATTCCATGCTCGAAGCAGAGCTGGATTATCTTTGTCAACATTCCGATGGAGACGAAGGAGCGGATAACAACCTTTAGTGGGTGGCAGTAAGGGTGTCGCCTTGATGAAAAAAGGCAAGGCCCACAAAGTAGTACATTTCAGCCGCCAAACGGGATGCGGCTTTCCTTAATGAATAAAGGACGGAATAATCCCGTAAGGCGAATGTGATAAATATGCTCATTCGCCACTCTTTCCGAAATCAGTATTTCTGGATTTCGGCTCAAGGCCGGAATGACAATGAAATTGTGGTTTCAGAAAGGGAAATTATTCCCGAGTTCTTTTAATAATTGATTGAATAAACAAAAGATTGGATAAAATACCCAATCTTTTTTGGAGCAGCAATTTGATTGTTAGGCAATAAATTTATCTTTCGGTATTTTTGACTGCTTAATTATTGCCAGTAATGTGCCTATTGGTATCGGCCGATTTTTTCCATGCAGGGGAACGGCCACGATAATATTGGTTATTCGATGTTTAAATATCTGATGGCTGCCTTTCTGTCGGGACAATCTGAAACCGTTGGCCGTTAAAATTGTAATCAGTTTTTTAGCAGTTATTGACCGCATAAGTGATTTTTATTTTAGGCGGCAAGCTCACTTTAACGGCGTCAATAATCGGACGGTCATGATAAACGGGAATGTTTTTATTTTGGCTGGCCAATTCTTCCAGCCAAAGTTCCAGGACTTCGCTGGCCTTGGCTTTGGCCTCTTCAAAGGTTCGGCCAAAGGTTACGCAGCCGGGAAAAGCGGGAAAAGAAACATTGTAGCCGCCCTCATTAGCCGGTTCAAAAATAGCCGGGTATTCTAAAATTTTATGTTGCGATGCGCTCATAAATTCATCTTTTTATTTTTATGTTTTTAATATAACAAATAGAGCTACGGCAGTCAATGGTGGCTGAATTAATATCTGCTCTTTCCGAAATCATAAAGCGATTTGTGGTTTCAGAGAGGGAAATTATTCCCGAGTTCTTTGAAAAAATATCCCCGCTCGCCAGGGGAATAGAAATATGGCGAGGAGAAATGGAGGAGAAATGAATATTCGAAGAGTCAAGGATGAAAAAATTGGTCCATGGGCGGCAAAAGATGTAAGAGGGGTGGAAATAAGTAATATACAAGTGGGCATGCCAACGCCTTTTGCAGGGGGGCGTAGCCCAAAAATATTCATAGGATCTAAGGATCCAAAGACCAACAATATAATTTGTTGGATTATGAATAGTTTGTGTCTTTTGTTCGTCTTAGTGGTTGCGGTGGCAGTGCACTTTTTTCGAGGGCCCAACTGGACCCCGTGGGCTTATCTGGTCATTATTCCTATGCTGGGACTAGCAGTGAGCAAGAGCTTGCCCAGCATAGAGAGATGATTTTAAGGACATTGTGCTCAATAGCTTGGTTATATTGTATAACCAAGCTATTTTTTAAAAAGGGGATACCTTACATACTTGCTTGCTCCCCTTCCCCTTTTTTCCAAGTCCAGAATTTCTGGATCATAAATAAAGTTCGGGATGACAAAAAGAGATACTGGTTTTAGAAAGGGAGAAAACCGGCCTCGATTGAAAAATCGGGGCTGTTTTATTTTTTATCTTTATTGTCAATCGGCGTTCAGCGCCGCGAAGGCGGAGCTGAACGCGAAGATTTAATATTTCGACATCCGATGTCCGGAATACGGAATACCTAATATTTGGGACATCGGATGTCGGGGAGATATTGACAAGGTTCTTAGTGGGGATTAAAATGAGATTTAGCAGTCAAGGCGTTAGAGTGCTAATCATCGTACGGAAGTACGGATTAGTACGGATTTTACGGATGAGATAATTCTATCCGTATTATCTGTATTTATCAGTAATTCCGTAAGGTTCTATGCGGGAAAGGCAGAAAAAAATCTTAAAAGCGGTGGTTCGCGAATATCAGCGGACCGGGGAACCGGTGTCTTCCCAGTGGCTGACCACGAAGTGGCATTTTGATTTTAGTCCCGCCACCGTGCGGGCGGAAATGCTGGCTTTAGACGAGGCCGGTTTTTTGGAACAGCCGCATACTTCGGCCGGCCGTCTGCCGACCGATAAGGCCTGGCGGTTTTTTATTGAGGAATTGGCTAGTGACGATATTAATCAAAGCGAAAAAGAACAAGTTCTGCAACGGATGGCCAAACTTCACGAAGAATCGTTGCGGGAAACAGCCCAATTTTTGGCGGATTGTTCCAAGGGGCTGGGGCTTTCGGGGGTTTTTGGCGTCGCGTCGGATTGGCACAGCGCCGGCTTTAAGTGGCTGGCCGAAGAGCCGGAGTTTGCCGATGATGGTTTTAAAAGCATTTTAAAATACTTTGATTCGTTGGAAAACGATTTTAATCAGTTTTTCCGCGGGCTGGACGAGGAAGTGGAGGTCTTTATCGGCCATGAAAACCCGATTAAGTATTTAAGGGGCTGCAGTTTAATGGTGACCGGTTTTGACCAAGAAGATAGCCGCGGCTTGATGGGAATTTTGGGGCCCAAACGGATGAATTATCAAAAAAATAAGTTTGTGCTGGAAGAGACGCGTAAGCGCGTCAGGAAACAGAAAACAGTTAACAGATAACAATAAATTCATAAATCATAATTCTTAAATCGCAAATCTTTTTATGAGCGACGGATTAGAACAAGAAATTATTTCAGAAGAAGACGGGGGAGAAGCTGTTGGTAAGCTTAAAAAAGTCAAAGAGCAATTAAAGCAGTGTCAGAAGGAGAAAGCGGAATATTTGACCGGCTGGCAAAGAGAAAAAGCGGATTTTATCAATTACAAGCGGCGGCAGGAGGAGCAGATGAGCGAGTGGTCAAGGATGTTTGGCGAAGGGCTGGTGCGCGATATTTTGCCGGTGCTGGATACGCTGGACGCATCAATTAAAAGTGGTCAGGGGGATAAAGATGGTTTGGTGGCTATGCGGCAGCAATTAATGAAAATTTTAGGCCAGCATGGTTTAACTGAAATGGAATCCGTCGGACAAAAATTCAGTCCCGAACGCCACGAAGCGCTGGAGCAGGTAGAAGGCAAGGAGCCGGGAATGGTGACGGAAGAAGTATTAAAAGGATATTTGCTTAATGAAAAAGTTATTAGAGTAGCGAAAGTGAAAGTATCAAAATAAAAATCATATAACACGAAACACATAACATATAACAAAAACATATAACAAGTGGCCGGCGACATTTTTTTGTTTCAGGTTACAGGTTACATGTTACATGACATGAAAATTATCGGGATAGATTTAGGAACATCAAACTCGGCCGCGGCGGTGGTGGAAGCGGGCAAGCCCGTGCTTATTCCTTCAGCCGAAGGCACGACCATTGGCGGCAAGGCCTTCCCGTCTTATGTGGCTTTTACCAAAGATGGGCAGTTATTGGTTGGCGAGCCGGCGCGTCGTCAGGCCGTGACTAATCCCGACAACACTATTGTGGCGATTAAGCGGAAAATGGGCACGGATTATAAAGTGTCGGCTAGCGGCAAAGAATATACGCCGCAGCAGATTTCAGCTTTTATTTTACAAAAAATAAAAAAGGACGCGGAGGCATTTTTGGGCTCGCGCGTGGAAAAAGCGGTTATCACCACGCCAGCTTATTTCAATGATGCGCAGCGGCAAGCGACTAAGGATGCGGGCGCCATCGCAGGATTGGAAGTCGTGCGTATAATTAATGAACCAACCGCTGCGGCCCTGGCCTATGGAATTGATAAAGCGGGCAAGGAAGAGAAAATTTTAGTGTTTGACTTGGGCGGCGGCACGCTGGATGTCACCATTATGGATTTTGGCGGCGGCGTGTTTGAGGTGATTTCCACTTCCGGCGATACGCAGCTTGGCGGCACGGATATGGATAAGGCGCTGGTTGATTATATTGCCGGTGAATTTAAAAAGGACTCTGGTATTGATTTATCCGGCGACAAAATGGCCATGACGCGTTTACGCGAAGCAGCCGAAAAAGCCAAAATTGAACTTTCTTCAACTTTGGAGACGGATTTGAATTTGCCTTTTATTACAGCTGACCAAGCCGGTCCTAAACATCTGCAATTACGAGTTACTCGAGCTAAACTAGAGGAATTGGTGCGGCCGATAGTTGATAAGTGCCGACAGCCAATGGAGCAGGCGCTAAATGACGCTAAGCTTTCTCCGCAGAATATTAGCCGCATTCTCATGGTGGGCGGTCCGACTCGGATGCCGATAATTCAGAAGTTCGTGGAGGATTATGTTGGTAAAAAAATTGAGCGGGGCGTGGACCCGATGGAATGTGTGGCGATGGGCGCGGCTATTCAGGGCGCGGTGCTGGGCGGTGATATGAAAGATGTTTTATTGCTGGACGTGACGCCGTTAACTCTGGGCATTGAGACCTTAGGCGCGGTGTCTACTCCTTTGATTGAGCGCAACACTACTATCCCAACTTCCAGGTCGCAGGTATTTTCTACGGCTTCCGACAATCAGCCGGGTGTGGAAATTCACGTGCTGCAGGGCGAGCGGCCCATGGCGCACGATAACCGGACGCTAGGCCGATTTTTACTGGACGGAATTCCGCCGGCTCCCCGAGGCGTACCGCAGGTTGAGGTCACTTTTGACATTGATGCTAACGGCATTTTAACCGTGACAGCTAAAGATAAAGCCACGAGCAAGTCCCAGCATATCATCATTAAGGACTCTTCGGCTCTATCTAAAGAGGATATTGAACGGATGAAACAGGAAGCGGAAGCGCATGCGGCGGAAGACCGCAAAACCAAGGAATTAATTGATTTGCGCAATCAGGCGGATGCCGTGATTTATAGCGTGGAAAAAACCTTACGCGACGCGGGCGATAAGGTTTCGGCGGATGTTAAAAAAGGTGCGGAAGAAAAAATTGAGGCGGTTAAGAAAACAAAGGACGGCTCGGATGAGGTTGTATTGAAGAAAGCACTGGACGAGTTGCAGCAGGAAATTCAGAAAATCGGCGCGGAAATGTATCAGCAGGAAAAAGCCACCGAAAAGGAAGTGACCGAAGAGCCGGAAATTAAAGAAGAGGGAGGCACGATTAAGGGCGAGTTTGAAGAAGGTGGGGACGCTAAAAAGGATAAATAACTAATTTTCAATGAACAAGAAAATTATTGTTCGTTCAGCACTGGGAGTTTTAATTTTGCTTTTTTCTGTTTTGTCTTGGTACTTGATAAAAAACTCTTTTGCCCAAGCGCAGAGCGAGGAATGGGTGCGGAGCGTTTTGTGGCCATCGTTAAGTTTGGTGGCGCTGGGTTCTTTTATCGGTTTGGCATATTTGGTGGAAGATGATTGGCGGATATTACTGGGATTATTGCTGCTTGTCGGCGCGCCGTTTTTTATTTTTTTCAACTCCTTTAATTATTGGAAACTGGCTTTTATTGGCGTGGCGCTGCTGTTTATCTTGAAAGGGATTTTTCAGTCGCGGCGGGCCAAGACGCAAAAAATCAAATTGGTGCTGGCTGAAGTTTTGTTAAAGGGACTGGCGCCAAGCGTCACGGGGCTGGTGTTGTTGGCCTCAATCGGTTTTTTCGGCTCTGCTTACGCTCAGTCGCTGGTTAAGGCAGAAATTATTATTCCGCGCGGTTTGTTCAATAAAATTATTGGCCCGTTCCTTAATGCGCCCAATACCTTGAAAAATCTGTCGGGTGCGCCGGTGAGCGGGCGTCCCAGCACAGAGAGCGAACAATTAAAGGACTCGCTTTATCAGGAAATCAATAAATATTTTAACACCACCGGCAATTCGTTTAAAAAAAATCTGCCTTTTGGCTTGGCTACCACTTTCTTTTTTGCGCTGAGGATTTAGGGCATTGTTTTGATGCGGTTGGCGGCGATACTGGGTTGGGCGTGGTTTGGGGTGTTGCGGTTGTTGAAAGTCGCGCGGATTGCTAGTGTTAGCGTAGAGAAGGAAGTAATAGAGATATAAATAGCGCTCGGAAATCAGTTTCAAAAGCATAAAATTTTCCCCAGCGTGAAAAATTTTACTCGCCAAACCTCCTCGTTCTCCGTCCCGCCAGGGCGGGACGGAACCGTGCCCGCTTCGTCGGCTTGAGCGTTTTGAAACTGATTTCCTCGTCTAATAACTTTTTGTAATTTGTAGAAGTATGTCCAAGGATTATTATAAAACTTTAGGGATAGCAAAAAATGCTTCGGCCGATGAGATTAAGCGGGCGTATCGGAAATTAGCGCAAGAGCATCATCCTGACAAAGGCGGAAACCAAGAAAAGTTTAAAGAGATAAATGAGGCCTACCAGGTGTTGTCCGACCAGCAAAAAAAGGCGCAATATGACCAGTTTGGTACGACCTTTGAACAGGCCCAGGCACGCGGCGGGGCGCACGGCTTTGAGGGATTTCGCGATTTTTCTTCTTTTGCCGAAGCGTTTGATTTTGGCCGCGGCAACGGCGCGGGCGGATTTGAAAATATTTTTGAAGGAATTTTTGGCGGGACTCAAGGTAGAAGCCGAGGTCGGCGCAGTCAGCGCCGAGGTCAGGATATAGGCGTGGATATGGAGATTTCACTGGAAGAGGCCTTTCGTGGTTTAGATAAGAAAATTAATTTACGTAAAGCCACTGCCTGTGAGAAATGCGCCGGCAGCGGCGCGGAGCCGGGCAGCAAATTTAAAAATTGTTCGCATTGTCAGGGACAGGGTCAAGTTGAGCAGCGCAGCGGCGGGGGATTTTTTACTTTTTCCCAGGTGGTGATGTGTCCTGAATGTCACGGCGCGGGCCAGAAGCCGGAAAAAGCATGTTTAAAATGCGGTGGCGAAGGTCGCGTTAAAGAAAGTAAAATACTGCGAGTTAAAATTCCAGCCGGTATTCAGAGCGGACAGGTGATAAGTTTGGCGGGACAGGGTGAGGCCGGCGCGCGCGGAGCAACGGCGGGGGATTTATATATAACGGTGCACGTGCGGCCCGACCCAAGATTTACGCGCGAGGGCGACAATTTATTTTATGACCTGTCAATTAATTTTTCGCAGGCGGCGCTGGGTGATAAAGTTGAGATTCCAACGCTGGATAGTTGGGTAAAAATGAAAATTCCTGAAGGCATGGAATCGGGCGCCAATGTGCGTCTGGAAGGTAAAGGAATGTCACATTTGGCGCGCAGAGGATTTGGTGATATGATAGTGAGAATAAAGGTGAAAACACCTAAGAAATTATCTAGAAAAGCTAAGGAGTTGCTGGAAAATCTTAAGAAAGAATTAGAATAAAATACGGCTCGGATTTACTTTCTGAAAACATAAATCTACTCGGCTAAGTAGAAATAACTTAAATTATTTATAGGAGGATGGATTTTTTGTCAGGTATAAATTTGAATAATTTGAGTCGGTGGTTGCCGGGCGACTGGCTGATGGCGTTGATTTTTTTGGCCGTGGCGGTGGTTTATGGGCTGGCCATGGGGCGCAATCGGCTGACAATAGTGATGCTGGGTTGTTATTTTTCTTATATTTTAACGCTGGCGATTCCCTGGAAAGAAATGGCCTTTTTGGGCGTCAAATCTGCGCCGTCCAGCACCGCGCAGATTTTCATCTTTTTTGTGTTGTTGCTGGGCTTTTATTTTATGTTGCCGCACTCTGCCTTTTCCTCGGCCCTGCGTTTGCGCGGCCGACGCAGCAGCAGCTGGTGGCAAGCGATGGTGTTTAGTATTCTGCAAGTTGGCCTTATCTTGCAAATGGCCATCAGTTTTTTATCGGTTAAAGCAACGGCTAGTTTAAGCTCGTTGGCGCAGACCATATTTGTGGGCCAAGCGGCCCAATTTGTCTGGTTGTTGCTGCCTATCTTGGCGATGATGTTTTTGAAGGGCCGACGGCATTATGATGTGAGCGAATAGTCGTGGAATTGTAATTTTTGAGAAAATGTTTTAAAATAAAATGGCCAATAGGCCTTTTTCTGTTAAGACAAGAAGAAATTTAATAAGAAAGAAGCAAGCACCGGTAGCTCAGTCGGTAGAGCACCTGCCTTTTAAGCAGAGGGTCGCAGGTTCGATTCCTGCCCGGTGCACCAGTAAGGAATTTGCAAGCGGTTTCGGTTCGCCTCGCTTCGCTCGGCGACCAAATTGTATTGAATTTTGGGCGAAAAAATCAGTTGGCGATTTCGTAAAATATGGTTCGAGCCGATGTTTTTAAGAAATGTTGTCATTTCTTCCTTGTTTTCCATTTCTACCAGTTTTGTGGCTTGATTAAGCGATAAAA
>Ga0210049_1002339_pt1 | contig 17693 bp, 11 predicted proteins | sample CryGeyCG2014_300_2_FD_183964 | JGI IMG/M metagenome (GOLD analysis project Ga0210049, IMG submission 183964) | Groundwater microbial communities from aquifer - Crystal Geyser CG06_land_8/20/14_3.00 (SPAdes) (version 2) | ecosystem: Environmental > Aquatic > Deep subsurface > Groundwater | place... | reverse complement strand
GCGTGCCTTCACAGCCGCCGATCTTTGAGCAAATTACATCATCAATTTTATAACTCCAATAGTCGGCGTCTTCCTGCCGGCCGACCATAATTTGTGACGGAATCGCTGTCTCATCGCCGATGCGTTCGGAGAGCATCAAAGCATCACCAGCCAAAGTTCGCGCTTTATACTGTGCCGCTTGGACAAAACCTTGTTTGCGAGCATTGGCATCCATGCCATTAAAAATACCAAGGTTGCCGTTGTCAAAAACCATTGAATCGGGCGGGCTTTCTATCAGCGGATAATAGCCATCAGCAGTACACCAAAGCTCAACTTTATAAACACCGAAGAGATTGATAGCAATAAATATGACAAGAGTTACTGGACTTATCGCTGCGCCCAAGAGATAAGAAACTGCCATTGAAACCAGAAGTGCGCCGGAGCCGGGTACTAGACCCAAGGCACTTTCGACTTGGCCGATTTGCTTTGAAAAGAGTGTTGTAACGACAAAAGATATGATAATGGCTTTAACGGCGGTAAGTTGTTGCTGGGCATTATTGATCTCGTCGGCGGTCTTGGCTACGGCTAGCGCGGCTCGCGCCGCTACGAGATCGTGGTACATCGAATAAGTTTTGTAGGCCGTACCAGCAGGCAAACCGAGGGCGCCATCTGCAAAGTTGGTGATTTTGTTTACTGCCCAGTCAGTGTAAATTGTTTTCAGGCCATTTATCTCCTGGCCGTTGCCAGTTAAATATTTATCCTGCCAGTAATTGCCGGTTTTCAGTCCATAAGCCAGCGCCATAAAGGTTCCTTCCTGGAAGCTGACACCAAAAACCTCATCCAATTTAGAGGTAAGCCACTTATCAAAATTCGGCAATTTGCCGTTCTGGACCAGAGCATCGAGATCAAAATCAGAGGGGTTGCCGATAAAAGATTGAAGATCGCCAATTATGGCTTTTACGGCGTCAACGTCGCCAATAGAAACACCCATAATTTCTAGGCTGCCCAGGTAATTCGTTACCAAGTTGGTGAGCATAACAGTTTTTTCAAAACCACTGCCCGAAAGCATGGTGCGAGTAAAGCCGGGTGGGAAGTTTTTGTCAACTTGATAAAGTTTAGCGTCACCCATACGATACATTAAACTCATACGCAGGTCTTCTCTGGCTTTATTTTTGGCCAATTCTTTTGCCTGGTTAAAGCCCTCGCGATCGTTGTCGGAAAGCGAGCCAGCAGTGCTATCGTAAGTTGCCTGGTCGTCAAGTGCAGGATCATAAGAGTAATCCTTGGCAAATTCACTTTTAATCGAATTCAGCTCGCTTTGAGCACTGCCATAACTGTCGGTGGTGTAATAAAATGCGCTGGGATTATCAACTGGCAGACAATCCGCATAAATCTGGCCCGGAGGGCACTGAACGCCGTAGAGATACTGAGATCCAGTCATCTCAGAATCATTTGTAATATCACCAGAGGGCGACTGGTTTTTGATTGATGTCAAATAGTTTTTCCCAGCCCGGTCAGCAAATTCATTTTCTAGGCCATAGCTGCCCATAAATGCATAGCGAATATCTTCATAAGTGATACGATACTGCTGGGGCAGATTTGGCGAGGTTGCGTCGCCATAAATATGAAGAGCTTCGGCAGCTTTAACTGCAGCTGACATCTGTAGTAAGCGCAGATCGCCGCGAATCAAAGCCTGGCTGTCAGCAGTGATGAGTGCGCTGGTCCAACCAGCGTTGTTAGGATAGGGTTGGGGCAAGATACCGCCTTCCGCTAGATAGTTATAGAAGAGAGTTCCTGCCATAGTTTCAGCAGAATACTGCCAGCAAGAAGATTCCCCCGAGTAAGGGAAACGACATCCAAAATTTTTGTATGTTTGGGTGAATGAACCAGCATTGTTAGGATCCAGGCCTAAGGATGCGTCAAGACGGCTTAGGGCGATATCTAAGAATATTTTTTTTGCCGCCTCGGGATCGCGGATAATTGATTCTAGAGTGCTTTGTGGCAAACCAAGCTCCTGATCGAGGTTAACTCCAAACAATTGTGACAGCTGTCGAAAAATTACATCGCGGTCGCAGCTCCCGCTATCCTGGCAATTTTGAATATTTGTTATCAGCGACCTGACGTCTAGGTACGACTTGTAAATGTCTTCCCAGTTATCAAACCCAAGCATGCCAAGAACTCCAGGCAGCTGATCCATTATTACTTTGTTAGCTACTTCGCGGCGATACTGGTCAGGAGAGATTGTACCGGTAAACAACTTCTGGGTCGTGCCTTGAGGTAGGCCGAGCATCCCATCAATTGTGGCCGCTCGAGTGCGGAATTGATTCTCATGATATTGCTCGTTAGTTGTCGGGTTGGCAATTGGTACCCAGGATTCCGTAGTGCTGTGAGAGCTAACATAATCAGCAGCAGTTCGGCCAACTTGTTGACTGGCGTCATGAACTCCAGCTTCTGTTGCGCCGCTAGGGAAGTCAGTAATTTTATCTGCTTGCCTGAACATCTCTTCTTGTGGTGATTGCCGATACATTGGGTCATTAGCAGCAAATTCTGCGATATCGTCAAATGCTGGAGTGATAACCTTTTCTGCCGGCAAGCCAAATGCCCGAGAAAAATTTACTGAGCCGACATTGTTAATCAGCTCGGCCAAAGTGGTACCGTGGAAACTGCGAGACGGCAAACCGAGCGCATCTTCAATCTTAGCGCCACCAATATTTTCATAAATGTTGCCGGAGAGCGAAACTGTTTTCAGACCAAGGAAGCTGCCCAAGAAATTACCGCCAAGTTCAGCCAAGGAGCATTGACGCAGCAGCAGATTTGGCGCTTCAATGATTCGCAGCATCAAAGTTGGCGAAATATTTAACTGCTCGGAAAGATAGCGGGAGCCGATGCGATAGGCAACTTGGCGACCGTTGCCAGAAAGCAGGTCGTAAATATCTGTGGCATCAATCTTTAGGCCGCCAAAAGTCAGTCCAGCACTGCCCAAGAGCGCAGAAACAATTTTGCGTTCAGCAGCTCGGCGGCCGACAGTTTCGAGGTATGGAGCAATCGGCTTAAGCCCGCCGCTTGTATCCTTAATATCTTTAAGATTCTGTCGCACAAATAGGGCCTGAAGAGTGTCATAAGGCACACCGGACATATCAGCATAAGCGACCAAATCAGTGTCGGGGAAAGCCTCGACCGCATTCGAATCGGAGAGGAAGCTGTTCAGACGATTTTTCAGATCTCCGGCATTGGTTCTGGCGCCAACAATGCTTGCCATCCCTTGGGCCAAAGCATCAATAAACTCAAACTGCTTTTCTTCATATTTGCTGTCATTCTTTTCAGCATAAGCACGAGCTTCGTTCATACTCGGGAAAGAGTGAGTAGCGCCGGAGTTGTCAGTGTAGACATAGGAATTGTCTTCAAAATAATCGCTGATTGTAAATTTAATACCTTCGCCCTGCTCGTATCGTAGAGTTATCGGGCAAGCTCCGGATAAATCCTGGTCAGGATTATTTGGGTCAGCGCCGAGAGTGGCCGACGGCTTGCCGGCAAATTCATTGTGCAGATTGTAGCTAACACGTGAAGCAAGATTTTCCTTTTTTGCCTGGTCAAGAGTTTTTTCGCCGGAGAGTACTTGCTTAAAAGCTGAAACCACTGATTCTGAGATGCCAAAAGCGCCAGCTATGTCACGGGCCTCGCTGTTACCAAGTTGACCTTCAGTCAAAGCTTTACCGTTGAGGAAACTGGCGGTTGTGCCATCTTTAAGCCCAAGTTGCTCGTCGATTTGCTTTGAGGCCAAAATTATACTCGAAATAGAGGAAACCTGCCCGTGTTCAATAGTAGAGAACTCCCCAGGCAATTTCAGCGCCCGCATAATTTGAGCCCCGGCTTCAGCCTCGGAAATGCCAAATGTTTGGGCAACATGAGTCTTAACATCAGAGAGCGTTGCTTTGGCCGCCGGCACATCGCCTTGGAAGAAATAAGGAGGCATATTAAAAGCTTCTTCAATTTGTGCCTGGCCAATTGCTCGAAAAAAGGCATCTTTACCACTCTCTTTTTCGCGGCTGGCGTCAGAGGCGAAGCGGGCATAGTAGAGCAGAGCATTGGTTGGTAAATTAAGCGCTCCCTCGACTTTGTTGGCACCAACAGAAATCAGCAAATCTTTTGGCGAAATTTTGCCAGCCAGCATCAACAGAAGCGCAGCTTTGCTGATACCAGTACCGTCACCAGTGTCGGCAGCTGTTGTTCGATTTGAACCGATGGTGGAAATTTCATCAATATGCAAAGAAGACAGCTCAGACTGCTCTTTGCCGGCTAAAATCTCATCAACGCAGTGGACGATGGTGGTAATATCAACCAGGGTGGCGTTGGATTTGTCACGTAGGGATTGGTTCTCGGAGTCTCGGCCGTTGTTTATTAAGCTAATAATATTGTCAACAGTTACGGTAATCTGGCGGATAGAGTTAAGTGCGCTCCCAGCTGAAGAGAGCGAACCAACATCAATTGTCGCTAGCTTGAGTTGTAGGTTGTTGATCTCTTGTTTTATCGCCCCAGAGGTCGGATCATCGGTTGAAAAACTTGCCCAATCATTTTTGATTTTATCAACTTTATCTTTGATGATGCTGATGCGGGTACGGTAAAATTCAATATCGCGCAGGAAAGAGGTAATCTCGGGATGGTCAGCCAAAAATTTCGCCTGAGCTTGCTCAGCTAGACTGGAATTGCGGACCGAGTCGTAGAGCGCTTCCTCACCTAGATTCTTAAAAACAACTTCTGGCTTGACAGTTTTGCAGCCAAATAATCTGAAGAAGTCGCCGCGCCTAAGGCCCGAGGAAGCCACAAACTGATCTTCGGGCAGAGTGACGTTCATTGTTGTTGTCGCGCCGGTGACTTCGTTAGTGGTTACCGTGACACCGCCAACAACCATCTCCGACGGCAGAGTACAATCATCACGGAATAAGCTCTCATTCAGCCATTTCATTATCGCCGCTCTCGTGTTTGAATTGGTGCTTAAAGCGGAAGCTAGATGCTCAATACCGATATCGCGGTAGTTGCCGGTTTGATCTCCTCCGATAGTAAATATTTGCTGGAAGCGGAGGTTTGCCAAAACCGTTGATGACCAGTCTGGCAGAGCAGTATTTTGGTTAACTGCCAGGCGCATTGCGTTACCAGCAGCAGATGGAGTGGCATATTCAGCGATGATGCTATTAACTACCTTTGAGCCGATAGATCGGGCATAGTCGTCTGGCGATCCTCTGCCCTCGATGTAGCTGGCAGTGATGCCAAAATCAATACCAAGGCGATCGTCAACTGATGAAGGATTGTAGAAAATGAGATCAATCTTCCGGTCGCCAGCAGCTTGCTTTAATTTTTGATAAGTAGTATCAGACTGAAAAGTCCCAGATGGAAGGCGCAGCTCATCTTCAAGCACTCGCCGGCCAACAGAAAGCGCCATTGACGCCGGATCCATACTATTAGTCAACGAACCTTCAGGCACTCCAAGTTCAGCCTCAACATGGCGCCGGCCAATACTGGTTAAAATTTCGTCGAGATTGGTGCCTTTTATTGAGCCAAACGGCAGCCCTAGTTTCTTCTCCAACACTGCTTCGCCGATTTTTGTCTCCAGATCAGAAAGATCAGTGATGTCAGCTGCCAGAAATGCCTCTCGCGGCAAATCAAGCTTATCGGCCAAAATTAAGCCGCCGATTTTCTTGATTGTATCCGTGAGTGAGAAACCCGAGAGGGAATTATTTGGCGAATTGATAATTTCGCCGATCATTGCTTCGCCAATCATACCTAGGATATCAGAAAATGAGCTGTCGGAGAGATCTTGGTTATAATCAGCATCAATACCGAATTCATCTAAAATATCTACCAGTTCGCCAGAGGCGATATTTTTCAAATTTAAGTTGAGACTGTCATAATTTGGCGGCGGCGATTTGTCGTAGCCCTCGGAGGTTTGCCAAGCCAATTTAATCGGTGTTGGTGGCTGAGGGATTTTTTTATCAGAACCGAGGCGCTTTTTCTTAATTAGAGTACAACGAATATCATCAACTTCAGAGATATCCACCGCTTCGCCCTTGTAATGGGTGGAGATATTTTTCTCCTCTTTCGTATCAGTGAATATTAACTCTCCCTGACTGCGGCCATAACTGTCAACTACAGCTGCCTGGGCTTCTGGGCCTTGAAGATCACCACTTTCTTCAACTTTATCTTTGTCAGCGTTTTGTAAGTCAGCGATAGTATTTAGCTCATCCGTTTGCTTTTTTTGCTCCTGCTTTGCCAGCTTTTGATAAATTGTATCTGATTCACGCGAATACATTCTGGCATCGCGATCGTAATTTCGCCGCAGGCGATAAACTTTAATTCGTTCGTGGCCGGCGCCACCCTGATTTTTCGGCGTTACCAGATTAACCAAGAGCTTAAGAATTCTTTTGTCAATAACGATTTTGTCTTTGGCGTAATTAATAATGGCGTCAGAAGATTCCTGATCGTATCTGAGCATATCGGCGGCAGTGGTCTCATCAACGCCGGCAATGCAGGCAAAGTTCTGGAGGTCATTTTTCAGATTGCTGACAATTCTTGAGCGCGCCTGCTCCTGGGCACGCTCGACTAATTTCTGGTATTCGTCACCTTTTTTGTTTTTGGCAGCTAAAACGTCGGCCAGAGGCATATTAAGCGCCACCGCCAGCGAATCAGGATTATTGACGTAGTCTGGGATAACATTGCCGAGACAATAAAGAATCCGCAAATCCTGCAGATCGGAGGGGTTGAGGACAAGTTTGGCACCATTATCTAAATTAATCATACTGGCGAGATACTGGTTATCCTGAGTTTGAGATAGAGTGTTTGAATTATCAAATGCGTAGTTGTCAAGGTCGTGTGCCATCTTTGCAATTGAATCATATTCAATCACTGGAGGAGTGTATTCAGGGTCATGATCATCGTTTTCAAATGATAAAATATCTAAATTTTCGTCTGTCAAATCCTCTGCTGCTTTCACTTCTTGCAATTCCGAAGTGATAAAGGGTTGGAAAATCAACACCAATAAAGCTATTGTGATCAGGATTTTGTGACCAATTACTTTTATTATGGATTGCACGGTAATCCTTTCGGGCAAGGTTTCCAGCCGAGAGCTATATTTGGGTCAATTGTTCCGCTTGTATTGCCGCACGGGCGGCCAAGAGTAATCCATGCTTTGCAAATAAGCCCTTTATCTACTTGAAAATGCATATGTGGGCCAGTTGACATTCCGTTGTGGCCGGTTTGGCCGATTGTTTGACCTTGTTGAACCATTGATCCCTTCGATAAACTCAGAGCCGTTGCCGAACCTTGTTTCAGGTGGTGAAGCTCCCAGTAGTAGTCAACCCATGGTCCCTCGGTGATTTCAACAACGATCGCGTTACCAAAGCCGCCATTTTGTTTTCTGCCACGACCATTATGGTAAAGATCTTCATTCTTGTCTCCATCGGGAATATCGTCTTTCAGGTAAACAATTTTGCCTGTTGCTGCAGCGTAATAGGGTCGGCCAATAGGAACGGAGATATCAATACCCCGATGAATGTAACTTCCCCTATCGCATAAGTAACATCCGCCAGAAGTAATATTTTTTGCCGAATAACCACGCCCCAATGGCAAAATCAGCATGTCAGGGCTTAGGTCGGCAGCCCAAGGTTTTACGGCATCAACTATTAGTTTTTTGATTTCATCAGCTTTTGTTGCATCAACTGTAGAATAAGTGCTGATTTTAGCTTTGGCTTGATCTAATTTGCTTATAGTTGTTGGAATACGCGGATCTCCGGGAAATTTTGCCTTGATGGTTTCTTCGAAATTCGTAATTTCGGTCATCAGTTGGTCTTTGTTGTTTGCAAGCATATTTTGAAAGGATGTCGAATCGGATAACGAAAGCACAGTTTTTATTAGTTGGTAGTCATTTAAAATATCAACTGCTTGGACCGGGCTGGAGCCCATAGCATTTGGAGTTTGTAAAGCGCGAATAAGTATTACAACGCCGACAATGATTATGATAACCGCAATTAAGCCAATCAAAATTGGTCCCCAATACTCGGCAGTCGCGGCGACAATTGACTTCCATGCGGCCGCTGCCGCTTTTTTGATTGCTTCCCAAGCTAGTTTTTTCGCTTGCTCTTTCAAGCGTTCTTTAAGAGCATTCAAATTGAATTTTTCCTTAAGATCGAGATATCTATTATGCGCCGCCTTTAGATCTTTGCTTATTCCAGTATATTTTCTTTTTGGCTGGCCTGTTTTTGGGTCTATCTCGGACGATCCGAGTTCTTTGTCTCTAATTTCTTTATCAGTTAATCTTGATTCTGCCGGCTCGATTGCCGGGCCGCCGGGCGGTTGTTTGTAGGCCTCGGGCGGTTGGGCCTCATATTCCGGAACTTCGCCTTTCTCTAGTTGCTCCTGCGGAGTTTTTTCGACTCTTTGCTGGCGCGTCAATCGCTCGATATCTTCACGGTTTGGCTGTGGTTCTTGCTCTTCTTCCTCCTCGCCTTCAATTTCTTCATCTTCTTCCGGCTCAACATTAACATCTGGCGGATTTTCCTCCGCTTCTTTTCTGGCAATCGGCCGAATATCGGAGATCAACTTTTTGCGATACTCCTCTTCGGGTGATGGATTTTTTGCTGGTTCGGGCATTTGCCTCCGAGATAAAATAAAATGACGAAATCAGAATGTCGAATGACGAATAAATGACGAAATCAGAATGTCGAATGACGAATAAATGACGAAATCAGAATGTCGAATGACGAATAAATGACGAAATCAGAATGTCGAATGACGAATAAATGACGAAATCAGAATGTCGAATGACGAATAAATGACGAAATCAGAATGTCGAATGACGAAATCAGAATTAAGAATTTCGAATAATTGAAGCAAAAATTAGATTAAGTTCCTGCGCTTCTTGCCAGAGAATTTTTGCCTCATTGGTAAATTCGGGAAAAGTTTTTGCGATAATTCTAAGCCAATATTTTGCTTCTCGTGATTCCTTTTTACAGATAGCAATTTTGTGGACAAAAGTCCTTTTTTGATTGAGCATCATCGGCTTCGCAGTAATTTGCACCGACTGAAGTAGCGGCTTTTACCAGCTGGACGATTATCGGCAGAAATCTTGGGTCTTTTGGTAGTTTTTTACAGAATTCAATAACATCTTCAGCAAATTTTGCAGTCCGTTCTTCCAAATCGAATTTCATCGGTTTTCGTTCTGGATTTTTTCCGTCATTTGTCATTCGGACTTCTTAATTTTTTAGTCATTCTGATTTCGGACCTCGTCATTTCGATTATTTGTGGATATATACCGGTGTTCCGATGTCGGCCCAATTGTAGACCGTTTGCGCCGGGCCGACACCCAAGCGAATACAGCCATGGGAGACTGGTGTTCCTAGGTGATTTTCACCTTCTTTATAACCGCCTGGCCATTCAGGTAGTTCATGAATGCCCATACCCCCTCCGATTCCATTCCACCACGGCATCCAAAGGCCATAAGGAGCTGACCAAGCTCTCGGGTCCTTGGCGATAACACTTTTCAGTCCAGTCGGTGTAGGCATGCTGGATTTACCGGTAGAGACCTGATATTGCCCCAGTTGATTTGTGCCTTCAAAAGTCGTCAAAAGTTGAGACGAGAGACTGATATCAATATATTTTCCCGGAAATCTTCCGGGAACGATTCCTTCATCAGGAAAAACTTTGACAATTTGCGGATCGCGCGGCGTCTGAATTAGTTGAATCGTTGAAGAAAGCGAAGAACCCTGTAGCGCTGCAGTAATTTTACTGACCGCGTCGTCTTGGTCAGTATATATTCCTTGCCGACCTTCTTGGAGAACACTATTATCAACAGCGTTGATCTTGGTGTCAATCACTGGCGTGTCGTTTTTTGCGGCGATTTTGTTGACATAGTTCTTAATCGCACCAGTGTTTAGCGAAGCAACATACTTGCTCCCTGAAGATCCAAAAGATATCCAGCTGCCGATAGTGTTGCGGTCGGCGTTATAAACCTGGCCGTTCAAAGTTAGTTGAATTTGGTGTGAGAGATAATCCTCTGCTTGTTTTTGGGCTTCCGCCAGATCTTCAGACAAAAGTGTCGGAGTAATTGGCATTGTCGGCATCTCAACTACAGCGGAGTCAACTTTTGCCTTGAACTCTTGAGAGATTTGTGTCTTTAAATTTGATGAATCAATTGTGATGCCATTCTTACCGACATTCGTAACCACTTGGCCGCTTTTTACCTCCAGATTGGCATCTGTGGGCGGAATGTTTAGACTCTCAGCGGCCTTCGCAAGATATTGTCCGTACACATCTCCATCAAACTTCACTTCATAGCTAAGATTTTTTTTGGAGAAAATTGTCGTGGATGAGAGATAGAGAGTCTTGAGAAAATTGCTATTTCTGCCGTATTCATAAGCTTCTCTGACTATTTGACCAGCATCAACATAAGTTCCTGTTTCTGAGAATTTAGCTTCGAACTCTTTGCCTTCTTGTGATTTGGTAATGATTTTCTTGCCAAATTGGGGGCTAACTTGATTTTCAATTATTGTTTTTGCTTGAGCCTTTGTTTTTCCTTGCAGGGGCACTCCGTCAAAAGAAACATTGCGGTAGATTTTTCCGGCATAAGCTCGCTGATAGCAAAAAAGCGACAGAGAGAGGATGAGGAGGAGCGAGAAGAAGGAAATTGTCGCAATTAGTGCCCTTTTTTTGGTTTTGATGTCTGCCATATAAATATATTGTAACAAAGAAAAAAAGGACAGTCTACAGTCTATGGTGGGCCTGGTCCTGCAAGCTTGCAGGACGGCTAACCAGTCTATCTCGCATCGTATACTTGTACTTGCGGAGTTATGCACCTGGTCTTTTTAACCCAAATAAAATTTTTTGGTGGGGCCAGTAGGATTCGAACCTACGACAAACTGGTTATGAGCCAGCCACTCTACCACTGAGTTATGGCCCCAAAAATTTTATTTATTTTTTGAATCCAAAAAATCTTTCAATTTCTTTCTTAAATCCTGCTTGCCTTTAGTCGTCTTGTAATATTTTTCATTCCTCCTAGCGTCTATTTTTGATAAGTAGGCTTCGTAGTATATCAGTTTCAATTCTTTCCTTTTGCTAGTCGAAATGACCTTGCCCTCATGGTGCTTAGAAATTCGAATTTTCAAGTTACTTGTATATCCGGTATAAAACTTTCTATCAGATGTGCTAAATAGGATGTAGACATAATACATATCGGATATATCATATCAGATTTTGCTTTCTAGTTTCAAGCATAAATTGGCAGTACTTTAGCCCCAAGAATTGACATTTAGCTTCATTTTTGATACAATATACTAATATCATACTTTGTAATACAATGTATTACTTAGTAATAAACAAACCTGCCTAACGGCAGTCAGGTACAAAAATGACCAAAACAATCACAAATAAAATCAAAATAATCGGATCTTTAATCGTTTTTGGATTTATTGTTGTTCTCAGCTCAACTTTTGCCTTTGCTTCGGAGATTACCCCAGAGAATATTGTTAATGCTATTAACAAGGAACGAGAGGCGAGATTTCTTTCTCCACTTAGAGTTAATTCTTCACTGCAAAATGCTGCAAAAAATAAGTCGATTGATATGATCACTCGAAATTACTTTGAGCACTACGCATATGGTCAGACGCCTTGGTCGTTTATACTCAAGGAAGACTATAATTACTCGGTTGCCGGAGAAAATCTAGCGCTGGGATATAGCACTGCTGAAGGCGTTGTTAATGCTTGGATGAATTCACCAACCCATAGGGCCAATATCCTAAACCCTGAGTATGAAGATATCGGCGTGGGGGTTGTAAAGGGCGCATTTACTGAGGACAACAGGACAGCTGAGACTACAATCACGACTGAAATGCTAGCTAAGCCGAAACCCAAAATCACCCAGATCTATGACAGGATTGTCGAGGTGTTTTCAAGGATATTCTAAATAATGGGAACTAAAATAATTTTCAGAGAAATGCCGCATCTGATGCGGCATTTCTCGTGTCTGAAGTAAATACTAGTCAAAAAGCATTGACAATAAAAATAGCATCGTGGTAATTTTGCGCCGTGGATGCGCTTGTACCTATGGCGGGCGAAAAGTATGCATAAGTATTACGATTGCATACAATTAGTTCTCACAAAACGTGCGCTATGGGGAGCAGATGGTGATCTCCCACAAAAATAAAAAATCAAAAGAATTTGCCGGAGGGTTGGGGGACAGAATTTGCCGTTGATAAAAGATGCGAAGGTAGATTATGCTGCCAAGTCTTTTGGCAAATTAACAATCGACAGAATATTATGCAATTGGTTTTATTCTGTCGTTGCGAGCGAAAGCGAAGCAATCTTTTAGATAGATTGCCACGACCTTCGGTCTCGCAATGACATATGAATAAGCGATTGCAGTTGCTGGGTTTCTAAACAGGAAATTATTTTTTTCTTTATTATTAAAAAGGAGTTTTGTTATGAAAAAGTTTTGGTATAGATTTCTGATTATTGCACTTTCCATCGGCATGCTGGTGCCAACCTGGCTGACAGTCGGCGCCACAAAAGCCAAAGCTGCAGCACCGACAGTAACTGTCAATTCACTTATCACAAATGACCAAAGACCGGAGTTGACAGGAACCGTTGATGATAATTTGGCGACGATGAATATTTATGTTGAGACTAAAGGTTATACGGGAGTAAGCATAACCGGTTCATTATCACCATATACCTGGACACTACCAAATGATACAATAACACCCAACCTGTCAAAAGGGGTGTATGATATCACCGCCAGTGCGACAAATTCAGACGGTAGCAGCATTGATTCAACTTCTGGTGAACTAACAATTGATCTAACTGCTCCGGTTGTTGATATAACTGCTCCAATAGCCGGGTCCAGGGTTAATGGTGATGCGATCATTTCTTTTACTGACAGTGAACTAACTGCGGCAGAATGTGGAATTGATGCTAATGCCGCAGCTTCTTGCGTCAGCGAAATGACAAAATTATCAGATCTTGCGGGTTTTTCTACTGTTGCTGAAGATTCTTCATTCTCTTTGAAGCTAACAGATAAAGATGTAGCGGGAAATATTGGTGATGATTATGTTAATTTGATTAAAGATACGACGCCACCGGGCATACCAGCTGGTTTGTCTTATACCCAAACAGGAGGAGTTGTCCAGCTGTCTTGGGGGGCCTTAACTGATCTGGATCTCATTGGATACAATATTTATCGAGCCTCTAGCCCTTACGAAAAAATAAATACATCTTTAATTATTGCTAATAACTACATAGATACCCCTGGTGTCGGAAGCTTTCAATATAAAGTTACCGCAGTTGATCAGGCAGGGAATGAATCAGACTACTCTAGCGAGATTTCAGTTGACCTTTCGCAGTTGCCGGCTCCGACAAATCTGGTTGCCACTGTTGGCAATAGAGAAGTGTTGTTGATATGGGATGCGGTTGTTGGTGTGGATTATTATAATGTTTACTATCAGAAATTTTCAGATCCGGTTTATTCCAACCCAATTGCAACAACTTTAACCTCAACAAAAATTACTCGACTTGAAAATGGGATAAAATATCGCTTTATTGTTAGAGCAGTTAGGATAGTTGGCACGGAAGCTATCGAAAGTGCGAATGCTTGGCTTGAGGCCACGCCGATTGCTCCCAAAGTTGTTTTAGCCGCTGCTCCGGTTGAAATTGTTGAAGAGCCGATACCCGTGACACCGGAAGTTCAGCCGACTCCGCCGACGGTTAAAGAGCCGACAGAAGAAGGCAAAATTTTAGGCGAGGAAACGCCGACTGAAACCGAAACCGAGAAAATCAACTGGACGCCCTGGATTATTCTCTTTATCTTGATAATTCTTGCCGGCGCCGCCACCGGCGGTTATTTCTACTGGTTCGGTCGCGAAGAGGAGGAGATAATTTCAAAGGAAGTTGTCGAAAAAAGCAAGGAACCGACAAAAAGAGGCAGAAAAAGTACAAAAACTTCGGTCAAAAGAAACAAACGCTGGTAATCAACGACACGGAGGGACACGGCATACAAACCACACGAGTAATCGGGATTATAGAACGACACGGAGGGACACGGCATAATACAACACGGAAAAACGAAAATCCTCCTTAAACTGGGGATTTTCGTTTTAAAAATTCTTGTTTTTCTCCGTGCAGTTTTCCCGTGTGCCTCCGTGTGGTTATTGTGGTATAATTTAATTAATGGTGCAGGATAATTTTTTCAAGCGAATCAAAGAAAATTTGCCAGAAAGCTTTTGGCGTTTTTTGATAATGGGTTTTATTATCTACTCTTTTATTATTGTCGGTAAGATAATTTATGATAACTACCAGCAAAACAAAATGATTGATCAGCAGAAGCAAGAAATTGCTGATCTAAAAAATGAGATTGAGGAGTTGCAGTCGCGGATTGCCTATTACAAAACTGATACATTCAGGGAAAAAGTTGCTAGAGGAAAGTTGCGCTACGCTTTGCCGGGGGAGAGTGTTGTTGCTGTGCCTTATGACCCGATCGAGGAAAATAAATCCCAAGCTGATATTTCGCCGGCAATCCTTTCCCGCCCAAATTACATATACTGGAGAATATACTTTTTTGGCGAATAGGGTATTGACAACTTTTTATCTAGTTGTGCTACAATCGTATTGTTGGAATATACTTTGTGTCAAATAATATATGTTATATATCAACAGCAGAAAAATGTCAGCGGTTAGGAAGTGATTTTGTCATTTCCCTCACCGCCGATTTTTATTTTTGGCTTGGTCGATAGCCGAAAAATCTGCAAAAAATAATAAATTGTCATGCTGGACTTGTTTCAGCATCTCAAATTAAACAAAAGAGATCCCGAAATAAATTCGGGATGACAGAGAAATAATTTAAGGAGAAATTATGTTAAGAATTGTAAAAAGTTTATTGACGATTGCTGCCGTCGCGGCAATCGCCACCGGCGCAACCGGAGCATATTTCAGTGATGCCGAAACATCCAACGGTAATTCATTTATTTCAGGCACTTTGGATTTGAACCTGGACGGCGGAAATACAAACGTAGTTAAGTTTAATGTTTCCAACATGAAGCCGGGGAACGATTTAATCGGTACCTGGGAGATCAAAAATGTCGGAACCATTCCTGGTTATGTTGATTTGAAGAATATCGCGATCGTCAATGCCGGTGGGGTCTTTACCGATGCTGAAAATGATGCTGGCGATGCTGCCAATGCAGGCAATCTTGGCAGCCTGTTGAGTTTGACGCTGTTTGTTGATAATAATGGTAACGGTTCGCCCGACGTAGGAGATATCGCAATTTACACTGGCACACCCGATGGTATTGCCTCCGCTTACAACCAGAACATTTTATTAGCAGCAGACGCGACCAGCCATATCACAGCTCTGGTTGACTGGTCGGCTCATGCGGGAACACTGGATAATACCGGACAAGGTGACACAATGAATCTCAATATGACTTTCGAACTCGGCCAAACAATGTAATTCTTCAGTTTCTCAAGTCCAGCCCAATTTTTTGGGCTGGAAAAGAGGTATTGAATAGATGAAAAAATCGTTGAAAAAAATCTGGGTTATTTTCATTAATGTCATTCTTGGAGCGCTAATCCTGATTGGCTTATTTTTGCTAGTATCTTTCCTACCGCTTAAAAATAATTACAAAATTTTAGCGGTAACTTCCAGATCAATGGAGCCCAAAATTCGTGTTGGCAGCATTGTTGTTTCTCAACCGATGAATAACTATAGAGTGGGCGATATTATCACTTTCAATTCCGGCGCAACAAAAAAAGATAATACAACTCATAGAATTGTTAAAGTGAACAACAAAAATGGAGCGATCTCTTATACCACCAAAGGTGATGCCAACAAAAGCGCCGATTCTGTTCAAGCCCAGTTGTCGAAAGTTGTCGGCAAAGAGATTTTTACCATTCCACTTTTGGGCTATCTGCTGGTTTATATTAAAACTTTACCTGGGTTAATTCTACTTATCGTTATTCCTGGCACAATTATCATTTATGAAGAGGCAAAAAAAATCGGTAGGGAAATGCGGGCGATAAAAAGTAAAAAGAAATTAACTAAATCTCCTAAAAAGGAGAAAAAATGATTAAATTTTTTCACAGAGGATTTTTGATCGCGGCGATGTTTTTTGTCGGCATCACTTACACCGGCGCCTACTTTTCCGATAGCGTTTCAAGCTCTGGAAATACTTTTACCGCCGGGACTTGGGCAACACCACCAGTGCCAGAAGCTGAAAGTGTAATTATCTCAGAATTTATGGCTGATCCAGCAGCGGTTTTAGATACTAAAGGTGAGTGGTTTGAAATTTACAATCCGACTTCAAATTCTATCAATCTAAATGGTTGGAGATATTGTGATGATGATTGTAGTGAGTCGAAAATAATTAATACTAATCTGGTAATCCCTTCTAAAGGATATTTAGTTTTCGCCAAAAATACTGATGTGTCAACAAATGGAGGAGTCAATGTTGACTTCCAAATTGGTAATCTGAGCTTGGCTAATAATACAGATGACTCTATAATCTTTTATAAACCCGATGGATCGGGCGGTTTTGTCTTAGTAGATAGAATTGATTATTCAAAAAGCGCTGGATGGCCGATCAGCCCTGGTAATTCGGCAATGTTAAATGATCTTACTGCGGATAACTCGATTATGTCCAATTGGTCGCTATCCGCCTCGACCTATGGCTTAGGCGATTACGGAACACCGGGAGGGCCAAATGCTTAAAAATATTATCAGGCGAAAAATTGGGCTGGTAATTGCGCTGGTATCAATCACAATCGGTTTTACCGGTTTGGTATATTCTAGCTACAAAACCTATGCGGCGAATTTGAATGCCGGGCCGCTGACAATTTCCTATGCCGGAGATCAGCTGTTCAACGAAAGTAATATCAAACCCGGCGATGTGATCGTTAAGGATTTGTCAGTTAAAAATAACGGTACTTTACCCCATTCATTTTCAATGTCGGCAAGTAATGTAACTGGTAATCTAGCGTCGGTGCTACAAATTGAGCCACGCGAAAACGGCTTGGTATTCTGGAATGAAACGTTGGCCAATTTAGCATCACTTCCGAATGGTTCTAAAGTTGTGATTGGGTCGATTGACCCGGGTGCAACTAGGAATTTACAGATTGCGGCGATTTTTCCTGGGAGCGCCGGTAATGATTATCAGGATAAATCGGTAGTAAATTTTTCCTTTTCTTTTGGCAATGAGTCAACCGATACGCCGGAGGGCAATCCGTCACCGCCACCGGGAATTACTTTCGGCCAACGCGTATTGTCGGCAATTACTTATAATCCACCAGCAGCCGGAACAACCGGGGATCAGGGAGTTACGGGTCAGCCGGGCACAACCGGAGGCGAAACAGTTGCTGGCGCGGAGAGCGGCGCAAGAGGTGCGACAACCGAGGCTAAAAGTCTCTGCTTCTGGTGGTTGGTGATTTTGATCATTTTGATCGTATCATTGGTTCTATATCATCGCTACATCAAAGAAGAGAAGCCAGCATTCTGGTGGATTTGGCCGATCGTAATGGCCACACTTCTTTTCTTTATTCACTACTACTTTGATCGTAATTATCAAAAAACTATCTTCTGCCAATATTTCTGGGCAGTAGAAGCAGTTGTGCTGGTTGTTTATTTTGGCATCGAAATCTATTTTACTAAAAAAACGAGAAGCTAATTATAACTAATGGTGTTGTTG
>Ga0210049_1002333_pt1 | contig 17715 bp, 20 predicted proteins | sample CryGeyCG2014_300_2_FD_183964 | JGI IMG/M metagenome (GOLD analysis project Ga0210049, IMG submission 183964) | Groundwater microbial communities from aquifer - Crystal Geyser CG06_land_8/20/14_3.00 (SPAdes) (version 2) | ecosystem: Environmental > Aquatic > Deep subsurface > Groundwater | place... | reverse complement strand
CTGTCGCTTTGTCATAGGCTTTCTGTGCCCAGGCTATTGCTTTGTCATAGGCTTTCTGTGCCGGGATTGTCGCTTTGTCATAGGCTTTCTGTGCCCAGGTTATTGCTTTGTCATAGGCTTTCTGTGCCGGGACTGTCGCTTTATTGTAGGCTTTCTGTATCGGGATTGTCGCTTTGTCATAGGCTTTCCGTGCCGGGACTATTGCTTTATTGTAGGCTTTCCGTGCCTGGGCTATTGCTTTATTGTAGGCTTTCTGTGCCGGGACTGCCGCTTTATTGTAGGCTTTCTGTGATGTGGCCATCGCTTTACTATAGACTTCTGATGCTGTGCCTGTGGCTATATCGTAGGCTTTCCGTGCCCGGGCTACTGCTTTACAATAGGCTTCCTGTGTTGAAGCAAAGAACATATTTTTGGCAAGCCAGTCCAGATCTAAGTCTAATTCAGCTGCCCTCAGGTAATTCTCCAGAGTAATCTCTGCCCCATTAGGCCACTCCTCATCGAAAATCTCAACCTGGCTATGGCACGCATGGGCTGCCACCAACCATTGTTTAGTTATTTCCATGACATTTCTCCTTCTCCCTTAACCCCGGGGTGATATATGTTTTGCCTTCTCTTTTTCTAACTGCCAATCTTGCCAATTCTCCCAGTATTTATTTTTTGTTATTCCTGAATGGTTGCAAACAAAACATCCGTCTAGGTTACAGATGGGACAGGGGATGGTTTTACAAACATTTCCAACTTTATCATCTGAAATATATCCCCAGGAATAATCATCCTCTGTCATTTTTAGTATTTTTTTGCCTGTTCTAGTTTGTGCTTCCCATTCTGAGATTTGCAGCCCTTCTTGTAAGGCTAGAACTCGTTGTTGTTCGATTTCTAGCCGATTCATAGCATAAAACATCCTCCTTTTCCCATTTTTTATTTTAGCGTACCCTATACAATGGATTGTATATGATCTTCCCATGATTTTCTCACCTCCTTTAATAAAAAATAACCAACAATACTAAGGCTGTCAGAAATATCAGCCCCTGAACTAAGTCCATTTTTATCCCCCCTCTTGTTAAGTGTTGATTTATTATACGATCTTATTTAGATTCATTTAGGAGGTTATCTTGTCCATATCAATTTGTATCGCCAGTTTTGAAGTTAGACATCACTTTTTATCAAATCCCATCCGTCAGGGTAGGGGGTGTTCACTAACCTTGGAAATCCCCCTATCAATAGATACATAAAAACTCTTGTCTGCATAGGATGATAAAATTTGGTTGTGTGTTACTATAATAAACTGCAGGTTTAATTTTTCTGATACTTCTTTAATCATCAGGCCTGCTTTTTCTTGGTGTTCAGAGCTGAGAAAACGTAAGGGCTCATCTAATATTATTGTGTTCCTACTCCGTGGGTATTTCATAGCCCAAGAGGCTATACGCAAAGAAAATGCTGCTACATCTACTGTTCCACCTCCTGATGCAGATAATGGATCTATTCTATAATTGTCTCTGACAAAATAAAGATCACATTCAGTTTTATTCCGTCTCTGCACAAATTCTGCGGCTAATTGATATGGTTCTTCAAATATAGCCCCTAATGCCAAACTGGTTATCCCAGAGATATGAAATTGCAAATTCTTTTGTATTAATAATCCCACTTCTCTGATTATCTCTCTGGCCTGTTCATGTCTTCGTAAATCCTTCTCTCTTTCTCTGGCCTTTTTTATAAGGAGATTGATAGTATTCTCTATTTGCATTTTTTTCCCTTTACGTTGTTCTAAATCATTGCGTAAGGACTGTATATTAGATAGCATTATACTTTTCCTCAATATCTATGATTCCCTGTTCGATTTTTAGATTTAACTCATTAATCTCTTTTTCTAATTTTTGCAATTCTACTTTTGCTTCACCGATGGAAGAACATTTCCAATGGTCTTGTAATTCTTGAAGCAGATATTCTTCTTTGCCAGATAATTCTGATACTTTAGATTTTGCAACATCTATTTCTTCTTTAATTTTCATTAATTCTCTCTCATTCATCGATTGCCCTCCATATAATATCCATTACGGATTGCCTGATATTATTTGAATTTTCAAACTCTTCTAAACTTTTATGAAAATCTAACCCACTTATTTTACCATTTTGCATATTTAATTTTTCCACGAAGGCAGATATTCGCAGGTCTCTCTCCTGTTTACGTTCTATATGTTCTCTAGATATGACACACTTTTCTATGGGAAGATAAATGCGCACAATGGAATTGGATGTACTATACCATAAATATATACTAGGCAAATGATTTTCCTGGTCTGCTTCTTGTCTGGTAAGAGACCCAGGATTTACTAGCAATCGTCCATTATTTTCCACAACAAACGCCTTATGGTTGTGTCCTGTTAAGATTAAATCATAATCGGGATATTTTTCTAAAATCTCTTGTGCAGATAAATCTGTACAACCCGGCCATGGTAATCTTTTACCATCCCATGTCATTATATGCCAAATAAGGATTTTTCTTTCTCCTAACATCATTGTATGGGGGGGTTGCCCCCAATGTCCTCCCGGTAATACTTCCACTTTTCCAGCTATTTGCAGTGTGTTTACGCCACATTTCTGTGCGAGATCGAGATTGTGTTGTGGTAAATCGTGGTTGCCATAACAAATGGAGAGCTTTTTTGGGCAAGTTTTTATAGCATTACTAATCAATAATGGGCTTGGTTTCCAATGGTCAAAAAAATCTCCCCCATGGAGTATTGTACAGCCGTACTTTTCCTGAAGTTCTCTTATAAACCCAATCTTTTTCCATTGAGCATCCCAAAAGTTATCCGTCCTGCAAACGGGGTTAATTTCTCTTAAATGCCAATCTGCCGTAAGAATTAGGGTAGGATTAGGATTAGGGCGCTTATTTCTGATCATACTTTAGCCCCACATAAAGGACAAATTCCATTAGGAAAAGAAGAGTGGAATTTCTTTTCCATTTTAACCAATAATTCCTTAAATATTTTCAAGTTTTCTTTAACCTTTACTATATTAGATATTAGACTTCTTAGTTCCCCTCGCTCCTCTTCCTTTTTTCTTCTCCTTTCAACCAATAGAAATATTTGATTAACCAATTTCTCTATTTTGATTAGGCAGTTGTATTTTATTTTATTTTCTTTGATATGTTGAAGGGAATCAGCGATAAATAATAAGGAAACCATGTCTTGGTCTAATTGCTTTTTCTTTGATACGAAACCTAATATTTGATTAACCTGTAATTCTAAGGATATTAGGTTGCTATATTTATCAATGTCCTTCCTTATTTTATCTATCTGGCTAAGTATCTCGCTTATCCTTTCTTTTGTTTGATACAAAGGAATCTTTCTTCTTTCTATATTTTCTAGGAAGATGATTTTACCTTCCATTTCATCAAGGTAAAAATATTGGCTTAATTCCTCTTTTGATTGCTCAATCTGATTTCCCTTTCCTTTGATATCCTGTTCAATCTCTCTAATCCATTTTTGTACAGATTGCATACTTTTATCTATCATATCCAGATGCACAACTTTGTTGAAATGTTTGGCTACTTCTCCTGGGCTAGAAGTAAGAAGGAAGGGAGAATCCAATTGTTGTTGTAAATTTATTTCATCCAAATTCAATGCTATTTGTATCTCTTCTGGTATATTTGTACCCACCGCATTAAATTTTGTTTTATCAAGGACATATTCATTACTTTGGTTTGTCTTAGTCCTTTTAATAATGTTAGAATCAGTTTGTAATTCTACTATAGTATTTCCGCCCCAATTAGAACGGATGGAATCTCCCTGGGGTCTATTCCATACCAGCCATTTAAGGGCTCTTATAATAGCAGTTTTTCCAGAATCAGTGGGGCCAACAATTACATTTAAACCAGGAACAAACTCCAGCTTAGTATTTTCATGTGATTGTAAATTGGAGATCTGAATACTATGTAACATATTCTTTTATCTTTCTAAGTAACCCAACCCTAAATTTGCTGTGTGGCTGGTTTTCTTTTTTTCTCCATAGGTAAGTATAGCTTCAAAATTCAAATATATCCCAAATTAGCTGTAATATAGCCCAAATTAGCTGTAATATAGCCCAAATTAGCTGTCAATTTCAGTCACTACCTTGATTTTTGCCTCAAGTCTTCCAATCGAATCAATTTATGTTTATGGAGCCTTGAAAAGCTTAAAATATCTATCCCAAACTCGATTAATTTTTGTTGTACAGTATTAGCAGGAAGATCCAAATATCTGCTCAATTCTTTTATAGAGCAAATTCCTTCAGTAGGTAATATAAATAGTTCAAAATTAGTGTTATGTTCTCCATTTTTCAAATTCATCTAAATTACTTGCTTTCTTTATCAGGCGAAAAAAGCTATCAGCATCCATAATAACCACTGGAAGTTTCCTATTCCTTTTGATAACTAACAACCAGTCAGTACCTTCCATCTGATTTTTCTTTGCTTGCTCAATCCATGCTGGAACTGCCCAAGATTCTTGCCATTTGCATTCTACAGAAAATGGGAATAATTTTTTCACACTTTCTTCTAACCGTATGTCTACTCCAGATTGGCTCATTGGACGAGATTCAATGGGCTTATCTTTCCCCCAAACATATCCAGTCGTCTTTGCTATCTTTTTGCATGTCCATTGCTGTAGGATTCTCCCTTTGCTTTTAGCTGACTGTATAGTAATTCGCCTTTTAATGTTTTTCTTTCCTTCCCTTCTTAAACTCACCCTCTATTTTTTCCCAGAGAGTAATAACTTCTTCCTTTACTTCATTTTCCAAGTTGTTAGATTCTACCATGCTTGTTGCTTTAGCAATAGATTTGCTGAGTTCCCTATTACCAATAGTGTAAATAGATTTGTTAGAATGTGCCTTTATAAATTTTAGGTTTTCATTTATATCGTCAATTCCATAGTCGTGCAATATAGTTATAGGGGCTATATGATAGGGTTTCCAAACGCTACTTTTATATACCTCAACTTGAATTCCTACCCCAATAGTTCTTGTTTCTTCCTTACCGAATACTGTTTTGGTTTTTTTAATCTTCTGTGGAATAGAACACCGCAAACGGAGACTTGAATAAAACCCAATAGATTCTCCACCAGGCGTAATATATTTTTGTCCATAGGGGCCAGCATCAATATTTTGCCTTATTTGGTTGGAACAAACCATAAGGAAGCCTTTTTGGGGCAATACCCGACAGGTTTTTCTACATTCTTCACTAAATTCCTTTGCCCTTCGTAATCCATATTTATCAGAATCTTCCTTCATCTCTAAATCAGTAGAAAGAGCGGCTAGGGAATCGGTAAATATTCCGTGGATTTTATTTTCCTCAACATTCCAATTTCTTACAGACTGAAAAACTTCGGGAACTGTATTTGGCATAGAATAATCCATTCGAGCAATGTCCAACCCAAACAGTTTGGCAAATTGTTTATTCAGCCTTCCTTCTGGGTCATGAAACATAATATTGCCTCCTTGTTGTTGTATATTTCCAGCAATTTCACAAAGGAGAATAGTTTTTCCACATGATGGAGGGCCAAAAATCTCTACCATTATGCCAGCAGGGATACCTCCCCCCCGTATTCGCCCTCCAGAGATAGCTAAATCAAGCAATGTTGAACCAGTACTAATTATATTTTTCTCATTGCCTTTGTTGAAGTCTTCTATGGCCTGTTTATGTTCTTCGATTTGTTTGACTAATTTGTTTTGACGTATCATTTTTGAATATCAATACCTTTTACTTGCCTTATTATTTCTTCTCTTATCTGTTTTATGTGTTTACCAGATATTTTCTTGCTTTTTAGATTGTCTATGATAATGGGTATATATTTATCATAGTCAACATCCTGTGGTTTTTTTTGCAAAACTCGTAGGGCCAATTCTTTTATAATTATTGAAGAATCACCTAGTTGTTCTTTAATTAATTGCTCGACTGCCCTTCTTATGATAGTAGATTTGGAGGTATTATGATACAAAGCCAATAGGCTTACATCTTCATGCAAAACCCTATTGGCATTCGTACCAAGCAAATATACCTCTTCTTTTCTAAAGAAGTCTATTTTTTGTTTAGAAAGGGACATCATCATTTCCCATCGTTTTAGCGTCTATACATTGATCCCATATCTCACAATCATCACACTCATCATATTCTTCGCAATCCTTTCCGAATGTATGTTTGTATGTGCACTTATTTTTCTTTTTAGTTACTGGTTTAAGACTTCTTTTTATCCCCTTTTTTACTTCCTTTTCCTCTTCCTCTATTTCTTCCTCTTCCTCTATTTTTTCCTCTTCATCGATTTTTCTGCTCCCTTTTTCTGACATGTCTGTTTCTACTATTTCATCAGCTCCAAAAAACTTTGCTTCTAATTGTTTATAATCTAGAATATTCAAAACATTATCCAAATCTGGCATATCTTTCAGCATAGTTACATCATATTGTTCATCCCTTTCTATGAAATCGATTCGACTAGTTTCTGCAAATTTATTTTTGCCAATCTGCGCTTCTGAAAATCTTATACGCACCGTTAATCCTTCTTCTAGGTCTGGAAATACACCCCTATCAGAATCTTCTTCTATCTCATCATTGAGCATATTTTGAAATAAATAGCTACTTATATCCCAAATATGAGGTTTTTCCTCATAATCTTTATGGTCTTTAGGAATAACAATGTATAAGTTTCTATTGGAAGGCCTTAAAGAATCGACTTCCTCCTTTTCAGCCCCTTCCTTTAATCTTTTTGCTCTATAAATGCAAATAGGACACGATTTTCCAATAGAAGATAGGCAAACCTCTGCTTCATTTTCATTACCAATGTTGCGGTGTATTTTGAATGGCCGTTTATACCATAAACTTCCTGGTGTTGCTATGCCAATCTCATCATCTCTGTCTGGGTGATTTTTAGCAGAGACTTCATAAGGAAGAAAATCTAGAAGGACTTTTGTGTTTGGTTCTTCCTTGAAAATATTGATACCAGAGGGGAGATTTAAGTATCCATATTTGCTTCTTTGTATTTTTTGCCTATGGCTATCTTTTGCAACAGCCTGTTTAAATTTACTTGCCGATTTCTTCATTTGTTACCTCCTTTTGGATTTTTGGGTTTGTCTTTTACATTGCCTCTTTCTCTATAGAAAAAATGTTTTAACACATTAATCTTTCCCAAAGTTACACTCTTACTAATAATATAAGTATAAAATGGAATGAAGAATATCAATACAATGAATAAAACAAACCATTTTATCATTTTAGTACCCCATTTTTTACTATTATACGTTTGTCAACAAATTCACTTAGATCGAAGCATAATTTTTTTATTTGAGCTCTTTTGCCTTTGTTCCAATTCCCATTCTTTAGTCAGGTCTCTTGGTATTTTTGGTCCAGCAAAATACATTTGTCCATGCAATTTGACAAGATTTTCCAAGGCTGTTTTCTTCTGTTCTATTGCTCGAACTGCTGCAAGGAGCACCTCTAATTCATATTTGGATTCTATGAAATTAATATTCAATTCTGTATATTCTGAATCGAGAATTATAGTCCCCTGGATGGCGGATTCTGTTATTTTAGAGATGCCGTATTTTTCTGGATATGTCCTTATATCTTTATCTAATTCTGCCCTTTTGATCTCTGATCTTTCCTTTGCATAATCCACACTCCTTCTTGCTTCAGCAACAGTCTCCCCATATTTTAGCATCAATTGTGGTTGTAATAGCCATTCTGTATCAAGGGAATCTGGAGAGATTTCAATATCATTTGTATAATCCCTTTCCTTCATTTTTCCTTTCCTCCTAATTTAATTATTGAATAACAAGCAAAAATTATACCTGGAAAACCATCGTAAAAAGATAATTTCAGGAATTCTTCTATAATTAGTCCTGCTATCATATTATCCTCCTTTAATAGGACTGAACTAAAATAACCTATTATTGCCCTTTTAATGCTTTCAGGTTCTTGTCCTTGTCCTTGCAAATCTGATAATACATTAGAAATCTTTTTCCATCCAGTTTTTGAAAGCAAAGCCCTGCACAACTCAATTACCTGTGATTGCATTTCCGCTTGTTTTCTTGCTACTAATAGTCTTTGATCTGATGGGACAGATAATACCTGATCTAGTATTTGCAAGGCATTTCGAGGACTTCCTAAACTGTCTTGTATGATTTGTTTATAAACTATCTTTTGTAGATTTTCATTTTCATTTTTTATCACCTTTCTTAGCAACGAAAACATTTGGCTATCGCTTAAAGGGGTAACCTGATGCTGTGAACATCTCCCTTTAATAGTAGGCAACAATTTTTGAGGTTCTGTTGTGGATAGAATATAGTATACATGGGAAGGCGTGTCTTCTAAGGCTTTCAGCATGGCATTTTGGGCATCAGAAGAGAGTTTGTGGCATTCATCCAGTAACCATACTCTACATTTTCCTTCCATCGGCAAATATTGTGATTGTTTGCGTATTTCTCTAATAGTGTCTATCCCTCTAAAATCAGCAGAATCTATTTCCTTAAAATCATTTCCTTTGCAAGCAAGCCCCTTTGCTACAATCCTTCCCAATGTAGTTTTACCGCAACCTGTAGGGCCGTAGAAAAGGAAGGCATGGGGGGAATCCCCCCTTTGTAGTTCTGCACGAATAATCTCAATTTCCGATTCATTTCCTATGACTTCTTCCAAACATATAGGACGGTATTTATGATAAAGGCTCATTGTTTTTTTTCCTTTCCTTGTTTATTTTCGCTCCAAGATGCATCAACGCCATAAACTAGTATATTAATGTCGAGTGGTATTATTATCCAATCCCAGATTTTAGGAAGTTTTTCACATGTCTCTTCTCTTACTATATCTATTACATGATCCAATTCATCAGGATAGACATTTAACAACATTGAATCATGTATTTGACCTATTAAATGGCTTTTCCACCTCTCTTTTATAGATATTTTATCAATCTCAATGAATGCTTTCAATAAACAGTGAAATGCTGAGCCTTGAATTGGATAATTACTTACATTTTTTTTATCCATCAGCCCACTACATCTAAATCCAGTAAGGGTATTAATATACCCTTTTTCCTGATAATCTTTCCATGAATTATCTTTCCATGCTTGGTAGCCCTTAAATTTAACATTCCAAAAATTATTTTCTATTTTTTGCATGTGCTTTTGGAATTGAGGAAAAGAAGAGATGCCATTGTTAATAAGGTGCTCTGAAAGATAATAATTCTCTGATAATAATATTCCTTGTCTTGAATGCCATTTTCCTTGCAATGGAAGTCCAGATTCTTTGCAGAGGTTGATGGCACTATTTTTGTAATAATCTCCATAAAATTCTGCGAAAACGAAGGCTCCTTTAACGATATATCTCAATAAAGAATGTGCTTGTGATTTTTTATCAAAAGAATCTAATAGGAAAATTTGCTTTGTCATATCCGCATGCATGTCAGAACCAGGTGTGCGTACATATTTTAGCATTGTTTTATCCCTGTGATAACAGGCTGATATTCTTACTTCAAGACCAGAATAATCGATTTCTACTAATTGATAGCCTGGACTTGGTAATATTGCTCTCCGGCAGATTTTCATTGCCTTATTATCCCTTTTGGGCACATTTTGGAGATTGGGGGAATCTGAACTGGAACGGTATGTACGTACTAAATGGAGGTTGAAAAACGGATGTATTATTCCATTAACCTGTTCCCTGAGGTATGCCTCTAAATAAGTATCTCTAATTTTGATCAATTTTCTTATTTCCAATAGCAAATTCAATTCAGGCATATTCAATTCGGATAAGGAAGCATTGTCTGTAGACCCTTTGCCAGCAAAAGTTAATTTAGGTGGGGTTATCTTTTTAACAGCATAGAGGATTTTTGATAATTGATAATTTGAATTTAGGTTGAATTTATCGCCAAAATGGTGTTTCCATTGTTTTGCTAGTCTTGTTTCCCCTAGTTTCTTTTGTAAATAAATTATTTTTCGAGTCAAGACTTCTTTCTTCTTAATGCAATAGTCAACATCAATATGAATTCCTGCCTGCTCAGTTCGTGCAAAAGATAAAGTCCCTTCATGTAAAAGATTGTATGAGTCCATTGTCATTGCTTCCACCAGCCTCATCTGTTTCTTAGCCAACTTATATTCGAAAAGTGCGTCTAGTCCATTATATAGCAATAACCCCTCTCGTCCTTTTTTAGTAGATATTAATTCTAGTATTTTATTTTTTGCATTACTATCCTTTCCATTTTTGCTTTTTAAATAAGGCATTACTTCATTATCATAATCTATTAAGCCAAAATTAACATATGTTTGGAATTTAAGACTAGTAATATCTGGACGATTATCTAATATGTGCGAGGCCAACATAGTATCCCACTTCCATCCTTTTACTGGTTGATTTAAACAAATTACGCTCCATGTTTCCTCAAATTTTATATTATGGGCAATCTTCTGTATTTTTGGATTGCTAAGAATGTTAATCAATGTTTTCTTATTATATTCTGTCAACATAAATGCAAACGCTTCACTTTCACTTATAGCGATTGCAGCACAAACTATTTGGTGTCCTTCAGCATAAGGTTTCAGACCAGTAGTTTCATAATCAAGGGCAATTAATTTTGGTATTTCTATAGTATCTAAATGATCTACAATCTTAACCTGCTTTTTTTCATCTATAACTGGTGGTTGTTGTGGCTTTAAGGCCTTAAAAGCCTTTTGCAAATCCATTTTCCATATTGTTTCCGCTTCTTTTTCAGATCTCCCTACAAAACTTGGATGGAATGTTGGGCATATCCAGGCATTAAAATCTCTGTCTGGAATTGTCCAACCTCTCCATTTTCCTATGCCCCCCAAATCCTTTTTCCACCTGTGTCCTATAAGAGATTCAACTGCTGAATTACCAAGCAAAATAATCAATTTAGGGGGATTATCTTCTATTACTTTTAACACTTTTGTACGACAACAAGCAATCTCTTTTGCATTTGGCACTCGATTATTACCATTATTATCCGTAGGACGGCAATTTACAGCATTAATGTTAAGACAATCTTCAAACAGATCAATTCCTAAATCGGAATAAGTTTGTTGCAATAATTGCCCCATTTTGCCCTGCCATTGTTTGCCATACTGATCCTCCACCTTCCCGGGTGCTTCTCCTACATTTAAGACCTTTTTTTTGAAATTACCAAACGGACTCATTTTTGGAGATAAAACATGTTTAGATAGTTTGCAAGAGAAACAAGAGAACGTAGTATTGCGGAGATTCTTCTTGACTGTCGATAAATCGAAAAAGCCAATCATATCTCGCCCCTCTTTCTCTTTCCTAAAGCGATTACATGTTCCCAATTATCCCCTTCAAATTTTATAGTTTTCTCAGTTAGAAGACACTTATTTTGCCCTTTATTTAATATGTGTTGCATTAATTTTGGTTTTATTAATATAGATATTGTTCCCTCTTTTATCCAATCAAAATCAATCCTTTCTTCAAACCATCCATTATCACTTTCTCCTCTAATCTTCATATTTCCAGGAGCTAAAGTAAATTCAATAAATTCATCTGTGTCAAATTCTTGATTAGAAAATATAGAAGCCCGTTCTATTACCTCGCTTGCGATTTTAGGAAAACAGAACAAATCTCCTTCGGCTTTTAAGTGTACTGAAACATCAGGAAATTTATCTCCGAAAGTACGGCAAGAAAATATCGTATTATCCATGGTTAAAAAATGTACCCATCCTTTCCCTTCTGCGATGCTAATAGGCACATATTTTACCAACTCTTTGGCAGAAGATTGTGGGAGGAGGAAATCCTTAATTGGCATTTTACTAGTTATCTGATATCTTGTAATACATAAAGAATCAGAAGATTCGACCCTCCCATCCTCACAAATATTTATGCATGTTAGTACTGGACGACTTACATCTTTAGAACAGGAGAATATTGCAAATTGTACACTATCCATAAAATCTTTTGGCAATGGTTTCCAATCAATTATCGGAGTATCTAACGGAATCTCTTGTTGTAATAATGGTAATCCAGCTTTTGCTTTTCCTGCCTTAATACGTATTTCATTGCCCATAACCCCTAATTCAACCTCCTCTTGCTCCAATTTCAATAATAATCCAAACAACCTTTTAGCGTTAATTGCTCCTTTAATAAGGTTCAATCCTTTTACTGGATGAGATATGCTGATTTCATCATTATAGGTTATGACCCTTCCTTCCAGAAAAGCAAAGCTTGAAAATAGTTCTGTTGCACTAGTTTTTTCCGTTGCTAAACCAGGTTTAACAGTTATAAGAGATTTTAATAATTCTAACCTATTCACCTTCATAATTACCTCCTAATTGTTTTATGTGGTCTTCTACATCTTGATTTATACCCTTTTTCTGTCCTATTATACAATATTCATGACGTTTTGGAAATCTTTTAGAATTTAGTAACGTCCTTATGAAAACGGCAGCTATTGGTTGTCCTAAATCTACAATGCAGATATCGTGTAGGATAAACCCGGCCTTTCTGAAAAGGAGGGAGACATCTATGTGGTACGGAAAGAATTGTTTTTCTTTTGTGAAGTCATTAATAAACCATGCACAAAATGACCCTGGTTTTAATATCCGATGATTTTCTGCAACATGTTTGAATAATAAATCCAAAAATAATTCATAGGTTTTTGCATTACCTAATTGCTCTTTTTCATCTCCATACCATTCTAAATCCCAATATGGAGGACTAGTGATTGAAAAATCAGCATAATTATCTGGTAAATTTACAGATGAAGAATCTCCTTCAATCAATCGAATAGTAGATTTATTTTGGAAAAATCCTTCTTTTTCTTCTAATTTGGATTTAATTCTCCTATTTGCTTCCATGAATTCCTTAGAAATATCTATGCCTATGTAGTTTCTACCTAAGGTATAAACTAATTCCATCCTACTATTATGTCCAGCAAACAAATCGCATACAATCCCATTTTCTGGACAAAAGAATCTAACTAGCAGACGTCCGACATTTTGGGAAAATCTGGATAATCCTCCTGCTCTACATGACATGTTAGACACATCAAAAACACCACGCATCCTTGAATCTTCTGTCTTATATCCAAGTGAGTATGATTTATATCTTCTTCCTTTCCCCACAGACTTGCCCGCTGATGTAAACACCCTTTTTAAAGTGTCGCCTTTGATAGATGAAAGTTCATCTTTCATTGCTTTAGTATAACTCCTACCGCCTGTAATAATACTATCCATTGATACATCCGAACGATCATGATATAATATAGAAGATGGCACTTCCTTTATTCCCATTTTAAAGAGAAATTCAGCACGGATCTGCCTGGACAACATTAATGCTTTTGCTGTTTTTCCTTTACTCTGATTCTGTAATGTCATTAAAATTCCCTCTGATCTGCTTGGTATCTCCTTTATAAAACACTAAGACGTTCTGGTGGGTTTTTCCTAATTTACGATACCCAGAAAACTGCTTATCTACCCGTAAAGGCAATGTTCCGATTGAGGTAACAAGTATTCCGTCATTATAAAATCTCAACCCACTATTTTCAAAAATATTGATAGTGTCTCCTACAAAGTTATGATAAAAACCTTGTTTATCTCGGAAATTTGCAACAACAATACAGGCAAACCGATCATTTTTCAAATGATTACATGCGCGCTTAATAATATGGGAATATGACAGAAGAAAGTTGCTGTATTCCTTGATATTACTAAGATCTCCATCTATTTCACTATATACTTCTAAATTTCCATAAGGAGGGCAAGTGAACAGAAAATCTGCATTTGGTGCCTTCTTCAGAGCAAACCAAGAATTACCACAAACCCATTCTGGAATATTATCTGGCACAATCCTAGCTCCCTGTTCAATATTTGCAGCCACCTGTTCTGGTCTAAGTTCACAACCCCAATATTTATATCCCATATATGCAGCAATGATTCCTCTTACTGAACCCCCTGCAAAAGGATCAATGATTTGTCCTCCTTTGGGACACCACCAGTTGTAAGAAAGTTCGCATAATATTGGATCAAAAACTGATGTGCCTCCGCCCCTTTTTGCAATTTGTTCTGCAAAAAATCCAGATTTATTGCTTTTGAATAAACATCCTGTCGAACGTTTCTTCCTTTTTAATTGCGCCATTTCCGACATTTTTAACAAATTCCCCCCTCTCCCGATTTCACTTTCTATTCCCAAAGCAAGCCATTGCCTTTTCCTTCTCAACCAAGCCCCATCATTTGCTCGAAATACAGAAAATGGCGGAATGAGGAATCTTGAGGAAAGCCCCCTTCCGACTTCCTGTCTTACATCTAAATGAAACCCTACCTTTTCCGTCGCAAGCTTGGTACGTTGCATAACTAATCTTGTCATCACTCCCCTATATTCCAGAAAAGTATTGGTTGCAATAATTTACCTAAATTATTAATCATAAATTCATACGCCTTCAAATCATAATAGGGATTACAAGGGAAGGGGGATTTAATTTGAGGTACTTCTTCATAAAGATAGTCCCCATTTATAACTTCAAAATTTTGAATTATGTCCATAATTCCTTTACGAAACAAATCTCCTCTTAAAGGGACACCAGAGAGAGTCATTATCTTTTGCTTTGATCTTATAGCATTTTTATTTTTATGCACTTGTACAGATAATAGTGTGTGTATTTGTATGTTGTTTTCTATCAAACCCTTTACTATTCCCGCTGTCATAGCCCCACTACCTGTGCATATAATTATAGTTTTTATCTCGAACGGCTTAATGGAGGCTACTTCCTTAGATACCTCCTCAACTGTTTCTGGGAAAGTAAGTCCACTAGGCAACATATATGACCCTGGAAAATCAACCACCAATCTTTTCTTTGCAATGTTTCGGTTTATTTGTAACATTTGTGGTTTTTCAATAGGAATAATTGTGGCCCCAAATTTTTGGCATAATTTAATATGCTTGGCTTGTTCATACCTATAACCATCCTTATATTTTGGATAATATATGATTGCTTTCATACCCAATTCCTGCGCAAAATAGGAGACCCCCCAACCAGCCATGCTTATAGCAGTATCTACATAAGCAACAGAGATTATACCCTTTTCTTTAAGTGCAAAAAGCACAGGGTATAAACCTCTTACTTTTGCAAAAGGTGGGCCTGGCTTTTTGCAAGACAAATCCTCTCTTTTCACAAAATAAGGTATGCCATTATTAGCATACAATTCAATCGGGGTATCAATCATGGCAAAAGCAGTGCTAATTTTCCATCTTTTTCTTCCAATAGACCAAGTTCTTTCAGGAGTCGTGTGGAATGATCTACTTGGAATTTGGCCTCGTTTTCACTTCCGCCATACATCTTTATCATTTCATCAGACATCTTCTTTTTATTCATAGGCGTCTTAGTAGAAAGAAATAGTATGTTTGCCATAACTTTAGCTCTGGTGGGTTTGCCTTCCTTCTTAACCCCTTCCTTCTTAACCCCTTCCTTCTTAACCCCTTCCTTCTTAACCCCTTCCTTCTTAACCCCTTCCTTCTTAACCCCTTCCTTCTTGTCATTACCTTCTGAAAAAATATTACATAATGTGTTTAATGTGCGCATAGTCTCCTTTGATAATTCATCATCTTCCGTAATAAGATTAAATGCTTCTTTTAGTTTTTCTGACAAATCATCAATAGGTAACTCTATATCTATCTCTGGTTCTAAACCAAAGGCAGTATTAAGTTCCTTTGCAGCATTTATCATTTCTTCTAACATAACTTCGTCTCTATTTTTCCTCTCCTTTTTTGACATTTCATTACCTCCTTTTAGTTTTTATTGGGATTGATAAATTGAACTTTTCTCAGGGTTAAGCAAACTGCCCCCCTTTATTTTTCTCCTCCCTTCATTCGAATCATAATTTGCAAAACCAAATCCAGGAAGCGTTCCCATATCCTCCATTTGTAGTATTTTGTCATATAAAAATCCTAAAAGCTGAGAATGCTCCTTCGGAATTTCCTGCTTTCTCCACCGTTTTAAGTATAAGACATAACGGTCAAGTCCTCTCCTTTTAACATTCTGTTCTTTTCCTTCTCCCCTAATTTCATCCTTTTCTACCTCTGCCGCCCTACAGGATAAATCTAGGAGAATCAAGTATAAATCTGTAAGTGCCTCTGGTGACATTAGATTAAGGTCTGGCAAAGAAGTTAAAATTCCTGGTATAACTTCTCTTGCTTTTGTTGCTATTAAGGACTTATCAATCAAAATTTTCATACTCAATTACCTCCTTTCTATGTATATTATACGATCCATAATAGATTCATTTAGGAGGTTATTTATAACTTCCCAAAAAAGGCCGTCCAATTTGCAATCTCTGCAAAATAGTAACCTGGTTTGTAATAGAAAATTCATCCTCACGAATGACTAAGGCATTAATCCGCATAATCCCAATCTTCTTTTCATCCTCGTCCTGATTTAGTCCGTACATAGCGGTTACATGTGAGTACTTTCGTTTATCTTCGCTGAAATCGGAGAGCTCCAAAGATCTTTTTCCATAACTAGAAGCAGACGCTTGGGTCGCTGTAATTACCAAACAATGTTTTTCTTGTGAAAGCCTCCTTAACTCTTGCCAAATTTTATTTTGCTGGTGCCTAAATTCCTGTTTTGATTCTGGAGCTAAAATATCTGCATAATCAATAATTACTACATCAGGTATAAATTCTTCTTGTTTTTCCCAAATATTAAGTAACGTACGAATCTCAGAAACAGTAAGGGTATTATTTGGATATGTCGACAGTTTGAAGGATTTATTGTGCTTTTTTTGCCAACTTTTTGCATTTTTATATGCCTCCTTCCAAGTTAACGGTTTTACAGAGTGGCCTTTTTTCAGCCAAACCGTCCCCTTCATTTTTTTACAATTTCTGCAAGGGATATGAGCATTATTTTCTTTGCAAACATTAATTAACTTTTCATAATTATTCCACTTCTCAGGTATATCTTCATCAAGTAGGGCCCCTTCATTTTTTTCTCTCTCTTTCCTAATACAAGTATTGTCCTGATTATAAACGCAATCAACTTCTGGAAGCCATAATCCTTCACAATGTTTAGGGACATTCGATTTTCTTGACAGGTAAATACACAATCTTTTAACCATTTGATTTTCAGACATATCCCCTGCCTGAAAAAATGCCACGTTACAACCAGATGCTTTTGCACGCATCCCTAATTCTAGCAACATGAAAGTTTTCCCCCTCTTTTCTGGGCCTAAAAGGGCCACAAGTCCTTCTCGAACTAATTGACCATTCCAAAATTCCCCCAAGGTTTTCATATCAGGTTTATTTATAGGAAATTGAATTAGCGGTTTTTGTGCATCTTCAAAAGCCCGCTTAACTGCAAGAACATTTGTAAAGGGGTTAATGCTTTGGAATTCCCCAGAGATTATGGGGGGAGAATATTCATTTATCGCCTTTTCCGATTCTACAAGATTTCCAGAGGATAAATAAGAATTAATATCCCTTATAAGTTTCTTAACTCCTTGTTCTCTGAAATATACCCGGGTTTGATCCAATAAATAGTTGACGTTGAACTGCCCCCTTTCATACTCTTTGCTAAGCCCCGAAAGTATCTCTTTAATATCATCAATCTTGTCTCTTGATAACCCCTTCGATTTATCTAGAAATATCCCTTCAATGTCTTTACCAGGAGATTTATTGTAAGTTTCAAAATATTCCAAACACCAGACGGATAATAATTTTGCGGAAGTAGATTCTAAGAATGA
>Ga0210049_1002327_pt1 | contig 17753 bp, 18 predicted proteins | sample CryGeyCG2014_300_2_FD_183964 | JGI IMG/M metagenome (GOLD analysis project Ga0210049, IMG submission 183964) | Groundwater microbial communities from aquifer - Crystal Geyser CG06_land_8/20/14_3.00 (SPAdes) (version 2) | ecosystem: Environmental > Aquatic > Deep subsurface > Groundwater | place... | reverse complement strand
TGGGTTGTTTCGCATCGATTTCTGTCCCTAAGTCTAAAAGCTCTTTAAAACTCATCAACCAGGGGTTATTGGTATAAGTTCTCATGCCTGTCGGATCAACATAGATGATCTTCCGAACATGAGACAGTTGTTCTTTCATCTCTAATAATTTATCCACCTGCTCCTGATCCTGGGCGACCACATAGGTTGCCTGAATCCGATTCAGCATCGTCGTCAGCTCTTTGGCAATCGATGAGGTAAACATATTGACGGTGATGGCGCCAATGGCCTGAGCTCCCAATTCACTGAATAACCATTCTGGATGGTTGTCGGTGACGATGCCAATATTTTCACCTCGTTTGAGACCGAGTGCAAAGAAACCTAAAGCCACATGCTTTGTATACTGAAAGTAATCCTCCCAATTGTAGGCCTGCCATATCCCATACATCTTTTCGCGAATGGCAATTTTCTTTGTCCCTAACTCTTTTGCCTGTTTAAATAGTATCTGGGGCAATGTAAATTGGCTCAGCGACAATATGGCTTCTTGATCGAAACGTTCTATTTTTCTGACCTCCATAGGCACTTCACTCCACTTCAGTCCACATCCCCCCAACCCCCCTTTTCCCTCCGGGCCAGCCGCCGGCTCAGAGAGCCTCATGGCTCGGAGAGAGGCCCTCTTGGGCCGGCGGCTAAAGGGGGGAGAGGGGGGATTAAAACTTAGTTGTTTCACCCAGATAGGCCTTGATGACATCGGGGTGATTTTGGATGGTCTCCGGCGTACCTTCTGCGATCCTCTCTCCGAAATTCAAAACCATAATCCGTTGTGAGATACTCATGACAACGGACATGTCATGTTCCACCAGGATGACGGTCTGTCCCCATGCCGAATTTAACTCCAGTAAAAAACGGACCATATCTTCCTTTTCCTCGAGAGTCATTCCGGCAAAGGGTTCATCCAGCACTAAAAGTTTGGGCTCCAAGGCTAAAGCGCGCCCCAGTTCGACCCTCTTTCTCATTCCATAAGGCAAAGAGCCAACCGGTTTCTTACGGATGGGTTGCATTTCCAGAAAATCGATCAACTCCTCCAAAACCCGACGGTGACGAACTTCCTGCTTTTGAACCGATGAAGAGAAAAGGGCAGCTTTGCCAATGCTGTAGTCGCAATAAAGGTGCCGCGCCAAAAGCATGTTGGCCAATACCGTCATACCCGGAAAAAGTTCAATATTCTGATAGGTCCTTCCAATCCCTTTTTTTGTGACCTCATGGGGGTGGCGGCCTGTGACATCTTCTCCATTGAACAGGATCTCCCCTTTTTGTGGATGGTAATAGCCCGTAATACAGTTCATGAGGCTTGTTTTTCCAGCACCGTTCGGCCCGATGACGCTGACCAATTCACCTGTGTGAACGGTGAGATCAACATCATGGAGGGCCATCACACCCCCGAAGTTCAGAAAAATCTTTTTCACCTCCAGCTCAGCCTGACGATCGGCAGGCTGAGTGGAGGCATAGACGCTCGGTTGTCCCCGAAATGCCTTCATTTTTTATTTCCCCTTCAACACCTGATCCTTACATTTTGGGAGTCTTCAATACCTGAACTTTCTCTTTAATAGGATCATAGAAATTGCTCATGGGTGAATAAGTTGCATCTTCATGAATCTGAACAATCCTTCCCTTAAAGGAACCTTCATGATTGTCTTTGCTGAATGAAACATAGGGAACGAGTCCTCCAAAGTCCTCATTCTTGAAAGTCTCCATCGCCCTATTGATCGTCTCTCCATTAATCTGCTTAAACAATCCAGAAGCCCGATGGGCGGCTCTTTCTTGGATCATCGCCACAACCACACCTTCCCAGTAGGAGGTATCGAATTTACTCACTGTCTTATACTTATCCCATAATTTCTGCATTATCTCGATTCCAGGTGTCTTATCCTGAGGGAGAACGCCACAGAACTGCATGAAGACACGATCGCGGATCAGGCCTTTCCCAAGTTTAAAGAAATCGGGGTCAGTGGAGGTCCAGGTCCCAAAGAAAGGAACATTGTAACCGACCTTATCGGCTGCTTTGAGGGCCGTGATAATCGCAGCAGGAAGGATCTGCACGAAGACGTATTCCGCTCCTTTACTTTTCAGGCGGAGCATCTCCGTAGTTAAATCGACGGTGGCTGGTGGAAATTCTTCAATGGTGACGATATTGATATTATTTTTAGCAGCATACTCCTTGCTTGGATCATGGATGGACTTCCCATAAGTGTTATTATAGGTTAGCAGACCGACCTTGGGGGCATCTTTTCCCTTATGGATGGCCTTGATATACCCCAGTACAGCCTGAGAATCTAATACATAACTTCCAAAGGGGAGATACATATAGGCAATCGGAGGCTTGAGAATTCCCTGATAAGTAGAGTAATTAATAGTGGGTATTTTATACTCCTGGATAATTGGCTTTGCCATAATCCCTGATCCCGCATCCCAGGTCGCAATCATATCCATCTTTTCTTCACAAAACTTTTTAACATACTTAACCGCTTCTGGGACTTTGTAGGCATGATCGACAACTGTTAAATCGATCTTTCTACCAGCAATTCCTCCTTTTACATCGTTGACATATTTAAAATAATCTCGATGGCCTTTGGCATGGTACTGTCCCCATGTGGAGGCGGGCCCTGTCAGATTGATGACCGCTCCAATTTTTATTGGTTGAGCCCAACCACTCACAGACAAACTGAAACAAAATATCCCTATAATAACTGCAAAAATGAATAACTTTTTCATAATTTTCCCCTCCCAAATTTTATTTGTGATAAGTTTTAACTCCTGGTAAATTTTCTGCCCAATCTTCCTTTTTTACTTTGCTCAAATCCCAGACTTGCACCTCCCTTCTCTCAGATATTAAGCAAGAAAAGAATTCAGAATGCTTTCTAAAATTTATTTTATACCTTCCAAAAATTTTTACAAGTCTAAATTCTCCCCATAAAAAGCGAATCTATTCTACATATCTAAAAAATAATTGCAAGTAAAAAAATTCACTATGTGAAAAAGTGGGTTTAAGTCACTCCCATTTTTATTGATAAGTTCATTTTGCATTAGCCTTGAGATATTTGTTGAAATCATCCCAGGGTCTTCATGGATCTTCATCTCAGGAAAGTCACCTTATTCGGAAAAAAGTATGAATCTCACAAGTACGATCGCTCCTATTCCAATCGTTATTAGCAAGACCCGCATTGGAAGTGTTGATTCCTTCTTCTCTTCCATTTTGTTCATTTCCATTCCGTCCACCAAGGCAAATTTCAACCCTTCATTTTCAGATGTGAGAGATATGGTTTTGTCCTTCGCCCTTTTTCTCTTTTCTTTTGTAGAGCCTTTCAAGAAAATCCTTAGCCAATTCCCTTCCTCCCCATCCAAAGGCAATCGCTAAGGCGAGGACAATTCCACCAAAGAAAATAGTAAAGGCAACGATGATCACCTTTTCAGCGATACCCAAATGGTAGAGGGCCATGGTCAAAGAGAGGGTAATGATGAACCATCGGACGGAGCGACTGAGGAGCTTGGCTGACTCCATCTGGGCGTTGACCGCTGCAATCAATGTGGCTTGGCCTAAAAAGATGGCAATCAAATAGCCAATCACCAAAATGATAATCGCGGCGAAAAGGTGGGGGAGGTAATTAAAGAATTGAGCAATAAAGTTTTGGGTGGCTGCCACTTCAAGGGCATTGATTCCCAAGATGAGTGTGATGAGAACAATGATCCAATAGAAGAACCGACTCAAAAGATTGGCAGGGGAATAGGCCACCCCTCCTTTGGATAGGACGTCGGTCAAACCCCATTGTTTGCTCACCCGATCAAATTGAATCGCTTTTAAGAAATGAAAAAGAAGTTTTTTAAAGATCCAGGCGATGAGAAACCCGATGATGAGAATCGTTACCATTGCCAACAGATTGGGCAAAAAGGTTATGACCTTTCCCAAGAATTTATTGAAAGAATCTGTGAGGGTAGCTTTCCAAACTTCTCCCATATCACTCACCTCCTATGGCTTTAGGCCCAACGTTCAACGAGATACGGTTTCATCTCCTCAAAGGCCTGGCAAACGGATTCGATCTCTTCTTCAACCTCCTCTGCAGAACTTTTTTGATTTTCTTTAACAAATGAGGCCATCCGACCTAAATAAAGAGGGATCATCGATTTCAATAAATGTTCACGATGGACCGATCCCTTGTGATAGGCAATGGCAAAATCATAGACAATACGAACCCATAGATCCTGAGGAAATGAGAATGCCTCATCTGACAGTCGTCTAATAGACTCGAGCCATTGGGCTGTCTCAGAGGACAATACCCTTCTCCAGATTTCCATCAGATCCTTAACACCCAATCGAAAATTTCCTATCATCCGCCCCACATTAACAGAGATCGGTTCCACTCCCACTTCATAATGGAAACCAAAAGTGGGGATGGGTTGTGATTCTTTAACCTCTTTCCAAAGATTTTCATATTTCTCCATTAAGCGATAAACAGAAGAGACGACTTGAGTAAACATCGGTCCGAGATCGGTTCCAGGATCTTTGACATCATGGATTTTAGCGCCCAGATAGGATTGACATACCTTAAATCCTTCGGCAATGGCGGTTGTGGTCATCCAGATATCGATTCCAAATCGGGCTACATCGGTTTCCCAAACCTCTTTGGTTAAATAGAAGCTCGCCAGTTTCCCAGAGAAACCAAAATCCCCTCCAATCGGCTGACGAATCCTTTTCCCGTATAAAGCCCGGGTCAATGGATAGACGATACTATTTGTAATCGTGCCATCGAATTTATGCCGGGCATAAAGCGGAGCAACATAATCAAACCCCTCTTCATAAACAGGCCTGAGAAGGAGTTCCATCCATTCTGGTGTGATCGACCGCAAATCCGAATCCACCACGGCGCATGCCTTTGAATTAAACCGTCTGGCAGCTTCAAAAATAGTACGAAAAGCGCTCCCTTTTCCAGGAATCCCATCGTAAGGAGTGACGATCTTATGGATGGGATGCACTGGGTGGGAAGTAAGAATTGTTTTAAAATCTTCAATCTGAACCTTCTTCACCTCCTCTTGAGTGCCATCCGTGGAGCCTCCGTCAGAGTTGATCAGGACTGCTTTTCCCTTTGGAAAATATTTGGCAAGACCGGCGATCACTGCCCGGACTACATGACCGATGGTTCGGGCATTGTTATAACTTGGGATCCCAATCAATATGTCGGTCTCTTTCATTTCTTCCAATTTAATCTGAAACGATTGCTCCATTCCTCCTCTCGCCTCTAAATCCAACACCCTTCTAATATTTCATTCATCCCATCCCTTCGGATTTCTCCCATCACCCTTTCCCAATCTGCCCTGAACTTTAAATATTTCAACCACCCCTCCTGCCTCTCCTTAAAAAGGAGGCTGATGTTAGCGATGCATTCACCTGCCTTCTTCCATTCTCGTTTGGCCAAATAATCCAGACCGAGAAGGAGAGAGGTCAGTATAGCTTTGGGGTAAAGGGTCCACTTCAGAAAATATCCTGGATAAGGACGGAGATCTATGTTGGATGCGACTTTCGCTTTTTCTCGCTCATAGAGAAATCGTTCAATATCCCCCTTCAGTTCATCCTGGAAGTAGACTTCATTTCTTTCAGGATGGAGGTGTTTGATTCTCAGTTCTTTGTCAAAGAAGAGGCTAAATCCCAGTTGGCCGGCATTGATGAGATAATCGGTATCCTCTCCTCTCGGGATGTAAGGGTCAAAGGGAACACTACTGAAGAGATATCGATGGAGTACGAGATTTCCGCCTAAAAGCATAGGGGAAGGAACGAGTCGGTTTTTTGAATAAAGAATTTTCCTCCACACTTGGTTCATCCACTTCGTTTTATTCCACAAAAATCTCCACCACAAACGTTGGGAAGGAAGGAGGATCGTCCCATTAGGATTGACATAAAATCCACCCTTCCCGGTCATTAACTTTCCATCCCATCTCTGGTTTAAATACTCGCAAGCAACCTTCAGATAGTTCGGGTTTTCTATAACTTCGTCATTATCAATGAAGATAGCCACATCCATTGAAAGCGCCTGCGCGAGAAGAAGACCCGTATTGCGAATCTTTGAAAATCCCTTCAAATCGATAAGAGAGTAGAAATTTTTAAAATCCCTTTGTTCTAAATATGCTCTTAAGTGTCCCAGGTGCTGGGAGGAAAAGATCAGAGTCTTCTCCAATCCAAGGATTTTTAATTCCATCCTGAGAAGCCTGTCCATCTCTATGAAAAGGACCTCTCCATCCTCAACCATTAGGTCAAAGCAAACCGGGAGGATTAGGGTGAAGTCTTGGTCTTCCAATATCTTCAGGCTTTCGATGGCCCTCTTTGCTAACCTCAGCCCCTCTAAATATGGCAGTTCCTTAGGTTCGCTTAATCTGAGATAAATAGGAATGATGATCGCTTTTTTCATGGTTCTTTGATTTTGTTTCCTTTGGCCACCAAGAATATCAACCAGTAAAAGAATTGCATGGGTTTTCCCTCCCAAACTAAATTTCTGATTCAGCGACTATTCTTAGAATGGCCTCATTCCATGCCTGAGGCCCAGTTCCTTCCACGATGGTCAAATTTTGAATCGTTGATAGTTCCTCTGGAAAAAGGCTGTCCTCCCCTTTGAAGAGAATCGGATGATCCACCGCCCGTAACATGGGAATGTCATTCACGTTATCCCCGATTCCGACGGTATAAATTGAAAAAAATTGATTCTCATATAGTTCCCTTAAAATCTCAACGGCCTTTCCTTTGTCGTTTTTACTCAGGATATGGTGAAACTTTCCTCCCCAGACATAGTTCATCCCCTTCTCTTTGATCTTTCTCTTTACGATTTCAATTTCTTTCTTTCCTCCTTCAATAATAAAGGGTTCATCGTATTCTCTCTTTTTGGCAAACTCTGCTTCTCTCAGACTCAATCCACAAAGGGAGGTGAGTTCATCCTCCGTAAGATCAGAGAATCCCTTGATCGGGATTCTTGTCTCTTTCTTAATCGAATTGAAAACTTCAACGATCTGAAGATAAAAGGTGCCTAATTCTAAAACGAAATATTCCTCTAATTCCCTGTCATAAGGAAATTGAAATGAAAAATACCCCTTAGGGATAAAGACCGCGCCTCCGTTTTCGGAAATGAATGGATGATCGTTTTCCAATTTTTTTCGATAAAGTTCGATCTCAGCTCTGGTCTTACTACTTGAAAGAACAAGGGGGATCCCCTTCTGTTTGATAACACGAAGAGCCGGTAAAGCCGGTTCAAAGGAATAGGTATCCCGATCGAGCAGTGTCCCATCCAGATCTGAAAAGATCATTATCTTACGTGTTATCGTCGTCGACTGCATTCTTCAACCTCTCTAAAAAGTCAGGGATGGCAGAAGTGACCCGGCTCCAATTAGGAATGAGAGGGATGCTGAGAGGATCTTCCATTAATGCTTTGCTGGCCAGCTCGATCCCCTTGGTAAAAGTCTCCACAGCTACTCCTTCTTCATGTCGGTCAAAATCGAGGCCGTTAATGGCTGCATCGTCATGATATTTGCTAATTGTTTCCTGAGCAGTCCTTAAATAGGTTGCCTTCAATGTCTTGAGAAGGCTTTCTGAAAGATCGATCCCTTCACTGGCTAAGTTTCTAAAGAGGTTCTTCGCGATATCGATCGACATTCTCAAAAGCCCTTTGCCGGGATCATCTGAAGAGAGTTCTTGATGTTTATGCTCATAATTCTCTGTTAAATTGACCTGACAGATCCGTCTCAAAGAGCAGTTGCGAAAAACTTCTGATAGCACCCCTACCTCCAGACCCCAATCCCATGGAATTCGATTGATTCGTGCAAGGTCTGTAATCATTGAAAATTCACCTGCCAATGGGTATCGAAAACTATCAAGATAGACTAAAAAGGGAAGGTGGCCCAAAAGCCGCTCCAAAGATCGGATCAGAGGTGTGACAAAGAGACGGGTAACCCTTCCATGCATCTTGTTTGTCACCCGGGCGTAATATCCCTTGCAGAACTCGTATCCCAAATTGGGATTCACCACCGGGTAACATAAACGGGCTAAGAACTCCCGGTCGTAACTGAGGATGTCGCAATCGTGAAGGGCGATAACGTTGCTCTTTTCACTCGCCAGGACAAAGCCAAAGGCCATCCAGGTGGAGCGCCCCTTACCATCCTCCCCGGCTGAAATATCATTCTTGTTTAAAATTTCGTAAAGAGACCGAATCCTGTCACCGTCATTCCAGATAATAGTCGTTTGTTGTGGAAGGACAGAAAAAAATTCTTTGGTGTGTTCAAACTCTCTTCTATCCGCTTTTCCCAAGGTGATAATGACTTGATTGATATATTTTACCTTTTGAATCTCTGAAACAATGGTTTTGAGGGCCTTCTCCTTCAACTCAGAATAGAGGGAAGGAAGAATGAGGGCAATCGGATTATGTCTCGAATAGAACTCCATCTCCATTTCCATCCGCTCCACATTCGCCTTTTTTAAACGATGAAGGGTCGTGATTACACCCGGTTGAAAGAAATCAGACATAAATTAACCTCCTCATCTGTACAGTAACCTTTCACTATCCTTTGTATCAAAATCCTCATCAATTCATTTCACCAAATTGGGTAAAAAGAGTGTAATCTTGGGAAAGATCATTGTTAAGGCCAACGTATTGGTAAGCGTTGACTCTAAAGAAAATTGCCTATACGATTTTGTTAAAGCTTTGGCGCTATTTACTTAAAACGGAGATAAGGATAATGATCCCAAGGATAAACACAACGACCAGCAACCATCCCCCATACATCAAAAAGTTAAAAAAGTAATTATACCATTTTTTCTTTCCTTTTTCCTCCCCTTTTTTCTCTTCTTTTTTCTCTTCCATAATATTTCCTTTTCTATGAAATTTCAAACTTAAAAAGAGCGAGGCCGTTTACAGTTGAACGGAGCCTAACGATTTCATACGACTCAAACGGGATAACTCTATGCCTTCTTCCGTTCTAAGTAGGCCTCATTTGTTTTTGTCAAATAGCCTTCAAAAAGTATTAAGTCAGGATGCTGATCAAAAGTCTCCCATCCTGTAACCACTATATTCTTCTGTTGGGCCTCTCCCGTTTTAAAGACACGGAGAAATGTCACGGGTCTTCCACCATCTAAAAATCCTTCTTTTTCCACACATCTCATCTCTTTAGAAAGAGTATCTACATCAATCTTGTGGACACTTACCAAATGACCCCACGCTCCACCATCGATTTCCTTTATGACCTTCTTTTTGAAGAACCCCATAGCCTACCTCCTTTTTTACGATTAACACCTAAAAGGCCTTTGCCTTGGCTTTCACCTCATCCATTTTCATATTGGTCCCTCTCAACCTTTATTTTTGCTTTACACATTTTCTTTCAACAATTCATAACGTTCTTATCAACTTCTTTATCCCGTCTATCTGTGGCAATTTCGGTAAATAGTGATCAACCCATTTTTTGTATTCACTGGGACATTGGTAGAAGGTGGAAAATCCTATCCATGGAATATCTGGATATTTTTTCTTTAAATTTTCGAAGTTCTCCTTGATAAAGCGCTTCTGCCTCAATTCCAAAATAATGAGGTCTGGAGTGACCCCGTTCAAGGCCGACAAAGCTTCTTCAATACTCCCTGCGGTCACGATTTGGTATCCCTCGTCTTCCAATTCTTCTTGAAGGAGAAATTTCCAGCTTTCAGAATGGTCAATGTAGAGGATTGTCTTCATGATATTACCTCCTCATCTTCTATGAATTGTTTTAATCTTTTTCCAGATGAGGTTGAAATCTCAAAGACATTTCTCGTTGGAGATCGGATTTCAAAGGCCTCTCCGCATAAACAACGGCTTAACAGGACTTTACTGAAAGTATTACGGAGAATTCTCTCTACCTCTTTGATGCTCATAATCATTTTCCCGCAAGTTGGGCATTTCACCTCATCCATCATTTCCCTCTTCTTGATCTAAGTAGCTCTTTAGCCAAGATGATGCCCCTACGTCCTGACTTCTTTACCAACTTCCCAATCTCTCTTAATGACCTTCCCTTTCGATAACTGGAAAGAGTCAACAGCATAGGCATGTTTACTCCGGTTACAACTTCAACCTTTTCATTCTCTAAAAAGGATAAGCTGAGGTTCGTCGGCGTCCCACCCAAGACATCCGTTAAAATTACGACGCCATCCCCATCATTCACTTCTTTGATTCCATTTCGAATACGATCTTTAACTTCTTTTCCCTTATCTTTTGGCCAGATAGAAACACCTCTAATTTTTTGCAAATTCCCGACGAGAAACTGAATGGATGAGATGAGAGCCTCCGCCAGCCTCCCATGTGAAACAATGAGAATTCCGACCATTCTTAACTCCTTATTTTTCTTAAAAGACCATCTCATGAACCAAAGTTCTTAGTTTATTGAAAAGAATGGGCTTCTCTAAATAGGCGGTCGCTCCTCTATCAAAGGCCTTACGACTGACCTCCTCACTTCCAAATGCGGTGATCACAATGATAGAGACCTCCGGTTGAAGTTTCTTGATTCCTGGAAGAATATCTAATCCGGTTAAACCAGGCATTCGAATGTCGGTAATGATCAGATCAAAAGGCTCCCTGGCAATCTTACGGAAAGCTTCGGAACCATTACTCACAGAATCTATCTCAAACCCATCCTCTTCAAAGAAATCTTTCAACAAAGACCTCATCTCCTCATCGTCTTCGATCACCAATATTCGTTTTTTATCATTACCCATCATTACTCTTTCTGATTTGTTCAGCTACTCTGCTTTCCCATGGCCTAATGCGATACAACAAACAGAATATGTCCGATACTGAAAATCGCATGTTTACCAAAGGTAGATTGGCAACAGTTCAAAACAAGAACTATCCATTGCCCCATATTAAGTGATCGAAATAGTGCCCCTCTGCTTAGCCCCGTGGATTGATATCAGGGACTATTCAACCTTTTCAGACAAAATCAATATCTCTCGGTTAAGAGGAGAAGGGACGTAGACCAGGTTGATTTCTATCTTTCCAAGGGCCTTTTCCTTGATAGCGTTCGCTGGGATCGTGACGTCCAAAGTCCCTTCTTCAATGCCCTCAGGCTGAAGAGCCTTCCAAAATGGATAAACCTTCACTATTTTCTCTTCAGGTTTATAAGGGATTGGCTTCCCAGCTTCATCCAAGTATTCGAGGGTAACCGCTTGGATATCCAGGATATCTTTAGATTTATTAGTGATCTTGATGTTACCCTTGAGGCTCGGCGTCTCGACGATCTCTTTGGAAGCTATGTTTACTGTCATAACAACCTTGAGGTCGCTAAGCTCCACAAGAAAAGCCTGCCCCTTAACCTCACCCTTCGGTGGAACCAAATTTTTAGTGATTTGCTCTTGTGTGGGAGCCTCCACCTTCTGCTCCTTAGCACAACCCAAAAATCCAATGGCCACACATAAAGCTATAAGTATAAAGATCTTTTTGAAATGCATACAGCGTCCTCCTTTCCTGGTTAGTGGTTAGTAGAAATATCAGGCCTTTTGATCCAGCACCTCCTTTCCTATTTTTGCCAGCTTTTAGTACATCCTTGTGAGAGGTCTTTCAAAGCTTCATAAAAAAACTTGTGAAGAAATATATGTTGAAAAAGACAAAAAATATAGATTACCTTCCAGATTGTAGCTGGAGAAACTTAAAGAAATCTCCTTTTGTGGATAGAATAAGCCAGTCCTTTTCTGATAAGGTGGTTTTGTATGTTTCCATGGTTTTAAGAAATTGATAAAAGTCTCTGGATTCATTGTTCTGGTTGTAGGCTCGGGCATAGATGGCCGTGGCTTCGGCATCGGCTTTTCCTTTAAGTTCCTGTGCCGTTCGGTACGCCTCGGATTGAATCTTTTTCAAATCCCTCTCTCTATCCCCTATAATTTTGGCCGACTCCCCCTGGCCTTCCGATCTATATTTATCGGCAATGCGCTTGCGCTCCGTGATCATGCGTTCGTATATTTTTTTCTGTACTTCCTCAACATAGTTGATTCGCTTGAAACGAAGGTCAAGTAATTCAATCCCGAGGACTTGTAGACGTGGAGAAGCCGCTTCAATAATTAACCGAGTCAGCTTTTCCCGGCCCAGTTTGATTCGGAGGCTTATCTCAGTTTCTTTAATCTCCTCCAACCCCTCACCGACCTCTAATTCTCGGTTCGTCGAACGGACAATTTCAACCAGATTGTTATTCGCAATTGCATTGCGCGTTGAACCATCTAAGATATCGTCCAATCTCGTCTGAGCTCCCCGTTCATCCCGCACTCTCTGAAAAAATAAAAGAGGATCGACGATCCGCCAGCGCGCATAACTATCCACCCAGATAAACCTTTTATCTTTGGTGGGGATCTGATTGGGATCACCATCCCATGCCAAAAATCGCTTATCAAAAAAATGGACTTTTTGAATAATGGGAGTTTTAAAATGAAACCCCGGTTCTACAATGGGATCGCCCACGGGTTTTCCAAACTGGGTAATAATGGCCTGCTCCGTTTCATCCACAATAAAAGTGGCGGAGAAGAGAACGATAAGCCCCAAAATAACGATTGCCCCAATGATCATGGATGTCGGTTTATTCATTTTTCTTGCCCTCCTTGCTGATGCCCTCCTTGCTGAATTGAAATAAGGGTAAAATACCAGTGGCTTCTTTATCTGTAATTAACTTCCTTCCCACTCTTGGGAGTACGTCGTTCATCGTCTCAAGGTAGATTCTTTGTCGGGTGACTTCAGGAGCCCTCAAATATTCCTTGAAGATCGAATTAAACCTGGCTGCTTCACCGCGGGACTGATTCACTCTCTCTACGGCGTATCCCCTGGCCTCTTCAATGATTCTCAATGCATCCCCCCGGGCTTTGGGAATCACCTTGTTATATTCAGACCGGGCTTGATTAATCAACTTTTCTCGCTCCTGCTGTGCTTCATTCACCTCGTTGAAAGCCGGCTTCACAGCATCTGGGGGATTGACATCCTGTAGAACAACTTGATCTACTTTGATCCCGGTCTCATATTGGTCACACAACTCCTGGAGTTTGGTGGTGACCGTATTGGCTATCTCTACCCGGCCAATCGTTAAGACTTCACTTACAGAACGATCACCCACCACTTCTCGCATCAAGGCTTCATTCATATCCCGAAAGGTCGATATCGCATTGCGTACCTTAAATAAGAATTTGTAGGGATCCGAAATCCTGAATTGGACGATCCACTCTACTTCGCCAGCATTCAGATCGCCTGTCAACATCAGTGATTCCTTTTGATAGGCTCGTCCGGCATACTCTGTCCTGACTCCCGCTGTCTTGGTTCGAAACCCAAACTCTTCCTTTAACTGTCGCTCAACAGGAACCTTTTTAACCGTTTCGATGCCGAAGGGTAACTTAAAATTTAACCCGGGAGAAACCACCCGTGTGTATTTCCCAAAGCGCTGAATCACCCCAATCTCCTCAGGATTCACAGTGAAAACAGATGAAACCAAGAAAATAATTAATATGACTCCAATGATGACCCAGCGAATGGTTCTCAAGGAAATATTTGGAAATCGGAATTTGCTGAAATCAAATTGATAATCTTCATTCATAAAATGTTCCTCCCTTGTAAGAAAAACAGAAGACCAGGTTGTATTTGTCTAGACAAAAAGTCTTACCCATATCTTTTTCTACCTCTTCGTCCTTCGGAGGCTAATCCCTTGACCCGCTCTCATCAATCTGCCCCTCGCATCAAACGCTCTCGATCCTCCCATGCCCTAACCATTGAAAGACCGCTATAACCCCGTTGCCCACCTCCTCCAAAATTATCATCTCTCCAGGGCATGTTTTCCCCTTTCAAATTGAAATATATATTCAGGATGAGCAAAAAGAATGCCGAAGGCATTTAAATAACTTTATTAATTATTTCAATTAATTAGGATTTTTTATAAAAAATCTAAAGGGGTCAATTAGGGGAATAAAGAAACAGGCTGTGGCAATATGCTACAAACTCAGGTGAATCTCTATATGGATGATTGGCTACACCCCAACCGATCTTAAAAAAGACTCGATGATCGCTCTGGCCTCTTCCTGGATTAGGGTAAGGTGTTCTTTGCTCTTAAGACTTTCCGCATAAAACTTGTATACCTCTTCCGTGCCGGAAGGCCGGACAGCGAACCACCCATTTTGGGTAACAACCTTAATGCCACCCAATGGAGCATTATTTCCAGGGGCTTCGATCAGCTTGGCCAGAATGATCTCCCCTGCTAAAGTGGATTCGGTTATTTTATTTGGAGAAAGTTTGCTAAGAACTTCCTTCTGCTCTGGAGTAGCTGGGGCGTCGATTCTTTCATAAATCGGATTGCCGAACATCTCTATGAGGTTTTGATACTGCACACCAGGATCACTACCGGTTCTTGCTATCATCTCTGCTGCGAGGAGATTCAGAATGAATCCATCTTTATCTGTGGTCCACACGGTTCCATCCTTCCGTAAAAAGGAAGCTCCTGCACTTTCTTCTCCTGCAAATCCAAGGGTGCCGTTCATGAAACCATTGACAAACCACTTGAATCCAACAGGGACTTCGAACAGTTTTCTCCCCATATCGTCCGCTATCCGATCGATCATACTGCTGGTCACCAGAGTCTTTCCAATGGCCGCATCCTTACCCCAGCAAGGCCGATTGTGAAACAGATACCAGATAGCCACGGACAGATAATGGTTGGGGTTCATCAGACCTGCACGGGGGGTGACGATCCCATGGCGATCACCGTGAGGATCGTTTCCAAAGGCGATATCGTATCTGTCCTTTAATCCAATCAGCCTTGCCATGGCATAGGAGGAAGAACAGTCCATACGTATTCTTCCGTCATGGTCAATGGTCATGAAGCTGAATGTGGGATCAACAATAGAGTTGACTACATCGAGGTCTAACTCATACCTCTGGGCTATGGGTTCCCAGAATGGTAGGGTGGAGCCTCCCATTGGATCTACTCCAATACGCACACCGGACGATCGGATGACTTCAAGGTCTATGACATTTTTAAGATCCTCGACATAAGAGGTCATGTAGTCATATTGGCGTAGGTGGCCTGTTTTGATAACCTTTTCGTAGGGAATCTTTCGTATTTCTTTAAGACCGGATTCTAAAATGGTATTGGCCTGGTCCTCTATCCATCGTGTCATGCTGGTGTCCGCAGGACCACCGTGAGGCGGATTATATTTCAACCCTCCGTCATCGGGAGGGTTGTGGGAGGGGGTAATGACCATACCATCTGACAAACCAACCTTTCTCCCTCGGTTGTAGACGAGAATGGCGTGAGAGATCACTGGGGTAGGAGTGACATTTAGATTTTTGTGAACCATGACGTTGACCTCATTTCCTGCCAAAACCTCGACAGCCGTCATATGGCTTGGTTCTGAAAGGGCATGGGTGTCCATTCCGAGGAAGAGAGGGCCATTGATCCCATTTGTCCTTCTGTAGTCGCAAATGGCCTGCGTGATCGCCAGGACATGATCCTCGTTAAAACTCTTCTTAAAAGATGAACCTCTGTGCCCGGATGTTCCGAAGACCACCCTTTCCGTAAGATTTTTGGGGTCAGGATGATTTAGATAGTACGCGGTCACCAACCGGGGAACATTGATTAGCATTTCTCTTGGAGCGGGTTGACCTGCCAGGGGATGGAGTGTCATTACTTTCTGACTCCTACATTGTTCAGTGAAAGGGTTCCACTCCAACCAGTGACTCATAGTCTTCGATCTGGTTGATTCTCTGTTTCTTCACGGCCTCTCCTTTTGGTTAGTCAGGAAAATGATAAGCAGTTTTGATGAACAATATGATGACTTCTAAAATAATATTACCATAAAGTTCCTGCAGTTCCTACGAAGTGTTTTCCTGATGTCCTGCCTGAGTCAAGGCCATTTTATTGACTATTTTATCATTTAATGTTTCAATAAAAAAATATTATTATTGATTTTGAGGAAGGGATGAATAGTGATTTCCATTGAGTACATTTTCGTCGTAGCCTCCGTTCTCCTGCTGGTGAGCATCATCGCTATTAATACATTAAACCGAATGGGAGGTCCCACACTTCTGTTTTTTCTTCTCAGTGGAATGCTCGCGGGTTCGGATGATCCGGGAGGCATCTACTTCGACGACCCCTGGGTGGCTCAATCTCCCGGCGTATTAAAAAACTCTCTCATCCGCCTGACATTTTTACAGCAATCGCATAAAATGAGTTTATACCATTTTACCTTGGGGAATAGATGCAAGACGGATTAGGATTTCTTGTCAATTTATCGGTGAGTTTGGTTCTGGCCCTCGTGCTGGGCCTTCTTACTCAGCGGCTCCGCCTTTCGCCGATCATCGGATATTTGCTGGCGGGAATTGCTCTCGGCCCCCGCACTCCCGGTTTTGTCGCCGACCCCAAAATGGCTCATGACTTTGCCGAGGTTGGCGTTATTCTCTTAATGTTCGGGGTTGGACTACATTTTAATTTCAATGACCTCCTTGCCGTCAGGAGAATCGCAATACCAGGATGCGTTGGTCAGATCTTGGTGGCTTCGGCACTGGGCACAATAGTTGCGCTTTCATTTGGTATGGGTGTGGGAGAAGGCATCGTGCTCGGGATCGCAATATCCGTGGCTAGTACAGTTGTCCTAATTCGTGTCCTCGCTGACAACGATCTGCTTCAGACCAACCAGGGCCGTATCGCAGTCGGATGGCTTATCCTGGAGGACATTTTCACGGTCTTTGTCTTAGTGGCCCTGCCTGGTATGGGCAGTATTTGGGGAAAATCCGAGGGAGGCGGGGAGGGCCTGTTCATTACATTTGCTTGGGCAATAGTTAAATTTGCGGGATTGACCCTACTCGTGGTTATTGTTGGGCGAAAGGCAATTCCGAGGCTTCTGAACCTTGTGGCACGCACCCGGTCGCGAGAGCTCTTCACGCTTACTATCCTCAGTTTAGCACTGGCGATCGCAACAGGATCGGCGGCTTTATTCGGTGTGTCAATGGCATTGGGTGCATTTCTCGCGGGCATTGTCGTCGGGCAAACGGAAGTAAGCCATCAAGCGGCTGCTGATGCTCTTCCGATGAGGGACGCCTTCGCCGTCCTTTTCTTTGTATCTGTCGGGATGCTCTTTGACCCGCAAGCCATTATCAAGGAACCCCGGTTCCTCTTTGGACTTCTTGGAATAGTCATTCTTGCAAAGCCTCTAACGGCGTTTCTTATCATCTGGTTCCTTCGTTACTCGGTGCGGACAGCGATCACTGTCGCCTTAGCACTGGCTCAAATCGGCGAGTTCTCCTTTCTGCTGGCGAATGAAGCGATGGGACTCGGCCTCCTATCGGCAGATGGACAAAGCCTTCTGGTTGCCTGCGCACTGATCTCGATTGCCGCGAACCCCCTTTTATTCCGTACCATCACTCCCCTTGAGCAGTGGCTCCGCAGTAAGGAACGAATCTGGCGCATTCTCAGCCAGCGGTCAAACTATGAAGGGGTGATGTTAAATAAAGAAGAGCAGTTGCGATTATCCGAACGCGGCCAGGAGCTTGGAATCAAGACGAGAGCCGTGATTGTGGGTTATGGCCCAGTGGGACAGACTGCGTTCCGCATCCTTAAGGATTTTGATATTCCCGTGGTGATCATTGATCTGAATCTCGACACGGTCCGGAACCTGATAGAGTCGGGTCAGGCTGCTATTTACGGCGACGCCAGCCGGCGCGACATCTTGAATGCAGCGGGGGTACAGGAAGCCGACTACCTCTTGG
>Ga0210049_1002326_pt1 | contig 17755 bp, 33 predicted proteins | sample CryGeyCG2014_300_2_FD_183964 | JGI IMG/M metagenome (GOLD analysis project Ga0210049, IMG submission 183964) | Groundwater microbial communities from aquifer - Crystal Geyser CG06_land_8/20/14_3.00 (SPAdes) (version 2) | ecosystem: Environmental > Aquatic > Deep subsurface > Groundwater | place... | reverse complement strand
TTTCCGGTTTATAAGTATACATTTAATGCTCCTTATTAATCGAAAGTTTGGTATTTCTATAAGTGCGTTCTATTTCATTTATATGTTTTATAGCATTACTTATAATACTTGCCACACCTTCAATTGTCGAGCTGCCACCCATCATATATTTTTTAATTTCAACATATACAGTAGATTCATAATTCCTAATTCTCCTTTTCATTTACTTCTCCTTTTGTTGCCATACTCTATTTTTAAATACATATCTATCATATCCTTATGGTCAAACGCAAATTCCGGTAACTCCTCAAGCTTAAACCATTTAGCCTGTTTGGCATCACTGCTACCTTTAACTTCAGGAAATAGATCACTACCCATTATGAGTCGCACATGGTAAACAATAGATATAGTATGCCTGGGGTCTCTATCATATTCAGAAAATATACCTAGTAATGATGGCTCCTCAAACTCTTCAAGTTTTAGTCCTGTCTCCTCTTCAAGTTCCCTTATTGCCGCTTTAAGTGTATCTTCTTTGTCAACATATCCACCAGGTAATGCCCACTTATCTTTAAATGGTTCGTGGTCGCGCTTTATTAATAATATATGATCGTTACAATTACATATCATATCTACAGTGCATGGTCTAACTTCAAATTTTCTTTCTTCCGGTGGCCACTGAAAAATATAATTCCATTCTGTACCACAATGTGGACATTTTGCAGGAATCTTTAATATATGCTGATATCCACATGTCACACATGTGTTAATAAGGGAATGTTCATCACATCTACAAAGTGCAGCATATTTACCACATTTAGGACAAATCGGATCTCCTGATGTCATGTTATATCTCCTATTTTAATAAACTTATTATTGTATCTTTTTCCAAGCTTTCGGGTGATAAATCTATATCAGATATATCTTTATCCTTAACCAATTTACAACCTGCTTTTTCTAGCACATCACTTAAACTAATTGCGTTTTCATAGAAATCAAACAAAAATTTTCTACTATTTTCAACATAATCTTTACCGAAACTAGTAATAGAATTACCCAAATATGCTTCAGCGAAGTAAAATCTACATTCTTCTGTAGTAGTTACCAGTAAACCCAGCACTTTCTGTTTTTGACTTATCTTTGTCTTAGCTATGGATATAACATTGTTAGGGTTAATCATATAATTATTCTTAAAGCCCTTTACTTCTTCTTTTCCAACCATTATCTTTAATGGTACTTCTCCACCACCATCACTCATATTATAGTAGTTAGCAAGTAATATATGAGATGACTTACTCTGTCTCTTAACATAAAAGAGCTCACTAGCACCATTTGGCAATGGCGCATCAGTAACATCGCCCGAGAATAATATATCTTTATCTTCTATTCTATAATAACCATCCCAACCATATTTATCACCATCGGCATTAATTATAGATAAATCTATATCAACTCTATTACCATTAACGTTTTCCCAATGTACACCAAAAACAATATCTTTGGGTACAACAACACAAGTACCTGATGGTAAATCTCCAGTAAACATTTTCTCTGTATATGGTAATGTATAGTTGATATAATCTGGAATATATATTTTTTTACCCTTAACGTTTTTGTTTATATCTTCAACTATGGAATCCATTACTGTTTTTAACACATTTCTAGCGGCATCCTTTTTGTTAAACTTAAAATCAGTAGCATATGATTTACCATTCCTAATTCTGTACACTATAGAATCAACATCATGAGTCCTGAACTTTAATGCATATGCAAGCCTGATCTTTCTAAATATATTAACTTTACTTAGTTCATCGCGAAATTTATTAACATCTATAAACTCACCATTTTTAATCATAGCAGTAATACTATTAAGATAATCGGGTGTCATTGGCACATGATATTTTGGTGCGAGTTTTCTTATTCTATTAGTAATCTTTTTCATGGGTTTATTAGTTCTGAATGCTAAGAATAATGGTTTAAATCTATAAAATATTTTTGCTAAGTTTTCTAACCCATGTTTTTGATCGTATTTATTAAATATTCTAGCAATATCTTTATTATCTTCTGACTTGATTTCAGTTATGGTAACTGGGTCCTTTATTAACAATGTCTTACCTATAGATTTATAAACGGCATATCTCAGGAATTCTATAGGATCGCTGGGAACTACATTGAAATGATCATAAAGTGCAATTTTAATTTCCTTATTTTTAACACTACTTATTTCTATTTCCTTTATTCCAACATAATCAATTAATTTAACTACATCTTTTATTGTATCAGTAGCAAGTGCTATACCGAAGATTATCAATGACAATAACTTGTCCTTTATTTCTTCTTTAGTATATCCATGTATTACAACAAGTTTTATGCCCTCTTTAAGTTCTGGGATTTCTAACTTTTCATTAGGGATATATACACTATCCTCATTATATATGCCTACATTTTCAAATCCATAAGTAGTCATATAATGTATAATTTGTTCCAATACTAACTGCTCAATAGGTGCGTTTTTAACTTTACCCCAGGATTTATGAAAGCTACTGTTCATTTTCTCCGCACTTAAACCAACTTCTTTTTCTATGACTTTAATAAACGTGTTCAACTCTGCTTCGGTATAGTTGTAAACAACTTCCGGAGCAAACACAAATCCTCTCTTTACGGTTTCTTTTAATAGTTCTTTACTAGGGTTTTTCTTTTTATTAGATTCAATCTCAACAGCTTTAAATAAACGAATAAGTTCTTTACTCATTTTTATTCTCCTAATTATTCATAGTTAATGATTTAAATACTTCACAACCTGCACATTCTTTACTAATAACAGTTATTATACAGTGTTTCATTAAAACCATACCTATGTATGCTCCTATCAAGAAACATATAATACCTACAATAATTATCATTTCTTCTCCTCTAAAAACTTCTCTAAGTATTTTAATGGTTCTTCTTCTAATACCATTTGTTGTAGATGATGTTGCCATGTGAGAATAAAATCACTACCACACAAACCACACCTTTGTTGTCTATCAAATGAGTAATTACTATGTTTAGGACAACAATACAAATGATTTTTAATAGGAACTTCAAAGAGGACGAGGAGTAATTCGTCCAATATGATTTATAGGAACTCCTTATGTCCTCATAAATTCAAATAAAAAACCATGATTCAGGATTTCACTATTTATCCAAATTCTTACTTAGAATTTTTTCAATTTTTTGGGATTATAATGGCAGAATCAGTTTTGTCCTTTTCAAAAGGACAGTTTTCTCTGATCTTCATCCTTCATATAAGGACAAACTATAACTTCACCCCTATTTTTCCATATATCCTTAAAATCCTGTTTTAAAATATTTCCCATGTTAGGTTCTTTAACGAAACTACATGGTGTAACTGTACTATCAATCTGGACTGTCATAAATCGCTTCTTCATCATACAATTTAAAACACATGCACCATCAACACACACACCAAAGTTTTTTCTATTAGCTAGTTCTTTAGCAACTTTAAATGATTCTTCTGGACTAATATAGTTTTTCCAATCACCTATTACAGGTTTATATTGTAATAATAACAGCTCTGCTTCTGTTTCCTTAGCTATCCTAGCTATGTCTTCAACAACATCCATGGTTTCTTTATGATAAACGTAATTAATTCCTCTTTTAACGCCAATATTTTTTAACCACATTAATGCATTTTTCATATCAGATAAACTTTTATGGTAACTAATATTAACTTGCCTGAACTTTTTTACAATATGCTTGGGTAACCTATTAGTACCGTTTATTGTTGTACAAACATTTATTCTTTTTGTAGAGTAATCTACAATTTCTTGTATGTTCTTGTATAAGAATGGATCTCCACCACCAAGAGTAATTTGATGAACTTTATTAGCCACACATTGATCAACAATATGTTTAAAATCTTTAACCGGCATGTCATAGTCACCTTTAGGCATATAACATTCGGGACACCTGAAATTACATTTACTAGTAATATTTATATGAACTAATTCACAGTGATCATCAAGTTTTTTCCAATTAATAGTTTTTTTCAATATATGTTCGGTTTCTTTTCTATCAAAACGAAGTGTTATTCCATGTTCGGGCACATACGCAATCAATCCTGATTTTCCTAAATTCGTTATTGTTCTTAATTTCATTTTTTAATTTCCTCTATAATGTAATAATGTTTAGCCACAACTTAATGAAACGACATTATTAACTTTCAATTTTTAATATTTTTTTTATTTACAAAAGGTTGAACAATTTTAGACTTGATAATACTTTCAATGACTTCTACCGAAGTTTTGTACTTTTTGGCTAGTTCTTCAATACCAGCAAATTTTAATTTAGAATCATATAATGGCATGTCCACACTTATAATATCTTTAACTAAATTATATATTGATATTCCATTAACAATTTCATTATTTTCCTTAAAATACATTAATATTGGCTCTATAAATATACTTTTCAACTCATGTTGTTTATTGTAAAACAATGTACTACCTACTGTTAATGAGTTATTATCATATGAATTAATAAAGTCATCTATAGATATCACATATTCAGGTGGAATCCTTTTCTGTCTGTGATATCTTATCCAGTAATGCCTAATAAGTTTTTCAGTGACTTTGTTTATGTAGTAAAACCCATCTTTATATTTATTATTTTTGTCCTTACCGCGAATATATTTCTTTGGATTATAATATAACCTTATACTAGACATTATATTACTTTGTACAAATCCAAATAGGTCTTCTTTAGATATAGAATTATCATATTTGGCACCATAATAATGATACATTATATTAACAACATGATGTATATAGTTCTTTACTTTGTGCAGCACATTAAGTAGAACTTTATCATCAGTTTTTGCTGATATTAATTCTTCCTGTGTGACTTTACGATAATATTTTCTTAAATTATACCCCATTTGTTTTTTAGCTTAATCACATCCTCCATTAATACATCTTGGGCATCAACTGTTCTCCTTCTATCTTGTGTTGCTCTTGCCATAGCTATTTTTAATACATATTCAACTTCTCGTTCCGTTAAGTCAATAGCTTTGGGACTTATTCTCATCTTATTATCATGAATTAACTTTTTAACTAATCTATTGTTTATCATTCTTAACCTTTTTATGACCGTTACAATATGGACATTTAAATGTCCGTTTTTGTGTTGATTGTCTACCACACTTACCGCAAGTTTCCAATCTACAAATTACTTTTTTAGGTTTTCTATTGTTCCATTTCTTTACTCTTCTATTTTTCATCTTTCGATCATAAACCTCCTACACTATAATTATTAAACTTACCTGTATTTGTAAGTGTGTCAATATCATGTGTCATTTCTAAAGTTATTTTTGTTTTATCTTTAGATATCCCCTTTACATTACCAATGATTTTACCATTATATGTTATCAGTTTACCAGAATAGTTTTTATATGCTTTCAACATACGTTTTTTACTTATTATGTGTCCATCTATAAAACAATCTTGTATTGGTATACTGTATTCAAATTTATGTTTCATATTTCCTCACTTTCATACCTGATTCCCAAAATAATTTTTTAGCAATAATAAATGGTTTATCCCAGCAACTATTAACTTTTAATTCGCTGTAAATAACTTCATGAATTCCTGCGGTAATTACAGCCTTCGCGCATTCATTACAAGGATAAGCCAAACAATATAATTTACAGCCTTGTAATGGTCTAGCAGCAGCAATAATAGCATTAAGCTCTGCATGTGCCATAACGTCGTACTTTGTTACTTCACCTATTTCTTCAAATGTTGTTAATTTATTTTCACCTAGCCTTACTCGATCCTCTGGAGTCTCATAGCCTTCCGGTATAGAATCAAGTATCATAATCTCATTCGTGTTATTATTCTTTACTATGTAATGTTTCTCTAACCTTTCCTTAGGCCAATTATTATCATTTATTCCCGCAGGAAACCCATTGTATCCTGTGGAAACGATGCGATTATTGGGACTAACAATAACACATCCCATTTTAGTGTTCTCATCAATAGACCGCAATGATACTACTTTGCAGATATTTATGAAATATTCATCCCATGAAATTTTATTCGTGTTTTTCTCCCATTATTGTCCTACGTTCATTTGATTCTTATTATGTTTGTTACTCCCTCTAGTTCCAATTCTTTTTCTATATCGGCTAACTTCCCAGATTTCATTATCTATGTTTCTATTACCTAGTTTCTCCGACATTCTTACAGCATCAATATATTTTTCAAATATATATTCATGATAAGAACTTTTAGTTGCTACTCTGACTTCATAATATTTCTTCATTTTGATTTATATTGCACATTTTTGTCTGGTCCCATAATGTCGACAATGGTAATCCTATTTCAACTGCAGACTTGGACTTTCCCATAACTTTACTGGTATTCTTATTAACAATTCTCCATATCTTCTCCTTGTTAAGGTTCCAATCACCTTTTTTTAAATATCCACAATGTCCGTTTTGTTGCCTGGGTTTATTTTCATCTATGCTCCAAAACGGACAATTCACAATTTTTTTACCTACGTATTCATAACAATAATATCCTTTGGGTATTAATTTCTTATTTAGTTTCATTTCTAGTTTTCCTTAAATCCTTGGTATACATGCCATAATCCCCACCTAGTCGCATACAAATAGAGTTGACGAAATCTACAACCACAGCATCAATAACCTTTTGTGGAAATTTTTCACCTGGAATTATATCATTCATATGAGAATTTCTATATATAGATTCGGTGTCTTTAACATAATCAACCGCGGCGTCATCCAGTAACTGCATTAATTCACCGTTTGTCATGTTTCTCTCCTTTTATATTAAATATTTGTGGTAAATTTACTAATGCATATCGTTCATTCAATAATGATACATTGGCATATATTATAGCATCTTTTTCTAACATACCATATGCATCATGAATGTGGCCAAATAATACTAATTTAGGTTTAACCTGTAGTATTCTATCTCTAAGTGCAATAGAACCTAGATGAGGACCACCTTTAACCTGGTCTAATATCCCATACGGTGGTCCATGAGAGATTATCACATCTGTATCACTAGGTATATATCTAAAATAATATTCAAGATCTTTTTCGGTGCCCATAAATGACCAATTATTAAATTCTAATGTCCATGGTGTACCCCAGAATTTTATACCATCAATAACAATTTCTTTATCGAATAAACATATTACATCTTCTAACATTTCTTCACTAACGTTATATGCTTGTTCCATGAAACAATCATGGTTTCCAGGCACAATGATGACATGTTTAAATCCTATTTTAGATTTTAAACGCTTTATATCTTCATTGAATACGGAAACATCAATAGCAGTGCCATATCCACTAAAATCACCAATACAAATTAAAATATCACCATAAGGTATTTTAGTATAGAAAAAAAGATTATCACCATGAGTGTCACCAAATGCTATAATTTTAGCCATTGTTTAACCTTTTAAATAAACTAACGTTGTCTCCTAATTATATTATATCAAATTATTGTGCTTTTGTCAAGTACTTAGACAAAACATTATTCAACTTTGTTAGTCTTAATTCGGGTATAAGGTGTTGTGGTAGTAATTGCCTTTATTAGTTTTTTAGTTAAGAACTTTCCAGCTTTTTTCGTGTCCAAGTATGTCTTTGACATTAACTCTCTTACGGCCATAATATCCCCGGCTTTAAATGAACTTTCACAGTTATTATCAAAATAACCATTTATTTTGGTTTTGAAACTATCTTCTTCTTTCTCTAGTAGTTTAATCTTACTCCTAACATCAAATAAATCTTTTACTGCATCATCGATTGTCATGATTTTCTCCCATCATTAAATTTTGGACAGTCCTCTACGTATAATATTACTGTTGGAATATCATCATTATCGCTCATACCAAAGAACTTTTTGATTTCTTCCTCATATTCGTTTACATCTTCACCAACTTTAATGACTTCAAGTAAAATGAACTTTCTTAACAGACATTTTTTTTCGTGTTCACAGTCCACACACCATGTTTCCATAGTATCTCCTATTTTCTTTTATTTTGTTTCTTACTTCTAATAGGACACCACCTCAGTACTTTATTCATGCATTTATATATATACCTAAGATTATTCCTCGATTCCATATGTAACTTTATTTTTTCTTTTGTATACTTGATTTCTTCATTTGCATTGTCTATTAACTCAAGCTTACTATCAAGGTTTGCTTTAAGTTTTTTCAATTTATTTTCATTTAATTTTAACTTACGCTTAAAGTTATCTATGGTGCTTTGTCCATAACTAGTAAAGTTAAATAAAGCTTTAACTTTTCTAATCTTTTCTTGAGTATCTCTAACATTACTAACACCTAAGTTTTTTATTATCACATCTTTTAATATAAAATAATATTTAAATCCTTCAACTAATGCTCTTATACATCCCTCTATAGTTTTTAGTTTATAATGATAATCGTGAACACCACCTATAGACCTTATAGGACCTACACAAATATCCCAAGCTAAGTCATGAACATGTATATATGATATCTTTTTTTCATGTTTTTTTCTGTTTTTTATTGAATTTACGCGCTTTATTATACTTGTTGCTCTAGCTGGGTCTTTACTTAACCAATATTTACCATTAATGTGTTCTATTATATATCCATCATGATAATGGATATTATATCTATTACCATAATACCATTGGCTACGATCTTCATCTATTATCGCTTGAATATCAGCATTATCTTCTTTAATCATTAATTTATCATTTATGGATAATACCAAGTCAATATCAGATTTTGATATTGACTTTTCTAAAACTGGATCTTTTTTCCATATTGCGAAGTCACTGTCAATTTGTATTGTCCAATACTTACCTTTATTAATAAGATCGTAATCTCTTGCCACGAATGTTTCCTTGGTTATTTCAGTTTCTAGCCAGTTTTTAAACTCATTATCATCCCTAATTGCAGTTACTGGCTCCAAGTCAGGATACTTGATAAAAACATCATTCTTTACAAGAATGTGATTACTGTAACTATAACCACTATTTCTTCGGTATCTATCATACCCATAGTTATCCTTGTTTTTATAAATATCGTGGCCATCCACTGGTGCTTTACATAGCACCAGTGGATACTCGAGATCACAACCCTTTATCATTTACTTTCTCCATTCAAATACTTTCTTAATTCTACGTTCTGACTTAACACCTTTTTAACGAATTCTGCCTTGGTTTTTCTTTCCAACCTTGACATGTTTTGTAATATAGTTCTAATGTCAGCAATAAGATTAATTGTATTAGAAACTTCTTGTTCTTGATCGTTAGCGTCTTTTACCAAAGACTTTACTTCTGCAGTAAGCGGTATTTCTTTTAAATCTTCACTATGACCATAGTAACTACCTCCATCTTTGCCAATGTTCAAAGTAACGCTAATATTACTTTTAGAACCATTGTCCGAGTCGGCGCTTTTGTTAACCAGAGATGCGTGGATTTTAATTTCTCTGTCAAGACCGAATGTTTTGTACGCGTCCTGAATACCTTTTACAGCATCACCATACTTATCATTTGCTGCTGCAGTAACTGCTTTATCTAATTTCTTCTGCGTGTCAGCGATATTCCTCCTCTGTGCTTCGAGTTTTTTTTGAAGGTCATTCCTTTTACCTTCAAGAGCATCTTCTTGCTCACTAACTTTAAATGCAATAATATCATCTTTAGTTAGTTCAACCTTTATTGACTTCTGCAAATCACCTTCATTGAAATAAATTATTGATAAATCATTTTCCATTGTTTTCTCCTTGTGTTTTTAGTTTTTCTTTAAATTTATCGACCTTTATGTTTCTTTAAATTTATTGACTTTTCTTGTTGTGCTTTCTATTCCAATCTGCATAGTCGATAAGACTAAATATATCACCTTTAATAATACCATAGTCTTTCACTATTCCTGCAAACTCTGATAATAATACTTTTTCTTTCTTATGTCCTGTTTTAGCATAAACATATTTTTTAGTTTTTTTATTTACTATGTATCCTTTCTTATTAACCATCATTCCTAACGCATCTAATATAAATGGTTTCACGCCTTCATCAAAAGTTATTGATGGTTTTTTCATTATTGTTTCTTCTCCATGATTTCTTTCAATGTATATTTACCTACAGGAAAAAACTTATCCCTTTCTATTCCTAACCCAAATGGTAATTTTAAACTTTTTAATTCATCCAGACTAAAATTTCCTAACTCATCACATTCATTACCAAATATAGATACGTATCCAAAGAATATTTTATCTTTAGGACTATACTCTGTTGCCCACCAAGTTCCTGCACCTGTAGGGTTGAAGAATTTGCAAATAACTTTTATTTCTTCCGCGCTTTTTTCCGAACAATCACCTTGCTTCTTAAATGCCTGTAATATTTCTTTTGTTAATAGTTCCATTATGCATCACCCTTAAGTTTATTATTTAAATATGCTAATCGTTCATCGTCATTATTAAAATTCCCTGCGAATTTAATTTCTTCCAGTGGTTTCACAGTTCCATAAGGTTCACCGGTATCCCAGTGATATTCTTCAAAAATGAAGTTTGTCCCAAATTTGTTCCTACTAATGAAAAAACACTTTTTTTTAACATTATATATACCTAAACTGGAATTTCTAGCATCAATCCTATACAACCAGCCATCCTTACATTTTTCTAACGAAATATAATTCATGTTGTCACCTATTCTTTTTTATCAACATTATTCTTTATTTGATTAATTGGTTTCTGCAATTCCTTTACACAGTTCTCACAAATGCCAATATATATAATTTCTTTTCTATTAAGAACTATCTGGCTAATAATAGTAAATGATTGTCCTATGTCTTTCTTACATAATCCGCAAGGATGAGACATGACAAAACTTTCTATTCTTTTGTTTAAAGAATTATCTATAATTAAACCAAAACCAGAATAATCACTTTCTTTAAATTTTGGTTTTTTATAACCCATCCATTCTTCTATAACAGTGTTTACTTTTGATTCAAGTTCTTTTACTAATTTAGCTGGTAATTCAATACTAACTTTTCCAATTTCAAGTCTATTTTTCATTTTAATCCATCCTTGGTTTTCCTATTGGTATTTTATGTCCTTTCTCATTCTTTAGTTTCTTTATAATATCTTTTCCACCGCAATCTTTTTTTCCTTTAAATTCACATTTTTTACATGCTGATAGTCCATTAATCTGTATCAACCAGCATTCTGAACTTAATTCAGATTGATCAATAATCCGGACATTTTTCTGGGCAACCTGTCCATTTTCTATTGTTGCTTCGGAATATTCCATATAACCTCCTATGCATAAACAAGTTGATTAAATTCTTTTCTAGATTCAATCACCTTAACATTTTGTTGCGGGCTTATTTCAATTGTCACAATTACTGTCTTATTCTCATATTGTAATAACCTTTTATTTAACCAATCTTTAAAATCAATATACATAACATTACCGTTTTTAGAAATAATGCCTACATATTTGTCTCCTGATTTATAACTTTTAAAAACTTTCAGTAAATCTTTCATATATGCCTCCTATTTATTCTCATCCTCTTTTTTATATTCTAAGTCAGAAATTTTATCCACACGTATAATCTTGTCTTCTGTACGTCCATGCCTGACGTCACTGTAATAACTTAATATTTCATTAATATCTATTGGCATAAAATTCCATTGGTCAACGCCAACATTAATTAATGTTATCATTGAGTTTTTAACTTTACATGCTTTCCATTTATCATGAACATGTCCAACTAAATTTAGCATAAAGTCACTTCTAGCATTGTTGGGCCTATGAACAAGATATATGTTCATACCACCATATCTTATGGTCATGTTCTCTATTATGGAAGCTGTACTATTATTTTTATCATGATTTCCCTTCAGAAATATTATTTTACCATTTAATTGCTTTTCATAAAATTCGCTTTTAATTATAGTACCTTCACCAGGTTTTCCACCGGGTGAGTTTTTAAAACAATTATGTACCAATACACCATCCGCAAAATAATTGTTATTAGGACTTACCATTAAATTATAGTTCATAAAACTTTTACCGTTTTTTGAATACGTTTTAAGTATATTGTCGATACGCACACCATTTGATAATATACTTAGGTTTGGATACTTCCTTTTAATTGCCGGTTTAAATTTCACAAAGAAGTTAAATGTTTCCGAAGTTTTAAGCTTAAAATAATAAAGTTTTTTATATCCTTTCGGATATAAAATTTGAGTTTTTGTGATATAAAAACCAAAGTAACTGATAAGTTTTCTCACATAATCATATAATTTCTTATTTGTATTACAAAAAGTAACAAACCAGTTGTAACTCTGGTATGTACAAGAACCTTCTGAGTCGAAAAACCCAGAAATAAACCCAATGTACCAATTATTATGTGCTTTGTTTATAGGTTTATAGGTAATATTGTTTTCAAACAATGATATAAATATCTTTCTTGGTATATTTATTCTATAATAATCATAGTTTGATATTTTAATTTTGATTCCATATAATTCATCTATATAAGTTGTTATTCTCTTCAAACCATCATAATCTTTAGATTCTATACGAATACCATCTTTATTGATGTTTCCATCTCCTAAGGCATAACCAATTATATATCCTAACTTATAATTTATGTTGTGTTTTTTACCAATGAGTGTTATTTTTTCTCCAATGTCTGATTTTAAAAATAAGATATTGCCTTTTTTCAAGTTTTTTGCTAATACCCAGCGTAATTTTCCATTTAATGAAACCGCAAAAGGATGTTCATCAGTTACTTTTATAACTGTACCATTCGATAAATATAAATGTAATCTACTTTTATTATTAGTTATAAACGTCTTTATAACGGTAGATTCCTGTAAATATCGCTTATTTCTTTGGTGTTTGTTCTTCCAATTAACGTTAACAGAATACACTTTGTTTCCAGCTTTAAGAGTTGATATTCTTCTTGGTCCATTTGAAGTAAGTATGTTAGTTTTTCCAGCCAAACAAAAATCACCTATATGTATAAGAGTATCTTCAGGTTTAACTCTTTGATTATGATTCCTTATTATTGTCTCATTCATTTCGTCCAAAGATGAAAATGGTCTACCTGTATAACGAATGATATTAAAATGGCCTAGGTAGCTAGTGGTAGTCAGAAGAGAGCCAGTATTTACTCATGGTTCACCTCGACTACCATGTTACCTCCTAAATTGTATTGGTTTATCATTTTGATACATTCCTCCTGTTTAATCAGCATCTTCGTAAACCACCTTTACGTTTTTGTATTTGCCCTCTCTAATCATTGTAGAGACATTACCCCATTTGTTTACATCTATCATAATTATGTTTTCATCATTTATTTCACTTAACATATTAATCACTTTATCGGCTTCATCCCAACTGTTTTTTATGTAGTTTATTATATCCACTTTACCAGTAGCAATTATAGAATCATTATCACTATGCTCAATATCACTTAAAATGTCATCACTCCTACTACAATGTGGGCATTTTTCAGTAGGCTTAACTACGATTATAAAGCTACTACTACTGCTATTACTTACAAAACCCAATCTAACTTTTACTGATTACCTCCAAGTCACAATGAATGTTTTTATACGCACACATTGCTAATATATCTCTCATAATTTCCGGTACATCTTCAAAACTATTATACATTGATGTAAACCCATGAAGTTTTATACAGTGACCTTTATCCTCTATTCTTGCACCTTTGTGATTTATCTGCTCTATCGTGGCATCATTCTCAGTCATGCCTGATAGATTTTCTAATGTGTTTTTCAACATACTTAGTTTATTAGTATCTCTATCTATACAAAACTTAGTAAAACTACTTTGTTTTTCATCTTTCTCTGAAACAGACTCTAATTCTTTTTGGTATTTACTAATAGTTTCTTCAAGCTCTTTTATCTCGTTTGTTAACTCAGCCATAAATAAATTTTTATTGGAGTTATAGAACTCTTTTCTAAACTCTTCTATGAAATTATCTTTTGACATGTCAACTCTTAATATAAAACTGCTGGAACTGCTGTTTGACACAAATCCTAATCTAATCTTCATGCGAGTCTCCTTGGTGCATTAGTATACCTCCGGTATATTTAACAAATCCAATACCTCTTCATACACAGCATTTTCATATTCACTTTTATAATCTCCCCAGTTCATAAGTGTATCTTTAATTGAATCAAGATATTCACACACTTCTTCTTCAATGTCGTTTCCAAAATCAGTATCTTTAAACGTTTCAGATGTGTATCCTTTACTTTCTACAAACTGTTCCGCGAGCTTCTGTATCGCAGCATACGTTTCCTGTTCTTTCATCTTTACTCCTTAGTTGTTCCATTGCTAGTTTTATTCCAAACCAATGTCTGATACAATATTCATGAGTAACAATACCAATTCTACATATATTAGATTCCCAATAATCTGAGCCAAATAAGTCCAAAAAGAGATCACCATTTTGTTCAATGAATGATTCCCATTCACGTTCATTGCTAAGATATGCTTCAGCTTCTTTAATTTTACCACTCCAATATTCTATCAGTTGCCTTGCCTTATATTCTTCATCACCTGTACATTCTGTAAGACTATCAATACTAGTCCTGATTTTCCATTCCTCTTTAGCCTTATATATGTCCCACCTCATAAATTCTCTGCCGCTTTCACTAGCGCAACATTTGGACTTAAAATATCCAAGATCTGTATCTGCTAGCCAATCAAAATCATTTGGTTCTGTCCATCTATATATGGCTTCACCAAAATCACCATATACCATTAAGCAACCATCTTTTAACAGATATGTGATACCATATAACATTCTTCCTGGTATTTTCCAAGTTAATACACTTACGCCCAATGAAAGATGTGTTAATGTTGCTATATGGTCTTTAAATAAGTCTCTTAATTCATGCTCTAATATTTCATCCATGTTGATGTTCTCCCAAATCATATAATATACATTTTCTACAGTTCTCCAAACATTTCTTTCTAAACCTTAATGTTTCCTCGTGATTCCAGACATCTTTAATAAAGTCTTTAGCTTCCAGAACATTTATGCCTTTATAATCACAACAACCTTCAGCAAATGAACACGGGTGTCCTATTCCATTTACGTCAATATAATAGGAAAAGCAAGTTGATTCACAAGGTTCAACTAATATTTTCATTTGTTCATAATCGGGCCTATCCTTAATTGCTTCAAGAAATTTGTTGGCCCCACAGCTATCAAACCCTACACGGATATTGTTATCCATGGCGTAATTAATTATCTGTTGATAGTTCCAATCTCCTATTGGAATAGAGTTAATACCACGACCTTTTTGTTTTAACATTAAAAACACGATCGCACCCATTTTTGATAGCCTGGGATCATGTTCCTGAGCTTTCATGATATCTATACATTTATCATAATTTTCCTGGCATAATAACACATGTATGTTACATTGAGTTAATCCCAGATCTGTTAACATCTTCACCGTATCACAGCATTGATTATAATCATATAAACTAACAGCAACGGCACCACATAGACTAACTAATTTATGTGCTATCTCTGGTGTCATATTATCACCATTAATAGTGATATTAGGAATAACTTCATGCCTTCTACAATATTCCATTATTTTCCATAAGTCAGGATTTACTAATTCACCATTATGAGTCAAAGATCCTAAGCCGAATGCAATTTGTACTAATGCCCTTGGAAGCTTACTAAATAATATTTTAAATGTTTCCAATGACATATTCTTTCCTGTACTGGTATTGGACTTATAACACCAAGAACAGGATCTATGGCAGATAGAACTTAGCTCAATATCGAATATTTCTGGTCCGAATGGAGAGAACTGTGGATCATCAATCCATTTCTTGCCCCATCTGGCAAATACACCCGTATCCATATCAAAGTTGTAGTTATAACTTTCACTTCTGAATTGTTTTATCATGTTATCCTTATTCTTTAAGTTCACCTAATTGACCAATCTTTCTTAACCCCGCACATTCATTACAAAGAAAGTTCTGACATGATTTATCATCATCCTCCACCCATTGACCATCCTTTTTGGTAATGGTCCGAAGACAATTCTGGCATATCCATTCATCGTCATTATACTCTTTCTTTTTCCAATTCTGCCATTTTTTGTATGCCATAATACCTCTATCATTCCTCCGGTTTCAAACCAAACAACTCACATGTTTTGATATACATATCTTTATCAGTAAAGAACATATATCCGTTATCAAGTTCTAGCCAACCACACGGATGCCTTTTCTTATCTTCTTTATTATCACTTAAAGCTGTATTTAAACCTACCCATTCTTTGGTACTGAATCCTTTATTATATTCGTTTAACGCCATACTTGTTATTCTTTTCGATACTTCACTTATATCATCGTTACGACAAATAACGTAAACTGTACTTTCATTTTTCAACTTCTTATTCTTAACTATTTTACCTCTTTTGTGTTTAATTGGGATCTTATATATTACATTTAATGTAAAGGCTTTAATTTTATTTAAATCTTTTACTATATCTTGTAATGTTTTTGGAATAATCCCCCACTCAAACTCACTGGCTCCCATATAATCATATGACCATATGTCTCTGGTTAAATCCATAGCTTCTTTACTTAATCCGCCGTTAATTAATCCACCACCGAATGTAAATGGGTTATCAACCTTTTTACCCATTATTTTCCACGGTTGAGGTTTAGTTAATCTCTGTATTAAATACGATTTATTCATGCTTATTCTCCTCTTCCAGACATTTTTTCAAGTCTTCTATTATACCCCTATATATGGCCCCGGACACTGTTCAACATCGCCACATGGTGGTACGAATTCTCTATTACTAGAGTCCATAACTATGAGATCACAACCTTTACAAATAAATTCATATATAACCTTATTACAACATTTGATTTTAGCATTTATCGGCCCAATCGGGACCAATAATATTTTTTTACAAATTGGGCATAATGTTCCTATCATTTTTAACTCCATTAATAATTCTTTTAATTATCTTTTTACTATGATTAAATTGTCTCCAGTACTTTTCTATAACTTTACCATCAGTACCCTTTATATATCCATTATATGCTATAAAAGCATCTTTATAATTTTTATATATACCATATTTTTCAGCAAGTACAAAGCATGCCATACTAGTATTCACTTCAGTATTAAATGGGTCAAGCTTTTTTATATCCTTATCCAAAAAAGACAAGTGTTGAATTAATTCTTTATAACGTAAAATTTGAAAAAATCCTACTTCACCATGTTTACCTACAGCTCTTCTATTAAATCCAGATTCAACTAGTGCTAATGTATAAAAATCAATTTGATTAAACTCTTTATTGAAAAAATACATTGGTATGAATTTATCTATTGCTACAAGTAATTCTTTAACGTCACTGAAACATGTCCTACTACCTTGAGTATACATATAATCACAAATCTTACCGGCTATCTCATTATAATGTTTACTGGTTTTTAACTTATCCAGTTCAGATCTTTTTACAATAACAACTTCGCTGTGACTTGCAGTGTTATAAAACATATACGCAATATATCCTATGACTGATATTATAATGAACTGTACTATCATAACTACACGTAATGTATGTTTACTTAATCTATGTCTATGAATGTGCATGTTCCTTCCTATTTAACATTTTTGCTATTGGTGTTCCCTGGACTTCTATATTAGTGTTGTGCAC
>Ga0210049_1002321_pt1 | contig 17774 bp, 14 predicted proteins | sample CryGeyCG2014_300_2_FD_183964 | JGI IMG/M metagenome (GOLD analysis project Ga0210049, IMG submission 183964) | Groundwater microbial communities from aquifer - Crystal Geyser CG06_land_8/20/14_3.00 (SPAdes) (version 2) | ecosystem: Environmental > Aquatic > Deep subsurface > Groundwater | place... | reverse complement strand
CATTTTATTTATTCATTTATTTTTTTATTACGAGTTAGCGAGTTATAAGTTAACGAGTTTAAACAACTCGTAATAAATAACTCGTAATAAATCAATAAATTAATAATCAATTCTATAATACCCCCCCAAGAGGTTTGGCAATAGTCAATAGGACAAACCTGAGACATATATGATTTTGAACTTGGAGTGAATATTGACATTGAATTTCAAAATGATAAACTAAAATTAAAATATGGCTGAAAAAAATATCAAAAAAGTTTTAGAAGATTATAAAGAGGAAACCAATCGGCATTTTGATGTGGTGGCTGAAAATTTGAAAGGCGAAATAAAACAAGTAGCAGAAGAAGTATCTTTGAATACTGAAAGAATTGAAAATGTGCAAAAGGATGTGAATACAATAAAAGGAGATATGGGAGTAATGAAAGTTGATATAGAAACTATCAAAATTGATATTGAATTTATCAAAAACGAACTCAAACAGAAAGTTAATCGAGATGAATTTGCTGTCTTAGAGAAAAGAGTCAGTATGCTGGAAACAAAACTAAATCAAAGACAATAATCAATATTCTATTTTTAAGAATTTTTAAATTCATCTATTACGATGGGGTTTTTTTATTTCTAATCTCCTAAATCCAGAATTTGGTGAAATCAATTTTAAATCTGCTATAATCTTAAATAGCGAAGCAAAGGAGCGTTCTTATATGAAGAAACTTTTCAAAAATAAAACATTAATATTTTTAATACTCGTTTTAGTTATTGCCTCTTTTTTTAGATTGTGGAAACTTAACGAAATACCGCCCGGACTTTATCCTGATGTGGCACTCAATGGCAATCAGGCAATTGCTGAACCGGGAAAGATTTTTTATCCGGAAAATAATGGTCGCGAGGGTTTGATGATGTGGTTAATAACTCTTTCTTTTTCAATTTTTGGAGTTTCCATCTGGTCAATTAAAATTGTCGCTGCCATTATCGGCATTCTAACTGTTTTCGGCTTATATTTATTAACCAAAGAATTATTCAGTCAAATAGTCAAACAGTCAAATGGTCAAATAGTTGCTTTACTTTCCAGTTTCTTTTTGGCTATTTCCTTCTGGCACACTAATTTTTCCCGTATTGGTTTTAGAGCGATTTTAGTTCCTTTTATTTTGGTCTTTGGTTTTTATTTTCTGTTTAGAGGATTTAGAACTAAGAAAATTTATAATCTCATAATTTCTGGAATTTTTTTCGCTCTTGGTTTTTACACTTACATTTCCTATCGATTTATTGTTCTTTTGCTTCCTCTGATTTTACTTTGTTGGTATTTTATTTATCGCAAAGAAAAAGAAATAAAAAAATTTTTCCTATTTACTATTTATTGTTTAATAGTTGCTGGAATTTTCGCTTTACCTATCGGTCTTTATTTTCTTCAAAATCCCCATGATTTTGCGAGTCGAGCTACTCAAGTTTCAGTTTTTGACGCCGAAAATTCTTTCAAAGAATTTGGAAAGTCTTTAATTTTACACCTCGGAATGTTTAATTTTTACGGCGATTCCAATTGGCGCCATAACATTAGTGACCAACCAGTTCTCTTCTGGCCAATCGGTATTTTCTTTTTAATCGGTCTAATCTATTCTATTTGGAAAATTCTGAAATTCTTTAAACACAGAAATTGGTCATTGATCATTGGTTATTGGTTATTAATCATCTGGTTCTTTATAATGCTTTTACCTGGCATCTTAACAAGTGAAGGTATCCCCCATTCTTTAAGGACTATCGGCGCTATTCCTCCTATTTTTATTTTTGCCGGCTTGGGTGCGGTAATCAGTTGGGAAAAAACCAAAGAGATATTTAAATTAAAAGGAAAATTTGGGCGACAAATAATTATCTTCTCAACAGTTTTAATGTTAATTACTCTGGTTTTTGGCGAATATTATCGTTATTTTGTAATTTGGGGAAAAAATCCGGAAGTAAAAGGCGCTTTTACAACTCATTATGTTGAAATTGGCAATTATTTAAATTCTTTCTCTCCGGAAACAAAAAAATATGTAATTGTTAGCCCTCTGCCTATGCCGGCTCAAACGCCAATGTTTATTGAAAGAACAAAATTTAAAGAACCCCAAGCCATTTATTTACTACCCGAAGAAATTGGTAAAATTAAAATAGAAGGAAAAACAGCAATTATCCTAATGAAATGCGATGAAAATTTACTCATCGAACTTTCTAAAAATTTTCCCTTTGGAAAAATTCAAGAAAAAAATAATATCTGTAGTTACGAATTTTGATTTATGTCTAATCGTCTTACCAACTTAATAGCGATTATTCTTTTAACGATAATATTTATTTTGTCTTTTTTTGGTATGAAAGGAGATTCTTTAACAATGGATGAATTAGCTCATATTCCTGCTGGTTATTCTTATTTAACCAAAGCTGATTTCCGACTTAATCCTGAACATCCTCCTTTAATAAAAGATTTATCAGCAATCCCTCTTTTGTTTTTAAAGATTAATTTTCCAGAAAATCATTCTTCTTGGAAAGAAGGCGTTAATAATCAATGGTGGTTTGGCAATCAATTTCTGTTTCATTCCGGCAATGACCCTGACAAAATTATTTTTTTCTCGAGAATTTCAATGATTCTTATTTTAATTCTTTTGGGCTGGCTGATTTTTAAATTTGCCAGAGAACTCGGCGGGAATTTTGTTGGTTTAACAGCTTTAACGCTCTTTTCTTTCTGCCCTACTTTTTTAGCTCACGGCCGACTCGTTACTACCGATATTGGAGCAAGTTTGGGAGTAATTTTGACTACTTATTTTTGGTTGAAATTTTTAAAAAATCCGTCGTTTAAAAATATAATTTTTAGTGGTTTAACCTTGGGAGTTGCTCTTCTTTCAAAATTTTCCCTTGCCTTATTAATTCCCTTTTTTATAATTATTACTTTTATTTTTGTTCTTTTAAAAGAAACTGACAAATATAGCGCAGCATTCAAATTTATTGGGAAAGGTTTAATTATAGCAATTATTGCGCTTTTATTAATTGGGGTGGTTTATCAATTCCATATTTTAAATTATCCTCCAGAAAAACAAATAGAAGATACGAAAATTATTTTAGAATCGTCACCATCTGGTTTTTTAAAAAATCTTTGTTTATTTATGGCGGATAAACCCGGTCTCAGGCCATTCGCCCATTATCTTTTAGGATTACTAATGGTAACCCAACGAGCCGCTGGTGGCAACACTGTCTACTTTTTAGGTGAAATTTCAGCTAGTGGTTGGTGGTATTATTTCCCAGTTGTGTATTTTTTAAAAGTTCCTTTAGCTTTTCATATTTTGACTTTAATTGTTTTAATTTTTGCAATTAAGGCAATAAAAAAAGATTGGTTAAAAAATCATTTTATCGAATTCTCGATGTTGCTATTTTTAGCAATTTATTGGTTCATTTCAATAAAAGGCAATCTTAATATCGGAATCCGTCATATCCTGCCAACTTTTCCTTTTACCTATATTTTGGTAAGTTTAGGAATAAAAAAATGGTTAGAAAGTATTTCCTTTAAAAGATTTGCTTTTGCTCTTGTCTTGGTTCTTTTGGGCTGGTATATCTTTTCTTCACTTAGTACTTTCCCTCATTATTTAACTTATTTTAATGAAATAGCCGGTGGCTCTAAAAATGGTTATAAATTTGTAGTTGATTCAAATTACGATTGGGGACAGGATTTAAAAAGATTAAATAATTGGCTCAAAAAAAATAATGTTTCAAAAATTTACCTTGATTATTTTGGCGGCGCCGATGCTCCTTATTATTTAAGAGAAAAATATCTCCCCTGGCAGGGAGATAAGTCGGAAAACGAATTAGAAAAAGGCAGTTATTTAGCTGTTTCAGCTGATTTACTTCAAGTAGGAAAGGGCAAACCAGTAAAGGGGTTTAATCAACCAACTGGATATTATAATTGGCTCAATCAATATACTCCCATTGCCCGAGCCGGCAATTCCATCTTCATTTATTACATTCCATAACACTTGTCATTTGTAATAAACTTTACTAAACCTTAAATCAATATAATTAAGTTTTTCTCTTTCTTGGGGAGAAATCTCTTTTAGTAAAAGAGAAAGTTTGGTTAATTGAATCTTAATATCGCTTTCTAAATTAAAGTAAATATCCCACTCTTCAACTGTTTTCACTTCTAACTTTTTTTCCGTGCTCATCTTAAAATCTTTAACGGGAATTGTTAAATTTTTTAAAGAATTATAAATTTCTAAAAATAAATTTATTTTTTCTTTTGAAATAAATTTCTCTCCAAGATTGGGTATTTTTTCTGACGAGACAAGTATTAAATTTTCTAAATTATTTTCAGTTTCAGTTTTTTTAAAAATTACTCCTTCTTTATCAAAGAAAAAACAATCATTCAAACTACAATAAAGCCCGACTGGCTCTCTTTTTTTAAGTAAAACCAATAAGGTCTGAGGAAATTGTCTTTTTAACTCACAATGAGCGATTTCAAGAAAGTTATTTAAAATTTTTTCTTTTATTTTATTTAATTTAACTAAAAAGATACTTCGAGATGTAAATCCTTGGGAAAATTTATTTTTAAACAGAGTTGTCTCAACTTCACTACCAATACTATTTTCTATTTCCTTTCTCAAAAAATCGTCAACCCCTTTTATTTCTATTTTTTTTATTTGAAAATTAAAACCAAAAATTTCCTGTTTTGAAAAAATGAGAAAATAAATACTGAAAGAAACTAAAATTAAAATAATAATTAAACTCCAAAATAAACGACTTTTCAAAAATAATTTTCTTTTTCTAGCGCTATAAAGTTTTTGATAACGTTTTAAATTTTTCACAATCCCCTTTTTGTTTTTCTAAATTTTTCAACTAAATAGTTAAACCAATATTTAAAAGAAAGCGGCAAATCTTGAGTCTTTACATATTCTTTCTTATAACCTCCAAATCCCATTTTAAACAAGGTTAAACCTGCCCAAGGATGAGTTTTTAAATTTTCAATTATGGGGGCGATTCCCCAGAAATTATAAGTGTGACAACCCCTTCTTTTTGCTTCTTTTATTGTTTCCCACTGTAAAAGATAAGAGGCAGGAATTTTCGAAAATAAAGAAGCACCCTGATGGTAAAAAGCTATATTTTGCCAAAAAATAATCATAGCTGAAGCTAAATATTCTCCTTTATATCTTGCTAAAAAAATTAAAATTTGATTATAAGAACCACTCCTCGCTTCGCTCGTCGGAACCTTGATTCCTCGCTTCGCTCGAAATTCGGACGAAAACGCTGAAAATTCATTTTTTAAATAATTTAAAGAAAAGGGAACAAAATGGTGGCGATTTACTGTTTTTTGATATAAATCATTAAAAATTTCAACATCTTTTAAATCTTCTGATTTTTCTATTTTAAGCTCCGGATTCTTTAAACCTTGTTTTATTAAATAGCGGGTTGTTTTTCGCATCTCCCTTAAAAGTTCCTCTTCGGATTTATTAATATTTAACTCCCAAGTTAATTCTGGATGCATGTGAATCGGCGCATTTCTAAAACTTAATTTTTTGAAAATTTTAATATTTTCCTCGTTTTTTTCTAAAATCGGCGCAATTCTAATAAAACTTACTTTTTCCTCTTTAGTAATTTCTTTTAGCTTCTCTAATAAAATTTCTAATATTTTTGATTTTTGATTTTTGATTTTTGATTTTATATTCGGCCCGTGAGGCACAAACAGAAACGTTCCCCTTCTAGCTTTGACTTTTATTACCAAAGCCATTGAAATTAATTGTTCATTGTCATACACTCCCAATCTCCAAATTTTATTCCCCATTATTTTTTGAAATTCTCCCCAATTCCAAGAACTCAAAAAAGTTTTTTCTTCGCATTCAGCAAGAAAATTCTCCCATATTTCTTTGTTTGTTATTTCTCTAATTTCCATAAAAGATTTTTTAATTCGCTTGGTACTCTACTTTCTAAAAGGATAACATCTCCTGGTTGAGAAAATGCTTTTATCTTTTCAAAAATTTCTTGAGGATTCTGAAGTAATAAAATCCTCTGAGCCGACATTTCTGCTCTTTTAGCGCCTTCCTCCAATTCTTTAAATCTATCTTTAGTGGTTATTATGGCTAAATCGCAAATCTCGCCGATTTTCTCTCCAATTCTTTTATGAATTTCTTTTGAAGCGGAACCTAATTCAATCAGACAAGGCATTATGATTACTTTTTTGTTTACCCCGTAGGAAGCCGAGGGCTTTCCTTCGGGGCCCTCCCAAACTCTTAAATAATCCAAGTGAGAAATAACTCCATAAGGATTAGCCGAAAAAGTAGCGTCAATAATATTTAATCCATTTATTCCTTTTTTTATTTTGATGCCGGGAAATTTATTTTCATTTTTTTGGCAAACTCTTTCAATTTCTTCTTCGCTCATTCCCAACTCTCTGGCAACCGCTTTTGCTCCTTCAATATTTTCTAAACCTGCTAATTTAACATTTTCGCCATAAAGAAATTTTTTAATTTTAGTCATTTGATAGAGCTTTAAACAATACTTGTTTTTTGCATTAAAAAAAGCAATACCATCTGCTGGCAGACTTTCAATTAACTCAAATTTTGCTTTAATGATATTTTCTAATGACCCGAAAGTTGAAAGATGTTGTTCATTTATTCCGGTTAAAATTCCGATAGTTGGTTTTATCATTTCACAAACCTCTTTTATTTTTCCTCTTTCATAAGCGCCCATTTCGCAGATAAAAATTTCGTGTTCATCTCTTAGTTCATTTAAAATCGTCTCGGCAATGCCAATTTCCGCATTAATATGTTCTTTGGTTTTTAAAACATTAAATTTAGAAGACAAAATTTCGGCTAAAAATTCCTTGGTTGAAGTTTTGCCATAGGAACCAGTAATACCAATTACTAATAGACTTTTAAATTGTAATCTTTTCTTTTTTGCTTTTTTTAGAATTTGATTTCTTAAAATAACAGTAGGAATCTGAAAAAGTAAAATTAAAAGAGAGAGAATGAGCGGAGCGAAAATAATTAAAATGAGAAGAGAAAAATAAAATTTTTTATCAGAGAAAGGGAAAATATAAAACAAAATTAAAATTTCTAATAATATTCCTGTTAATAAAATAATGATTGTTTTTTTAGTAAGTTTGGGAACTTTAATTGACCAAAAACTCGAAAATATTTTGTTTAGTTTATAGGTTTCGAAATGGGCTTTAAATCTGCCAAAATGGTATTCTTTAAGTTGCCATAACCAAGTCCAAAAAAGAAGCAATTTGGTAAAAATTAAAAACCAAAAGGTAGCGATTATTAACTTCATATTATTGATTCTTTAATTTTTTTAACTAAAAACTCTGGATTTTCTAAATAAGGTACGTGACCGATATCTTTTAAAATCTCTAATTTTGAATTTTCTATTTTATTTTTCATTAAATAGGCATCTGAAAGAGGTGTTGTTTTGTCTCTTTCCCCCCAAAGAATTAAAGTTGGTACTTTTATCTTAGACAAATAAGAAGTTAAATCCTCTTCTATTATATTTTTAAAAGTTTCTCTAAGAAATCCTTTTGTCTCTAAATAATCAGTCCGTCTTAAAATATAACGATAAAAAATTTCTCTTAAATTTGGTTTAAGTTTATTTAAACCTGGCAAACTTAATAACCAATTACTAAATTTTATCCCTAAATGAAAAATCCGGCTTTTTTTTCTTTTAATGCCGGCAGCGGATACTAAAATTAAACCTTGAATTTTCTCAAAATTGTTAGCTGTAAATTTTATCGCAACTCTTCCACCAAAAGAATAACCTAATAAAAAAAACCTTTCGACAAATTCAGGACACGTTCTTTTAGTATTCTCTAAAAAATTATTAAACCAACTAATATAATCATCTAAATTCCAAGGTCTTAAAAGTTTCGTTTCCGGTTTGAATCCCGGTAAATCAGGAATAATTACTTTTATCCCCAATTTTTCTAATTCAGTTTTAACTTTTTCCCATTTTTCTTTTGAGCTTTGCCAACCATGTAAAATAACTAAGGTTCTCATTTTATATTATTTTTGAGGAATAGTTTTAAAATTTAAATATTTTTGTAAAACTTTAGGAACATTAATTTTCCCATCTTTTCTCTGATAATTTTCTAAAATAGCAATGAGGATTCTACCAATAGCAAAAGCAGTTCCATTGACAGTATGAACAAAATTTAATTTTCCAGCTTTGTCAGAATATCGGATATTTAGCCGTCTTGCCTGGAAATCAGTACAATTTGAAGTAGAGTGAGTCTCCCGATAATTGTTTTCACTAGGAATCCAAGTTTCAATATCATATTGAGCGGCAGTAGGAAAAGCCATATCGACTGAGCATATCTGAACTACTTGAAAGGGAAGTTCTAACGCCTTTACTAATTCTTTTTCATTTTCTAGAAAAAATTGATGTTCTTTTTTTGACTCAGTTGGTTCAGTGAAACTAAACATTTCTATTTTATCAAATTGATGAACCCGCAGGATTCCTTTTGTATCTTTGCCATAACTGCCAGCTTCTCGACGAAAACAAGTAGAAAAACCAAGATATCTTTTTGGTAGTTCTTCTTCTTTAAAAATTTCTCCACTGTGCATTGGCCCTATTGAGTGCTCGGCAGTACCAACTAAAATTAAGTTATCTTTATCAAGAAAATATCCTTCCTCCGGAGCTTTTATTAAATATCCCATCCCCTGCATCATTTCTGGCTTTATCATTACTGGTGGAATCACTGGCATAAAACCTTTTTTAACTAATGTGTCAAAAGTAAAATTTATTAAAGCAAACTCAAGTAAAACTGCTTCATTTTTAAAATAGCCAAATCTGGAACCAGAAACTTTAGCTGCTCTTTTAACATCAATTAAATTAAGATTTTCGGCAAGCTCAAGATAATCTTTTGGTTGAAAACTAAATTTTGGCTTCGGGGAGGCCACTCCTATTTCTTCTAAAACAATATTATCTTTTTCGCTTTTCCCTACTGGTACTTCTTCTAAAGGTAAATTCGGAATTAGAAGCATTAAGTGAGCAAATTCTTTTTGGATTGCTTCTAAATTTGGTTCAATTTCTTTTATTTTTTCTTTTAATGATTTGGCTTTTTGGATAAGCTCTGGAGTTAAAGAACCTTTGGTAATTTGATTTTGCTCTGCCTTCAAACTTTCAATCTCTCTGAGCAACTTTATTCTCTCATTATCAACTTCTAAAAGTTTATCAATATCAACATCAAGTTGTTTTTTTCGGCAACCCTCTTTTACTAAATTAGGATTTTTTCTGATGAAATTTATATCTAACATTTTATTTTTCTTTTGGTTTCATCGTCGGGAAAAGTATCACCTCTCTCAAGGAATGGGAGTCGGTCAATAAGGCCACTAATCTATCAATGCCCATTCCGAATCCAGCTGCTGGCGGCATCCCATATTCTAACGCTTCTAAAAATTCTTCATCCATTCTTTGCGCTTCTTTAAAACCTTTTTTATATTTTTCCTCTTGCTCTTTAAATCTTTTTCGTTGTTCTATTGGATTATTAAGTTCAGAATAAGCCCAAACTAACTCCCAACCTCCTCCTACTAATTGGAAACTAGATAGTTTTTCAGGATTTTGCTTAAGACTTTTAGCTAATGGGGATTTACTTCGAGGATGATGAATAATAAAAGTCGGCTGCCAGATTTTGGGCAAACAGATTTTTTTATAAATTTCATCTAAAATTTCAGCTTTGCCTACTCCCTTTTCCAATTTTAAATTCATCTCTTTTGCTTTTTTCTCTAGACCCTCTAAATTAATTTCTTCAATATTAATATCAGTATATTTTCTAATTAATTGGGAAAATTCAACCCTTGGCCAGGGAACTTTAAAATTGATTTTTTTACCTCCGTAAGAAATTTCCAATTTTCCAAAAACCTTTTTTAAAAGATATTCGAACAATTTTTCAGTTAATTTCATTAAATCTTTATAATCAGCATAAGCCCAGTAAAATTCGAGTATTGTGAAATCTGGATTATGAAATCTGTCAACTCCTTCGTTTCTAAAACACTTTCCGATTTCATAAATTTTTTCAAACCCGCCAATTATAAGTCTTTTAAGATAAAGTTCAGGTGAAATTCTTAAATACATATCCATCTTAAAGGCGTTTAAATGGGTTTTAAATGGTTTTGCTTTTGCTCCTCCATACAGCGGTTGAAGTATTGGCGTTTCCACTTCAATAAAACCTTCTTTTTCTAAAAAATTTGTTATTTCTCTAATCACTCTTGAACGCAAAATAAATTTTTCTCTCACTTCTGGATTAAAAATCAAATCTAAATATCGCTTTCTATATCTTTCTTCTACATCTTTCAAGCCATGCCATTTTTCAGGCAAAGGAAGAAGAGATTTACCAAGAATCTCAAAATCAGAGGTTTCAATTGTTTTTTCTCCTCTTTTTGTTTTAAATAATATCCCTTTAACTTCAATAAAATCTCCGATATCAAAAAGGTTAGAAAAAAGCTGATAAGTTTTTTCTCCTACTTTATCAATCCGCAAAGCAACTTGGATTTTAGAAGAACCGTCATCAATATCAAAAAAGGTCATTCCGCCATGGGAACGAATTGCTTTAATTCTGCCAATTAAAACAATTTCCTCTTTTCTTTTTAATAAAGAAGAAAAATTTTTCAACGCCTCTTTAATTGAATAGGTTCTTTTTGTTTTCTCTGGATAAAACTCAATAGTTTTCCCAAACTTTTTCACTTTTTTTAATCTTTCTTCTCTAATTTTATTTACCATTGCCATGTTTTTATTATAGCAAAATAAAATTAAAAATCGAGGCAGCCCGCAGGCGGCGGGGCGACCCGCAGGTCGCGGCCAGTTCGCGACTGAAAGGAGCTGAACTGGACAGGGACGAACGCAGTGAGCTGAATTTCCCAGTGGCCGAGGCACCCAAAAGGCGCGGCAAATTCCGTGCCATTTTTAAAAATTGGCTGCGAAGCCTTGCTGAGATTGAGTTCCGACACTCTGTTTTCTGGGGACTGTCCCCGAAAAAAGTCCCCGAAAAAATTATCTTGTCGGCGACCCATTTGCATAAAGAGTAGTAATTTCACTGACAGTTAATACTTTATTATAGATAATTACTTCATCAATCCTACCCTGAAAATAAAGACCACCATGAGCCTTCCCAATACTTAAAACATTGGTAGTATCCCAAGCGTTCATTGATGCTGACCCTGTTCCTTTTGCTTCACCATTTAAATAAAATGCAATATTAGAACCATCATAAGTTACTGCCACATGATACCATTGATCTGTAGTCCAAGAAATAGCATCAGACTGCACATCTGCTACACCATATGTAGTAAAATCGAGATGTGTAGGTCTAACCGCAAAAAGATACCCTTTATCAATATTATCTCTATGTCCATAAATTGAATGATAAGTATATGGAGCTATATCTAAATTTATCCACGCAACAATTGTAACATTAGTTAGATGTAAACTATCATCACTTCCACAATTAACAAAATCATCTCCATCAAATCCTAAACACTTACCTATTTTTCCTGTCTGTTGGTATAAAATACCATTATAAGTTCCATTATTATTGTTAGCAGTTTGGTCGTAGATAGTCCCGCTTGCTTCTTCAAATTGCCAGTATGCTTTGATGTATGCTGATTGAGGCAATTTTGAAAGCTTATAAAGTCCTATTGAAGTTCCTACCTCATAAAGATCACTCCTACTCCCTCCATCAGTAGTCATTTTATCTCTATAGGTCTTGGATTCTAAGATACAATCTAATTCAAAGTAATTCTCACCTGACATAAAGGTATAATAATAAGAACTATTGTTTTTCGGGTCTATTGGTAAAGATGGTATGGAAGAACCTAAGGTTGAAGAAGTGAAATCAATGGGTAACCAACCAGTACCATTGATATTAGTGTTTCCTGATAAAGAATTGGTAGTGGTTGAAGGAAGAGTTTTTGTTACCTTCTGAGAGATAAACAATGATGGCTTTTTCTAATTGAGTTAAATCGGTTAATCTCTTGGTGTCTCTGGCTTTGGCCATCATTTCACCCGGGTCTAAGGCAAAGATCACTACGGTTGATAAAACAGCAATGATAGCGATGACAATGAGGAGTTCGAGGAGGGTAAAGGATTTGTTCATATTATCTATTATAGCCCAAAAGCCCTGTTGGTTCAGGTGTAAAATTAAACCTTATTTGGAAATAGCTTCTGTATCTTGTTTCACTTCTTTTTTTAAAATTTTAAAAACTTTTCGTTTCATTACTCTTAAAGGATTAAAAATCGCATTTATTAATTCCGGAGCATATCTGAAGCTGAGAATTTTATCTGCCAAAAAAACTAAAGGACGAGAAAAGGGAATCTTAAATAAAAAACTATAAAATTTTTTAAGCAAATGGAAATAATGGAAGAAAAAACTAATCTGTTCCCTTCCGATAGTCGGTAAAGATAAAACTGAGTAAGAATAATAATTTTGGGGAACTTCTGCGTCTTCTTCCTTAAGATATCTTTTCTGTACACAAAGTTCATAAAGAAAGGTTCCTTTATAGGGATAAAAAATAGAAACCACTGATAAATTAGGATTAATTTCAGCGTTTAATTTAATTGTTTCTAAAATTTCTTTTGGTCCTTCACCGGGCAAACCAACCATATTATAGGCTTGGGTTTTAAAGCCTTTTTGCCTTGCTGTTTTGAAAGCCTTCTTAATTTGTTCCACCGTTATCCCTTTGTTTAAAACTTCTTTTAAAATAAAATCATCTCCAGATTCAACGCCTATTCTTAAAAGATAACCACCCGCTTCTTTAAGTAAAGATAAAAGATTTTCTGTCATTAAATTTACTCTTATATCGCTAGAAAAAGGAAGATTGATTTCTTTCTTATAAAGAGGCACAAATTCTTTAACCCAGTCCTTTCTGACAAAAAGTAAATCATCATCAAAACGAACAAATTTAATGAAAGGATATTTTTTAACTGTTTCTTTTATTTCTGCTATCACAGTTCGGGGAGAACGAGTTCGATGATAATATTGAGAGTTTGAATAGAGCTTTCTTAAAGTAGATTCACAACAAAAAGTACACTGGTAGGGACAACCCCGAGAAAACATAAAAGTGCCAATTCCCCTTTTCTCTAAATTAAGAAGGGGGTAATCATAAATTTCTCTATCTGGAAAAGGAAGTTCATCAAGATTAGTAATAAGAGCTCTTAATTCGTTTCTAAAAATTCTTTCTCCTTTTTTCAACCAAATATTTTTAACATTTTCAATTGGTTGACCACTTTCCATTTTTTGGCAGAGCTCAACCATAGCCAAATCTCCTTCACCCCGGCAAATCATATCAATACTTTCATCTTTTATTACTTCTTCTGGACAAACAGTAGGATGAACTCCCCCACAGATGATTGGAGCGCTGGTTACTTTTTTTGCTGCTTTAGCATATTTTTTAACAAAAGGAAAAACGTGGGCAGTAGAAGAAAAACCAATTAAATCAGGATTTAAAGCTTTTACTTTTTCTTGGAATTCCTCTTCTGAAATTTTTTTAAGCAATTGAATAAGGCTGGTTCGGTGACCAGCTTTTTTTAAAACAGCCGATAAAGAAGCAATGCCGTGATGAAAATAACCAGTATAAGTTGGGTCATCGGTAGCTAAATCTGGATAAACAAAAGTGATGCGCATATTAAGTAAATTACTTTGTAAAATACCATTCAAGAATTTCTTTTGCTACAGGTAAAGCAGCGGCTTGGATACCAGAAACATCTTCAACTAAAACTGTTAAAACAATCTGAGGATTTTCATAGGGAGCAAAAACCGTAACCCAGTTATTGTAAATATTACTAACTTGAGTTTGAGCTGTCCCGGTTTTAGCCGCTGCGCTAACTGGTAAAGAATTCAATAAATAGGATGAACCAGAAGGCGAAGTTACTGCTTGTCTCATCCCTTCTTTAATGATTTGAAGATTCTCTGAGTTAATAAAATTTGTCTTTTTTATTTCCGAGCAAAGCGAGGAATCAAGGTTCTGCCGAAGGCAGGTTCTTATTTCCGGGGGAATTTCTTTAATTAAATTTTTTTGTTCATCAATTATTTTATTAATTATTTTTGGTTGATAAAGAGTGCCATTATTGGCAATAGCGGCGTAAGCGGAAACCAGTTGAAGAGGGCTAATGAGAAGATAACCTTGACCAATAGAAAGGTTATAAGTATCGCCTAAATACCAAATTCTTTCTGCTTTAGACCGATTTTTAAAATAATTTTCTTTCCAAACCGCATCAGGAATTCTTCCTTCAATTTCTCCCGGCAAATCAATATTAGTTTTTTCGCCAAAACCAAAAAGATTAAGATATTCTTTAATTTTTTCTATTCCTAAACCTTTAAATTTTCTTGGCAATGCCGGCTCGGAAAATTCTGAAGCAGTATAACCACCGCCAATCATATAAAAGAAAGGATTAATTGATTCGGCAATAGCTCTTTTAATGTCGGTAAAGCCGTGAAAAGTCCAGTCAGAAAAACATTCTTTTTCCCCGGAGTAAATATTTTTCAAACATAATTCCAATGGACAATAAAGAGTAGTTTTTTCAATAATAATTTTCTCTTCCAAAGCGGCGTAACCAATAAAAGGTTTAATGCTTGAACCAATTTGATAAGCGCCGGCAATTACTCTGTTAAGCTGAGGACTCAAAAGATTAGAGTTCAATTTATTCAACTCATCCTCGCTTATTCCTTTGGCAAATAAATTATTATCATAGGAGGGCAATGAAACAGAAGCCAAAATTTCCCCAGTTTGAGGATTCATTGCGACAATTGCCCCACTTCTGCTTCCTAAACGTTCCAAAATCCTTTCTAAACTCTCTTCTGCTTTCTTTTGAAGGTCAGTATCAATTGAAAGAACAATGCTTTTGCCTGACTGGGGGTATTCAACAATATTTCTTTTAATTTCTTTGCCATAAACATCTTTTTCGATTTCAATTTCTCCTTTATTTTCTTTTAAAACATCATCGTAAATTTTTTCAACACCTTCTTTCCCCAAATATCCTAATAAATGAGCTAAACTTTGGATTTTTTCATATTCGCGAGTATTTCTTTGTTGAATTGAAAATCCCGGGAATTGCTCTTTATTTGATTCAAAAAAAATTACAAATTCGGAAGAAACATTTTTAATAACTTCTTCCTTATCGTTAATAAAATCCCTACCTAAGAGCGAAGAGATTTGCTTTACGATTTCGTCGCGTTTGCTCTTTTCTTTTGGAAGTTTATCAGGTTCAAATACCAAATCAAAACTCATCTCGTTTTTGACTAATTGTTTAAAATTTCGGTCATAAATTACACCGCGATTAGTACTTAATTTTAAAATAACAAATTTATTTTTCTCGGCTAATTTTAAATATTCTTTTCCTTCTATAATTTGGTATTTAAAACTAAAAAACCAAAGTATGACAATAAGAATAAAAGAGAAAAAAAGAAAGAAAGAAAAAATTTTCCTAGCTAAGGGAATTTCTAATTTTTTATCAGAAATTTCCAACGCCTCTTCTCTTTTTTTTAAAAGGTTATCTAAAAAAACTTCTTCCATTTCAATTTCGGAATTTTCTCTTTTATTTTTTTTATTCATAAAATTTTTCATATAGGCGACTTCTTAGATTTGTAAATATTCGTAATTCGTAGGGCAAAGAGGATTATAAAAAATAAAAACAAACTATAGAGAAGTTCTATAAAAAATGAGAATAAATTAACATTGAAGCTATATTTTAACGAAATAAAATTCAAGAAAATTTTTGAAAAATACAAACAAAAACAAAAAAGAATTGGAAACCAAAGAAAATTTGATTTTTCAAAAAATTGATAAAACTTATCAATTAAAATCGCTATAATAAGAAAATTTAAAGCCCAACTGCCCAAAAGTAAACCAGAATGAATATCTAAAAGCAAACCGCCAATAAAAGATAAAATCATTCTTAAATTTTTCTCTCGGTCGGTTTTAACCAAAAAATTCAATAAAAAAACTAAAATTAAAACAAGATTAGGAATAACTCCGAAAATACTAAATTTTACTAAAAAACTTTGTTGAAAAATTATTAAAAAATAAAATATAGGAATTAAAATTAAAAATTCATTCATCAAAAGTTTAAAATAACAAATAGCGTTTGGCCTAAATTTAATTTAAAAAATGGTTCAAGTTCAATAATTTGATGGGGTTCAATATCGCTTTTTTCAACTTTTTTAATTTCTCCAACCAAAAATCCTTGAGGAAATTTTTGAGCTATATTGCTGCTGATAACTGTCTCTCCCTCTTTAATCTCTTTTTCTTTAGGAATAAATTTTATTTTAATTTTAAAATTCCCTTCTCCTTGAGCTAATCCATAGATTTTTTCTCTACTGTCGGCAGCAGTTATAATTTCAACATCAAAGATATTATTCTCGGCTGAAATTAATTTCACCCTTGAAAAGTTTTTATAGACCTGGTCGATTTTACCCACTAATACTTTTTCGGCAGAAATAACCGGCAGACCTTCTATCATCCCATCTTCTTTTCCTTTTGAAATTAAAATAAAATCCCCTTCTGTTTCTTTACTAATTGATTTAACTAAAATTAATTGGAATTCTTTTTCCAACCCTAAATTTAAAGCTTTTCTTAATTCTTCATTTTCTTTTTTTAATAACTCGAATTCTACTATTTTAGCTAAGAGGTTTTGGTTTTGTTCCAAAAGTTTTTGGTTTTCTGTTTTTAAATTTTTAAACTCCGAAAATGTTTGAAAAAAGCTTGAAATTTTATCTCCGGTTAAAGAAAAATTTTTAAAAAAGGGTAAAGAGATGGTATAAAAAGCATTTTTAATTTCTCTTAATAAAAATTTATTAAAACTAATTAAAATTAAAATAATTAAAATAATAATTAAAAGAAATTTCCCTCTTTTTAACTTCATAATAGCGAACGTTTATAACGTTTATTATAACTCAAAAAACGAGCGTTAGCGAACGTTCTAAAGAATCTTTAAAGACAATTTAAATAACTGGGGTGGCGGCTACCTACTTTCGCAGATAAACTACTATCATCGGCCTTGACGTATTTCACTTCCGAGTTCGGAATGGGATCGGGTGGGACAACGTCAGTATAGCCGCCACCTCAACTATCTAAATAATTATAATCATTAATTACTAGCCAATATATTACCTAAAATCTTGATTTATGATTTATTAGTACTCCTCGGCTCAATGGGTTACCCCACTTACACCTGGAGCCTATCAACCCCGTCATCTTTCGGGGAATCTATGAGTTCTAATCTTGGGGGGGGCTTCACACTTAATATGCTTTCAGTGTTTATCCCGTATTAACATAGCTACCCAGCGATGCCGCTGGCGCGACAACTGGTACACCAGAGGTTAACTCGTTTTGGTCCTCTCGTACTAAAAACGACTCCCCTTCAAAACTCGACGCCTGCGGTAGAAAGGGACCAACCTGTCTCACGACGGTTTGAACCCAGCTCACGTACCACTTTAATTGGCGAACAGCCAAACCCTTGGGAGCTTCTCCACCCCCAGGATGTGATGAGCCGACATCGCCATGTCGGTATTTTTCTCCAATTACTTGGAGGATCGGACTATATCTTCATCTCGCATTTTGCGAGAGCTGACGTATTAGCCCCTCAATAAATTTGAAGAACTCTGACTATTAAAGTCAAGTCTCTACGGGGTTATAACCCAATTTTATAATACATCGAGGGAATTAAATTTTCTCTTAATAACTCCTTTAATTTATTAATTGAAGAAGTAAAAAATCTTATGCGGTAATAATTTTTATCTTTATTTAAGTTTGCCTTTAAACCAATCTTTTCTAAATAATTCAACA
>Ga0210049_1002317_pt1 | contig 17807 bp, 22 predicted proteins | sample CryGeyCG2014_300_2_FD_183964 | JGI IMG/M metagenome (GOLD analysis project Ga0210049, IMG submission 183964) | Groundwater microbial communities from aquifer - Crystal Geyser CG06_land_8/20/14_3.00 (SPAdes) (version 2) | ecosystem: Environmental > Aquatic > Deep subsurface > Groundwater | place... | reverse complement strand
CTAACACTTTGTTAATTGTTTATCTGTGATATAATAATTAAATGTTTAAGGAAGAAAGTATTATTCAGCGCATCAATCCGGTTTATCCTTGCCGCAAGTATGGGGTATCTGTTTGGCAATGCCCGCAATTTCTTTTTTTGGTGATGGGCTTCATTATTATTGGGGCTATTGTGGCGGCTTGGTTTGTGGCTAGCGCTAAAATCAGCGATCCAACCATTGTCACTTTGATTGTTTTGATTGTGGGGGCAACTTCGTTGATATTGAGCTTTATTATCACCAGCAGTTTTGAGCGCTTGGCGGCAGCTTCGCGTATGAAAACCGAGTTTATCGGCATTGTTTCGCATCAGCTAAGGGCGCCCTTAACCAATTTAAGATTTTCTTTAGACCTTTTGCTTTCCGAAAAGACCGAGCATATTAAAATAGACCCCAAAGAATATTTTGTTATTCTGCAAGAGAATACCAAAAGAATGGGCGTTTTAATTGACAATTTATTAACAATCTCCAGATTAGAAGGAGGTAAGTTGCCCCAAGATAAGAAATTAGTTTCTTTAGGAGAAGCAGTTAGTAATTCAGTGGCTAAAAACAAGCCGTTTGCCGCGGCTTCGCAAATTCGCATTGTTACTAATTTTCAGCCGGACCTGGGCAGGGTCTTGGTTGACCCTTTTTGGTTGGATCAGATTATCACTAATCTTTTAGATAATGCTATTCGCTATAGCAAGGGCGGCGGGCAGGTTGACATTAACATTCAACGCAAAGGCAAAAAGATTTTATTAGCTATTAAGGACCAGGGGGTGGGTATACCCAAAGAAGAGCAAAAATTTATTTTTGAAAAGTTTTTTCGTTCAGCCAACGCCCTAAAACAGCAAACCGACGGTTCGGGGTTAGGGCTATACATTGTGAAAAAATTCATAGAACTGTTGGGCGGGAAAATTTGGTTCCACTCCGCGGTGGATAAAGGCACTGCTTTTTATTTTTCGTTGCCCGAGGTTAAATAATCCGTTATTGAAAGCGAGCCGCAAGGCGAAGCTTGAAATTTACGGAGGATTTACCCCGTGAAGTAGAAATTTGCAGAGCAAATTTCAATTTTAAAATCCCGAGGGCAGACCTCCCCATGCTGGGAGCCCAGTTTTCAGGAGGTCTGCCCTCAGGATTTTAAAATTACTTCACAGGGTGTAAGAACTCGTAAATTCACTCGTGGCTAACGCCACTCATTCATTAACGATTTCTAACATGAAAACAATTTTATTGATTGAAGACGAAGCCACTTTGCAAAAAACAATGGGCGACATTTTGGGAGCGGCCGGGTATAAGGTTTTGCAGGCCTTGGACGGCGAGGCCGGTTTGCGTTTGGCTTTATCTGAAAAACCTGATTTGATTTTGCTTGACTTGATTATGCCCCGCAAAACAGGTTTTGATGTTTTAACAGAGTTGAAACAAAACTTGGCCACTAAAAATTTGCCGGTGATTGTTTTAACTAATTTAGAAACTGTAGATAGCGTTGAAAAAGCCCTAGCTGCTGGCGCTGTCACTTATTTAGTCAAGGCCAATTATAGCTTGCAAGATATCTTGGATAAAATAGAGCAAACCCTTAAATTATGACCATTGGACTGCCACAACTTAAGGCCTTTCTCTTGGATGCCGAGCTTTTATCTGAACAACAATTTGACGAAGCAGTCAAGGTTGCCCAGCAAAGCGGTGGTAAAACCGTGGAAGATGTTTTAGTGGCTAATCAGTCGTTGCATCCTGATGATTTAGCTCGGCTTAAGGCCTATATTTTGGGCATTCCCTTTATTAATCTGGAGAAGGAAACTATTTCCCCGGAAATTTTGAAAATTATTCCCGAACCCATTGCCCGAAGTCATAATATCGTGGCTTTCAAAAAAAGCGGTAAAAATTTGGAGGTAGCTATGCTTGACCCGGAGGATTTGAAAACCATTGAATTTATCAAAAAGAAAGCCGCTCTGAAAATTATGCCCCGCCTGACCACCGTGCAAAGCATTAAAAATGTTTTACAGCAATACCAGCAAAGTTTGCAAATGGAATTTGGCGACATTATTAAAAAAGAATCCGCTGATGTAGAAAACATTCCCGAGTCCGATGATGAGGGAGCTGTAAGTTCTAAGGAATTGGAAAAACAGGCGCAAGACCTGCCGATTATCAAGATTGTTGATACCTTAATGAAACACGCCATTTTGCAAAGCGCTTCGGATATCCATATTGAACCAACCGAAAAAGAAGTGCTGGTGAGATATCGCATTGACGGTATTTTAAGAGACGCCATGACCTTGCCCCTGGCTACTAAATCGGGGTTGGTGGCGCGCATTAAAGTGTTGAGCAACTTAAAGCTTGATGAGCACCGCTTGCCTCAAGATGGTAGATTTAAGATTGAGACAAATGAGTTTCGTTATTCGGTCAGGGTTTCTATCTTGCCGGTTTTGAGCGGCGAGAAAGTAGTCATGCGCTTGTTGTCAGAAAACGCCAAGGGTTATAGCTTGGAGTCCTTGGGCTTATTCGGCCAGGCATTGGAGGATATTCAACAGGCCTTGAGAAGGCCTTTGGGTATGATTTTGATTACTGGGCCTACTGGCTCGGGTAAAACTACCACTTTGTATTCTATGATGGAAATTTTGAACAAGCCCGAAGTAAATATTTCCACCGTGGAAGATCCTATTGAATATCGTATGTATAGAGTTAATCAAACGCAAGTTAACTCAAAGATTGGCCTTTCGTTTGCCAACGGCCTCCGTACGCTTTTGCGTCAAGACCCGGACATAATTATGGTTGGTGAAATCCGCGACAATGAAACCGCGGCTTTGGCCATTAACGCCGCCTTAACCGGGCATTTGGTTTTATCAACTTTGCACACTAGCTCGGCGGCCGGCACTATGCCCCGTTTGATTGATATGAAAGTAGAGCCGTTTCTTTTGGCCTCTACTTTGAATATAATTATCGCTCAACGCTTGGTGCGCAAATTAAGCGAGGGAAAAGAAAAGTATTTTTTGACCGAAATAGAGATAGACAATTTAGGCAAATTATGCAACTTGGAAAATGTGATAGAAATTCTAAAACAGGAAAAGTTTATTAAAGAAAAACAAGGCATCAAAGAGGTGGCTTTTTATAAAGCAAAAGCCAGCAAGGACTCGCCCGACGGCTATCAAGGCCGGGTGGGCATTTATGAGATATTAAAAATTAATGAAAACATCAAAGACCTTATTCAAAAAAACGCCACCTCTGACCAGATTCAATCAGCCGCCCAAGAACAAGGCATGCGCTTAATGATTGAAGATGGTTTTGTCAAAGCGGCCCAAGGCCTTACCACCATTGAAGAGGTGCTAAGAGTAATCTCTGAATGACGAGCTGGTTACAAAATTATTCCTACTGCAATTTTATTTTTTTGGCTGCGGCTTCGTCAGACTTCGCAAAAAGCTTTTCACCATAGCTGGGCTATGGCTTCAAACCTTTTTGCTCGCCTTCCTCGCCTCGCTCAAAAATCTAAAATTTCGCTACGGAATAATTTTGTAACCATCTCTATTATAACCATCTCTATGCCTGACCCCATACCGTCTCACGCCAAAATAGTTTTTCAGGGCCAGATTTTTGAAGTTTGGCAGTGGGAGCAAAAAATGTTTGATGGCTCAATAGCTATTTTTGAGCGGCTCCGTCGGCCCAATACCGCGCAGGTTGTAGCCACGGTGGGCGATAAAATTCTATTGGAAACCCAGCAGCAGCCCGATAATATGACACCGTTCCCGTCTTTGCCGGGCGGTCGGTGCGAGGGATTTAATGAAGAGCCCTTAACAGCGGCCAAAAGAGAGTTGTTAGAAGAAACCGGCTATGCGGCTGATGATTGGCTGTTGTGGCAAGAACAAAACCCGGTGGGTAAAATCCAATGGACAATTTACACTTTTATTGCCCGTAATTGCGTCAAGCAACAAGAGCCGCATTTAGACTCCGGCGAAAAAATAACCACTCGTCTGATTGATTTTGACGAGTTTTTAATGTTATCTGAGCATCTGTTATTTCGCGCCCGCTTTGACGACAAAGCCAAAGAAACCTTGCGAACATTGCTTTTTGGCAAATAACTTGTAAAATTTAGAAGATTGTTTGGAGGGGTCGGATAACGGCTATTTAGTGTTAGGGTAATATGATATGATGGAATAATGGCCGAGAAGAATAATAGAAAATATGACAAAAGATTAATTTTTCCCGTAGGAAAGCAGAGGGATTTTTTAATAAAATCAAGGCAAGCTCTTGGAATTTCTTGGCCAGAGATTGCTAAAATTGCCAAAGTTCATAACAGAACTATTCGTGATTGGCGGAGGGAAAAATATTCAATACAGTACCGAGTCGCAAAAAGAATAGAGTGCTTATCAAAAGTTAGTTTGCCAAAAGAAGTAGAAATAAAGGATCCGTTTTGGTATTCTGCTAAAGGATCTGATTTGGGGTGGAGGGTGGTGTTAGAAAGATATGGGCATGTTGGCGGTGATCCTGAATATAGAAAGAAGAAATGGCGTGAGTGGTGGGAAAAAGAAGGTAAATATAATCCTTCTTGTATTGTTGCCGCTAAAGTTATTAAAAAGCCCAAGTTTTCAAAAAAGCTTGCAGAGTTCGTTGGGATAGTCATGGAGGATGGTGGCTTAACTAAGTCCCAGCTTCATGTTTCATGCAATAGCAGGGACGACAGAGAATACGCATTTTTTGTGAAAAATTTAATTGAAAATTTGTTTGATGCTCCTGTTTCAATATGTTATCTAAAATATGCGCTAGTGATGGAGCTGGTAGTTTCTAGGAAGATGTTAGTAGAATTTTGTAATCAAAAACTTGGACTGTATGTTGGTAATAAGTTAAAACAAGGGCTTGATGTTCCGTTGTGGGTTAAGCAGAATGTAAATTTTCAAAAAGCTTGTATTAGGGGGCTTTTTGATACTGATGGGTGTTTGTTTTATGAAAGGCACAGAATAAAAGGAAAAGTTTATAGCTACCAAAGATTGAATTTTGCAAGCGCATCCCCGCAGTTAAGAGAATCGGTACATCTTTTTTTGAGGCAACTTGGTTTTTCATCAAAAATAAGAAATAATAGGTGCGTTCAGGTTGAGGATAAAAGAGAAATAAAAAGATATTTCGATGTTATAGGAACGCATAATCCAAAACATTTAAGGAGATTTATGGAGGAGTACAGATAATTGGTAATCTACCACTCTTGAAAAGTGGCGTCCGTAAGGACTTGCGAGTTCGAGTCTCGCCTCCTCCGCCAGATAGAAAATGTACGAGAAAACCGTACAGTAAGGAAGCGACAAAATAGATTATGGAAAAGATTATTCGAACAATTTGTTTGTTTACGCACGAGAAAACAGATTTCAAAAATCAATACTTAAAAGATGTAGTTGTTCGTGAGTTGTAGCCAAGATGATTGAAAAATCAAAAAGTAATATGCGCGGCGAAAGTAGTCGGGTAGTTAGTTTTGATTTGCACGACACCATACTTGTTTTTAAGTTTGGCAGGAAGCTAAGTGAAATAAAGCTATTAAGGGCTATTTTATATTTTTTAAGCAATTTTAGATTATTTATTTTTGTTTATACGGCATTTTGCGAGAGAAGCGAACAAATAATAGAATTAATGCGCCAGTTAAAAGCAGAGGGGAACAAGGTTATAATTTTAACCGCTGCTTATAAAAAAAGCGCTAAAATAATTTATCATTTTTTGCGTAAAAATAATATTACAAGCTATGACCAAGTAATATTTAGAAAGAAGTTGTCACAGAAACAAGGCGACTATAAAATTGAAGAAATCATCAAAAATAATATTTCCTTGCATTATGATGATGATAAAACGGCTTGCTCGCAGATAAATGCTCAAGGAAGAGCTTGTGTGGCGGTAAACCCTTGGTATAATAAGTAAAATAATAAAAATGAAAAATATGGCAAACAAAACACAGCAAAACTTGTTAAAAGCCATTGCGGGGGAGTCAATGGCGCGCAATAAATACACTTATTACGCCGAAACCGCTATGAAAGAGGGCTTGGTCTGGGTGGCTAAGGTCTTTGAAGAAACCGCTGACAACGAAAGAGCCCATAGCAAAGAGGAACTGGAAAAAATTGTTAGCCCAGTAGAAATGACCAACACCTATGATATCCACCCCTTAGGCGATACCTTGCAAAACTTGAAAAATGCCGCCGCTGGCGAGAAATATGAGTGGGGTATAATGTATCCTAATTTTGAAAAAGAAGCCAGAGATGAAGGCGAAACAGCCATCGCTGATTTTTTCAAAGAGGTGGCCGAAGTAGAGGAAAAACACGAGGAAAGATATAACATTTTAGCTGGGCTTTTAGAAAGCGGTAAAATGTTTGAATCGGAAAAAGAAACAAAGTGGAAGTGTCTAAATTGCGGCTATATTCACCAAGGCAAGTCCGCCCCAGAAAAATGCCCGCTTTGCCAAAAACCGCAAGGCTGGTATATGCCCTTGGGTGTGGCGCGATAGGGCTTGACATCATCTAACCATTGTATATACTTTAGGTATATGAACACTGTTATTAATATAAAAATTAAAAAGGATCTAAAAGAGAGCGCACGAAAAACCGCTCAAGAGCTGGGCTTGTCTTTAAGCGCTGTTTTGAACGCCTATTTGCGGCAGTTTGTCAGAAGCAAGGCGGTTTATTTTTCTGTGGCCTCGCAAATGACACCCGAGCTGGAAAATTTATTGGGTAGGGTAGAATATGATATCGCTCGGGGTAAAAATATTTCCAAGATGGTTTCTTCTTCTAAAGAAATGAAAAATCATCTTTCCTCTTTATGAAAGCTTTTTTTCATAAAAACTTTGACAAGCAGTTTGGCAAGTTAAGGGCAAACGAAAAGAGGAAAGTAGCAGAACGCTTGCAATTGTTTTTAGAAAATCCTTTTAACCCTATTCTGGAAAACCATCCATTGAAAGGTAAATATACGGATTATCGCAGTATAAACATTACGGGAGATATAAGGGCAGTTTATAAATTTCTAAACGAAAACGAATGTATTTTTGTTACTGTGGACACTCATAGCAATCTTTATTTTTAAATAAGACGCGAGTTGTACGAAGGCAACTCTCATACGAATTTTACAAAACAAAGAAAGTTATGTTAGGAGAACAACTTGAAAAAAAGTTTGAAGCTGAAAATATGATTGGAGAAGTTGAGCTTTTAGCTTTACTAAAAAAATATAATGTTTTAGTTAATGAATGGGGCAAGGGCGAGGCAAAGACAGTATGGCATTTATTAAGCGAGATAAATTCTGGCGAAGCTGAACTTATTGAGGAAAATGGTGAACTTATTAGAAAAGTTCAAGGAGCTACGGTTAATGTGTATTACACCGATGGGCAGAAAATCCTTAAGCTCAAAGAAAAAAGCCAAGTTTTTGTGGATGGTAGGGAAAGAGTTAGAGAGCTTGAAGCAAGTATTGGAGAAAAATTAAAATCAAATGAAAGTCCCATTAGTGCTGTTCAGCGTGCCTTATTTGAAGAGCTTAATATAACAGAATCATTGCCGTTTTCAAAAGTATCAGAGACAAAGAAGGGGCCAGTACCTTCTATTTCTTATCCGGGGATTAAAACTGAATACTTAACCCATGTTTTTGAAGTTATTTTGCCGTTTTGTTTTTATAAGCCAGAGGGCTATATTGAAAAACAGAAAGACAAGGAAACTATTTTTGTTTGGGAAGAATTAAAACAAAACAATTAGCTTTAATTATGTCAATGAAAATCACTTATTTTGTGCATGGCACGACCATTGATAATGAAATAGGGCTGGCTACGGGCTGGGCCGGGGGCGAGCTTTCGGAGCTGGGTATTAAGCAGGCCAAAGAGTTAGGCGATTTAGTGGCTGACCAGCATTTTGATATAGTTTTTTGCTCTGATTTGAAAAGAGCGGTTGATTCAGCCCAGCTTGGTTTTGGGGATAAATATAAAATTATTCCAGACGCGCGGCTAAGAGAATGCAATTACGGCGATTTTAACCAAAAACCTGAAGAGTTTAAAAACGATATGACGCAGTTTATTGAACAGCCATTTCCCAACGGCGAAAGCTACAGAGATGTGGAGAAAAGAATGGCTGATTTCCTAAATTTTTTAAAAGAAAACTATACTAATCAGCATATTGCCATGGTGGCTCATCAAGCGCCCCAGCTGGCTTTAGATGTTTTATTAAAAGGCAGAACCTGGCCTCAAGCCATCGCCGAAGATTGGCGAAATAAAAAGGCCTGGCAGACCGGCTGGGAGTATGAATTATGAATAGCCAAATAATTCAGCATTTCAAAAAGAAAGACCCGATTTTGCACAGCTATCTTAAACAGGTTGGGCCGATTGAAGATTTGCGGGGAGATTTGCCTAAAAATTATTTTTTCCGCATTTGCAAAGAAATTGTTGGCCAACAGCTTTCCAGCAAGGCCGGGCGCGCTATTTTCAGCCGATTCAAAAATGTTTTTTCCAAGGGTATTGTTTGTCCTGAAGCGGTTTTGGCAACCCCTCACGAAACTTTGCGCGATAGCGGCATTTCGCACGCCAAAGCCCGCTATATCCGCAATTTAGCCGAGGCCGTGGCCGGCAAAGAACTGGATTTTAAGAGTTTTAAGAAATTGGACAATGAACAAATTATTAAACAACTAACCAAAGTTAAAGGCATCGGCCACTGGACAGCCCAAATGTTTTTAATGTTCACTATGGGTCGGGAAGATGTTTTTTCGCCCGGCGACTTGGGTTTAAGGAAAGCCATTAAAAAAGTTTATAAATTCAAAAAAGAACCCAGCCCCAAGCAAATTGAAAAAATAGTCAGCCAGTGGTCGCCCTATAAAACCTATGGCTGTCTGGCGCTTTGGCAAATTATGGACTTAAAATAATTTATGGAGGAAATAAAATTGGGCAAATATCAACATTATAAAGGCAATTTCTACGAGGTGCTTGGCGTAGCCAAACACACTGAAACAATGGCTGATTTCGTGGTTTATAAATCATTGTATAACTCGCCGGAGTTTCCCGTTGGCTCTTTGTGGATAAGGCCAAAAGAAATGTTTTTTGGCCAGGTGGAAGTGAACGGCCAAAAAGTCCCGCGTTTCAGATTTATTGAAAATACTTGACTTTCGATGATTATCGAAATACAATGGTATTTGTATGAGGAAAATCGAAACAATCTGGCATCACCTTTTACAGGCCGCTTTGGCTGAAAAGCAGTTTAAGCATACCCAGCAAGGGCTGGCTAGTTTTTTTGGCTATTCGGTAAGCACTATTAATCACGGCCTCGTCGTGCCCACGCAAATTGGCGCGATTCGCAAAGAATCAAAGTTTTTTGTTTTAGAAAATTTTCAGAAATTGCTTTATTACTGGGCCAGCGCCAGAAATTTAGAAAAAGATGTAATTTACAAAACCCATTATCCAGCCACTATTAAAGAAATCGAAGGCCTTATACCTTCGGAGGGTATTTATGCTTGTTATTCAGCCGCCAGCCGAATTTTTGATGAGCCGCCAGCCGACTATTCCAAAGTTTATTTTTATATTGAAGAGCGAAATATAGAAAAAGTAAAGCAACGGTTTCCGCGGGTAAAAGGTCAAGAAAATATTTTTGTTCTGAAAGCGCCCGAGGCCTTAAAAAATTATGGTCAAATAACAACCCTGCCCCAGACCTTTGTTGACATCTGGAACTTAAAGGATTGGTATGGTCAGGATTTCACTCGCGCTATAGAAAACAAAATCAAAGGATTCTTTGGACCTAATTTTACTTGCCTTGTTTGGTAGTAGTGATTTGGCTGAACAGCCATCAGTTCTCCAAACTAAAAAAGGTAATCACTGCTGGCTTAGGATTAAAATGAGATGGTTGCAAAACTATTTCGTAGCGAAATTTTAGATTTTCGAGCGAGGCGAGGAAGACGAGCAAAATGTTTTGAGGCCGTAGCCCAGCTACGGCGAAAAGCATTTTGCGAAGTCTGACGATGACGCAGCCGAAAAGATAAAATTGCAGCAGGAATAGTTTTGCAACCATCTCAATAAGTTTTTTAGTTGGCTTGCGGTGTAAAAACATATAATGGTATAATATCGTAATGTCGCAGTATTCTTATAAAGCGAAAAATTTGCAGGGGGGCGAGGAAAGCGGCGTCATGGAGGCCGCCAATCAAAACGAATTAGCCAAAGTTCTTCGTCAAAAGGGTTATTTTTTGCTGTCGGCCGGTTCCAGGGATGCCGTTAAAAAACCGATTGCCTCTTCGTTTAATAGTTTTTTATCAGGTCTTTTTGGCGTGCCCTTGCCCGAGAAATTATTTTTTACCAGAAACTTGGCCATTATGGTTAAAACGGGCGTGTCTTTGCCGCGAGCCATCAGTATTCTTTCGCAACAAGTGAAAAGCGGCAAGTTTAAAAAAATTCTCGTTCAGCTTTCCGTAGATATCACCGAAGGCAGATTGCTTTCCGCCTGTATGTCGGCTTATCCTTCGGTTTTTTCCACTCTTTATCAAGAAACATTAAAAGTTGGCGAAGAAACCGGCAAATTAGAAGACGCTTTGAGCGTTTTGGAGCAACAGATGGAAAAAGAGCATAAGCTGAAATCCGACATTAGCTCGGCCATGCTTTATCCAGCGGTGGTTTTGGGTATGGCGGTGGTGATTGGCATAATAATGTTTGTTTTTGCCGTGCCTAAATTAAAAACAACTTTCACTGAAATGAATGTGGCTTTGCCCTTCACCACTAGAGCAATTTTTGGTTTGGCTGATTTTTTGACCAAACACTGGCTGTTGTCTTTGTTGATTCTCGTCGTTTTAGTTATTGGTGGTTTGGCCTTGGGTTGGGCAAAAAGCGGCAGTCGCTTGCGGTCGGCCATTGTTTTGCGTCTGCCAGTGATCGGTAAAATTGCTAAAACCACTAACGCGGCTTTGGCTTTAAGAACAGTTAGCTCTTTGTTGACAGCGGGCGTGCCGATTGTCCGCTCTTTGCAGGTGGCTAGCGGTTCTTTGCGTAATTTTTATTTTCAGCAATCATTAAAAGAGGTCTCGGTGGCTGTAGAAAAAGGTATTAAAATGTCCCAAGCTATTTCAAGCTACCCTAAACTCTACGCTTCAACGGTTTTTCATATGATGGAAGTTGGCGAAGAAACCGGCGAGACCCCGGATGTGCTGAAAAAATTAGCTGATTTTTATGAAGACGAAGTAGCCGCCTCTACTCAGCGGTTGGCGGCTTTAATTGAGCCCGCTTTGATTGTTTTTATTGGCGGGGTAGTGGGGTTTTTCGCTATGTCAATGATGCAACCGATGTTTAACATGATGAGTTCTGTTAAATAAATGAGCGCCCAAGAGCGCGAGCCGTTGGGCGAAGCGTGATTGATCGCGCGAATTTACCCCGTGAAGTAGCCCGCCAAGGGCGGGCGCCTACTTCACGGGGATAAGAATTCGTAAATTTGTCGCTCCGCTCCTCATTAACGATTTCTAATATGCGTAATCAAATAGGTTTTGCCTTGGTGGAATTGTTAGTGGCTTTAAGTATAGTCATTGCGATGAGCGTGATGGTTTTGGCCTTGAGCTATCCTTGGCTTTTGTCATTCAAATTAAACAGCGCGGCCAGGGGTTTGGCCGTTGACTTGCGCTATGTCCAGCAAAAAGCAGTGGCTGAACAGATTGATTATGGTGTTTATTTTGGCGTTGATTTTTATCAATTAAAACGATTTGGCTCCACTAGCACCACTGTGCTTCTGTCTAAACCACTGCCTCGCGATGTGCGCTTTAGCCAGGTGAGCGGCTTTAACGCCAATGAGGTGATTTTTAATGTTTATGGGGCGGTGGAGGAGGCGGGCAATATTATTCTAACTAACAGCCGCAACGAAACTAAGGCTCTAAACATTAGGCCTTCGGGCTTTGTTAAAGTTTATTAAAGTATGCGTAAAAACGAAACTGGTTTTACCCTTATTGAAGTGCTTTTCACTTTGTCGTTTTTATTTTTAGGCCTTTTAACGGTTTTGCAGGTTTTTCCCACGGCTTTTAATTTGGAGCGCTCTAATCAATTAACCAGCCAAGCAGCTCTTTTAGCCCAAGAAAAAATGGAAACGATATATGATCAGTCCTATATTACTATTGATGAGGGTAATGTTTTTGAGGCCAGCTTATCGGCCCCTTTTTCGTCTTTTAGCCGCCGTACTATAGTTAGTTTGGTTGATGGCGATTTATTACCATCGGCTACGGATGTTGGTTTGAAAAAAATAGAAATTATTGTTGCCTGGCCCTCGCTTTTGCCTTGGATGCCTAAGCAAATTCAGATAAATAGCTTGATTGTATCTAAGTAAAATCGCGTTTAAGCAAGTATGAAAAATGGTTTTACAATTGTAGAGGTCTTGGTGGCAACGGCTATTTTTGTTTTGGCTATTGGCTTGGTTTTCAATATCTATGTTTTGGCGCAAAAATTTTATCAGCGCGGTGAAACCGAAGCCGAGCTTTTGCAGAATGGCCGCATCACTCTAGAAAGAATTTCCCGCGATATTCGCCAGGCGGCCGAAATGGTTACTGCTTTGCCGCAAACTCCTGATTCGCTTTTAAGCCCGTCGCCATCAGCCATAGAATTTCAAGACGGCCATCAGCCCTCGCCCTATGATTCATTGGGCAGTGATTATTATTATATTCGTTATTATTTAGCCACTAGCACCGGGCCGGGTGAAATGCATCGTCAATACCGGGTTTATTGTTTTGACGATTGCAGTGTTTGCGCAACATATTATCGCTGGAACGACACTCGCATCCAAGACGGAGAAACAGTGGTGGCTCATGCTTGCAATTTGGAGGACTATGTTGTGGGCGAGTATTTTTCTGATATTAAATTTTGGGGGGCTGGTTTAGTTAATATTTCTATCAGCTTAACTCGGTTCAACTACCCGGTTAACTTAAAAAGCGCGGTTTCCGGCCGTAATCTTTAATATGTTTTCAAACACAAGAGGCAGTATTATGGTAATGGCGATGATTATTTTGGGCACGATGATTTTTTTGGCTGCTTATTTTTTGTCTTTTACTATTGCTGGCGCCAAAACAACACAAAGCTATGAATTAAGCACTAAAGCCTATTATTTAGCTGAAGCTGGTTTGGCTGAAGCGATTTTTAAGCTGCAAGAAGACCCTATTTGGCGAGCTGCTTTTGAAACAATGCCCACGGCCGAAGACCCAGAGTGCGTTGGCTGGTCAATTAGTCCCTTGACGCGTACTTCGGTTTTAGAATCCGGAGGCAGTTATACGGTGAGTGTGGTTAATTTAGGTTGCGCTAAGGCCGAAATTAGTTCGGTGGGGGCGGTTACTTATGGCGAAGCCACCGCGCGCAAGGTAGCCAAAACCCAAGTTTATAAAGCCATGGGCAATGTTGTTTCCGAATTTGGGGTATTCTCGGGCGGCCCTAGCGAAAACATAGAATTTAGTTCGGTCAATCCAGCGCGCATTCATAATGGCTCTTTGTTTTCCAATAATCTTTTGAAAATTAAAAATGAAAGTCAAGTTTTTGTGGACAACAAGGCCTTGGCCGCTAACAATATCTTAGTTGATGATGACGCTCAATTATTGGCTATTAGTTGCGCCAAAAATATCTGCCAGACCGGATGCGAGGCCATCAGCGAATGCCCGCCCGAGAGCGTTTCCTTGCCACCCTTGGATTTTGATTCAGCCGAGCCCGCTTCTTATCTCTCGCAAGCCGAACAGAGCGATTGCGGTTCAGTGCGCCAAGATGGCCAAAGCAATTGTTTTTTTACCCCAGCGGAATTCACAAAAGTGATGTGGGACAGTTATCCCGCGCTCTCTTTGCCGATTGGGGCGACAGTTTATGTGGCGGGCGATGTTAATATATCAGCCAGCCAAACCGTAACAGTTAATGGCATTTTAGCGACCGATGGAAATATTGATTTGGGGACTAATTTATGTTGGATGTATCCGGCGTTTCCTTATGTGAGGTGCGGTAATCCTCGTGTTATCGTGGTCTCGCCCGGAGCCGGGCAGTCCTCTGGGCTTTTGGCTCAAGGCAAAGTTAATGTAAGCAGTTACTTAAATAGCTTGACTGTGCAAGGATTAATTTACGCGGGCGGAGAGGCCAAGTTTTCGTCTTTGAACAATCCAACAGAAATTCATGGCGGGCTGGTGGGCCGCAAGCTTACTTTCTCCAGTTTATGGAATAGTTTTGATATCTATCTTGACCCGGAGATGATAGTTAACACTTTTCATAATGCCCAGTATTCCCCAACTATTACTATTGACCACTGGGAAGAAAATTATTAGTTTGCTATAATAATTGTGTTATAATAGATTTATGTTAAATATCTTTTCTACCAAAATTGACGCTTTCGCCTTGAATATTTCCGACACTTCCTTGAAGGTGGCGCAGTTAGGCAATAAAGCGGGGCATTCTTCTCGTTTTATTTATGGCCAAAGCGAGATTCCCGAAGGAATAATAGAGCAGGGCGAAATTAAAAAAGAAAACGAGCTGGCTGATTTAATTAAAAAAACGATTAGCGAGGTTAAGGGCGGCAAAATCAAAAGCAAGTATGTGGCTGTTTCTTTGCCCGAGGAGAAATCATTTGTTGATGTTCTACGGTTGCCCAACCTTAAAGAAGGGGAAATTGAACAGGCCGTGCTTTTTGAGGCCGTTAATTACATCCCTATTCCGTTAGACGAGGTTTATTTTGATTTTGAGATAGTGAAGCGTTCCCCATTAAGCGAAATTTCAGGAACAGCCGCCGGCAAAGTGGCTCCACCGGATTCGTCTGGCGGGTCTATGGAGGTTTTAATTGCCGCTACTCCTAAAAAAATTGTTGATAGCTACGCTTCAATGCTTAAAATAGCTGGGTTGAAACCGTTTTTTATGGAAGTTGAATCGTTGTCTTTATCGCGCGCCCTGATTAAGCAAGGGGTAAGCCATCGGCCGTTATTGATTATTGATTTTGGCCAATTTCGCACGGTTTTTGTGATTTTTGCCGACCAAAGCTTGCGGTTTTCCTCCACTATTCCAGTGGCCTCTAAAGAGCTGGATAATCTTTTGATGAAACAATTAAATATTTCGTTAGCGGAAGCCGAAAAAATCAAGCAAACTGAAGGGCTATGGGGCGACAGCAAAATTTTAGATATCATTGTGCCAGTGCTGACTGACCTAACCGAACAAATTAAAAAACATTTGGATTATTATCATTCGCACTCTCCGCTCAATCATGTGCCCCACTTTGTGGAAAAAATAGTGCTTTGCGGCGGCGGCGCTAATTTGAAGGGCTTGGCTAGTTTTTTGGCCGACGCCTTAAAGATTAGAATTGAGCTGGGCAATCCTTGGGTAAATGTTTTTTCCGCGCAACACAAAGAAATCTTGCCTGTTTCGTTGGAAGAATCAGTGAGTTATGCCACGGCCATAGGTTTGGCCTTGAGCGTTTCGCTTTATGATTAATCTTTTACCGCCTCAAGATAAAAATGAATTTAAGAAAGAGATTATTTTCAAAAAAATCTCAATTATTTTGTTTTTCCATTTTATTTGTTTGTTGATTTTGATTTTTGCTTTGAGCTTAATCAGCGCTTTTTTCACCCAGCAAACAGAAATTGTTAAAGAGCAGGCCGTTCAGCAAGAGCAACAGGCGCAATCAGCCCAGTTTCAAATGTATAAGGCCGACGCCGCTGGGTTTAACGATACACTCAATAAATTAGAGGTTTTTTGGCGGGGACAGGTTTTAACTTCGGATTTTTTAGAAAAGTTTTTGCCCTTGATTTCGTCTAATGTCCACCTCAAGTCCTTGTCATTTAAGATGTCTTCTAAAAAAATTACTCTGGCAACCCCGGCGGTTTTACAAAAAGCCGCAGGCGAGGATTCTGCCCAGACCGCGGAGAGCGAGCCTGCTGCCCAGATAATCTTTGGAGCAGTTAGGGTAGAAGGAGTAATTGACTCCCGAGAAGGTCTTTATGAATTTAAGAAATCATTGGAAGGGCAAAAAGAATTTCAAGAAATTGTTTTTGCCCCAGCTTCTTGGGCTCACGCTGCATTTCCAGATTTTTCTTTGAATTTTAGTTTTTTGCCAGCTAAAAAATAATTATGCTTTCAGCTAAAAAGAAAATTTATATTTTGATTTTAATATTTTGTCTGGCAGATGTTTTGCTTTTTATTTTGGTAATTTTTCCTTTAACTAAAAGGGTTGGAGAAAACGCTAATGAATTTCGCGGCCAGCAAAAAAATTTAAGGGCGCTGGAAGCGCAAACTGTTTCCTTAAAAGATTTTCAGAAGAATGTCAGTGATTTGAAAAATTACGCTTTGGTGGTGCAAAACGCTTTTATTGACCCCACAGCTCCAGTGAGCTTTTTGCAGTTTTTAGAAAAATGGGCTGTTAATTATAATCTTGCTTTGGCAGTCGCGCCGTTTGATTCCCCGGCCGTTAAAGGCGATATTTGGTCGTCGGTGGGCGTAAGAGTTGACGCCACGGGTAATTTAGCTAATTGCCTGCGCTTCGCGGAAATGTTGGAAAATAGTCCTTGGGTGATAATGATTACACGGTTTGAGTTGCAGAAAACTGTTCCCACTATGGCTGTTCAGGAAAAGCCGTTGGGCGAAGCCACTCTTTCTTTTGATATTAAGGCCTTTTCGGGCAAACCAGCCGTGATGAAAAAAAATTAGTTAGGACTTGCGTGTTTGCCGTCATTCTGAGCCAGCAGGCGAAGAATCTCTTACGAAGATATGAAAATCAATCTCACTCCCATCAAAAATATTTTTCTGGCGTTTGGCCGTTTCTTTTGGCGAAGAATTGGCTTGTTTTTTTTAATTTTCTTTTTAGCCGATGTTTTGTTTATAGGTATTTTGCTGGCCAAGTGCTATTCGGAGAAACCAGCCAGCAATGTTTCAACGGGGCCAGCCGCTTTGCTCAACGAAGATTTATTTAATAAGACCTTTAATCGTTGGCGTGATGGCCGAGCCAACATTGAAAAACTGCCGGCCAAACAATATCCCAACTTTTTCAAAAAGTATAGCACCTCCACGCCCTCAACGCCCGCAGTTGCTCCAGCCACCTCTACCTCGCCCTGATTGAGCTGGTTGCAAAACTATTCCTGCTGCATTTTAGCTTTTTGGCTGCGACTTCGTAAGCCTTCACAAAAAGCTTTTCACCATAGCTGGGCTATGGTTTCAAACCTTTTTGTTCGCCTTCCTCGCCTCGCTCAAAAATCTAAAATTTCGCTACGAAATAATTTTGCAACCAGCTCAAGCTCAAAATCGCAAAATCGTTTGCCCCGTTAGAGGCTTTGCCTCTAACGGGGTTTGACTAAGCCAGTTTTTTTGTTTAAGATCTAGTTGTTTTATGTTTGCCCTCGTAGCTCAATGGACAGAGCGAGACTCTTCTAAAGTCAAGATATAGGTTCGATTCCTGTCGAGGGCACACTCGAAATGTTGATATGGCGAGATATTGAGTAGTTCGTGGAGGCATTGGTGTAGTAGTAGCATTACTCCCTGTGGAGGAGTCGGCGCGAGTGCAAATCTCGTATGCTTCCCAATTTTTTTGCGCAGACAAAACCGTCTCATAAAAAGCGCGATCGCGCTTTTTATGAGACGGTTTTTTTTGAAAGAGTTCTAAGTTATTTTTTCCGTTAAGATAATTTTTAGAATTTTTTCTTGGCCGTTTCTCAAAATTTTCAGCGGGATTTCTTGGTTAATCAGGCAGGTTTCTAAAATGTCGTTGATGGTTTGCTCGGTGGTGATTTTTTGGCCGCGGATTTCCAAAATAATATCGGCTTTTTTCAGGCCGGCTTTGGCCGCCGGGCTATTGGGCGCCACCGCTTCTTTTCGGCCGTGTTGGAGATTGGGTTCGGCCATGACCAAAACGCCA
>Ga0210049_1002302_pt1 | contig 17844 bp, 15 predicted proteins | sample CryGeyCG2014_300_2_FD_183964 | JGI IMG/M metagenome (GOLD analysis project Ga0210049, IMG submission 183964) | Groundwater microbial communities from aquifer - Crystal Geyser CG06_land_8/20/14_3.00 (SPAdes) (version 2) | ecosystem: Environmental > Aquatic > Deep subsurface > Groundwater | place... | reverse complement strand
GGGCTTTATCTGAAGGCAAAGCGAAAGGTAGCGAATACCTTTAGACGAGTGGTTATCGGAAAGCCGTGTGAGGGAAAACCTCACGCACGGTTTGATGAGGGGGCGGTGGAAACACAATTCGGCTGTACGCCACTGCTCTACTCTACTAATCAGGTATAATCCATAATTATACCTGAAGATTATACCAGGAGGTTAAAATGAAAATGGCGGTTAAGGATATTTTGGCGCTAAAGAATAAACGTAAGATTACCATGCTTACTGCCTATGATTATCCGCTTGCGTCATTAGTTGATGCAAGCGGCATTGATATGATCTTAGTGGGCGATTCTTTGGCTAATGTCGTCTTGGGGCTGGATTCTACCACTAAAGTCGGGATGCCTGAGATGCTGCATCACTCAAAGGCAGTTACGCGCGCGGTAAAAAACGCGCTGGTAATAGGAGACATGCCTTATGATTCTTATCAGGTTAACCCTGTTAGAGATAAGACACCGCAGGTGTCTGACGGCTGCCTGCGGCAGCCTGTCTCTAACAGGGTAAATCTCGAAGGATGCGTCAAAAACGCCAGAAGATTTATTGACGAAGCTAAGTGCGACGCGGTAAAATTAGAGTGGTTTGATCGCTGCTTGGAGGTAACTGAAAAAATAATCAAGGCAGGAATTCCGATGATGGGGCATATAGGTTTAACACCTCAAACCGTGGATAAAATAGGCGGTTTTAAAGTGCAGGGCAGAGATGCCGAGGCCGCCAGAAGGCTTATTCAGGAAGCCCGCGATTTAGAAAAACTTGGCTGTTTTTCAATAGTCTTGGAATGCGTCCCGGATAAGCTCGCCGAAATAATTACACAAAATTTAAAGATCCCAACCATTGGTATCGGCGCGGGGGCCCATTGCGACGGGCAGGTCTTGGTAATCAATGATATGCTCGGGCTTTTTGAGCGCTATACGCCTAAGTTCGTAAAAAAATACATTAATTTGTCGGCAGTAATCTTAAAGGCAATAGCAGAATATAAAAATGATGTTATCCAAGAAAAATTCCCCGGCCCGGAACACAGCTTTAGGATAAAGGAAGAAGAACTAAAAAAGATATGAAAAAGAACCCGGCTAAATTTATACCCTTAATTATCCTTTTTGCGCTGGCTATTGTTTTTACAGCAGCTTTTAGCGGGCCGAAGATCCTAACGGCTTATATTGAAACCGGTATTGGCAGCTGCTCTAAAATTCCCATCCTCTGTAAAATGCCTACCCAAGAAATAATTAACCCGCAGATAGACAAAGATTATACCTCAACACTTATTCCTTACAAATTCTCCAAATTATCAATTGCCGCGCCAAAAGGTTTTGCCGTAATACAAGAACTAGAGAAGAAGCTATACTATAAAAAAAGATTAAACAGGCATAAGGAATCTGTCCTTTACGCATTTCACCAGGAGCCGGGATATTTTACCAAATTATTCCCTCAAGTTAAGAAAATAGGCATAAACAATAACTATGATTTTATAAAACAGTTGGCTTTCGCCCGGATTGACGGAATAAAAAATATCGCGGATGCGTTTTTCGTGATATTAAAAAGTATTTTTACTCCTGATATAGGGGATCAAAACAAGGTAGTTATGGCCTCCTTTGTCATGCCTGGCAGGAGGGGCTTTATAAGCTACAATCTTTTTGATAAAGAATATTATTTTGATTGCGATATAGTTATGGATTCCGGAGATTTCTTTAAGGTTTATGTTAGAGATAAAGGAGATAAAGGTACCAGATTAGAATTAAAAGAAGTATTCGCGATTATTTCGACATTAAATAAGTAGGGGAAAGCGTTCATTAAATAGGGACAGCGACCATTTTTCTCGCGCCGCCCCTAAATATGCTTGATTTTTATTCCAAAATATGCTAAAAATAAAGGCCTTAAGATACATTAGAAAGGAGAGGAAAAATGGCTAAAAATAGAAGTTCGGACCGCAGGGAAAAACGTAGAATATACTACGCCATTCCCTTGACTTGCGGGATAATAGACCCTCAAACAAAAACCGTAACCAATAAAACTTACCTTGCCCGGAATATAAGCTCCAGCGGCCTTTATTTTGAAAACAATGAACCATTAAATTTACAAACGGAATTAAACTGCAAATTTACCTTGCCTAAAAGCAACATAACAATTAATTGCGTAATAAAAGTGGAAAGGGTGGCGTTAATAGATGACGGGAAGGCATTTGGCATCGGAACAACTTACTTGGCTATTTCGGAAAAGGATAAAGAGACGATTAAACAACTGATCGACCGTTGCGATGTTAACGGTCTCCTTGAAACGACGATAAAAAGGTCTGCTTCGGACTTGCATTTACTCGCCAATCAGCCGGCGGTATTACGCGTGAACGGAGAGCTTGAGAACTTAGGTACCGAGATATTCAACCCTGACGATATTTCCAAGATGATTTACAGCCTGATGAGTAAACAACAAATCGAGACGTTTGAAAAACAGAAAGACGTTGATTTCGGGTTTCAATACAATAACGAAAACCGTTTTAGGATAAATGTGCACCAACAAAAAGGTTTTGTTGAGGCGACTTTAAGGCTTATTAATTCAAAGGCCGCTTCTTTTGAAGAACTTAATATCCCGGAAGTAGTCAAGAGTCTTGCCCGGCAAAAAGACGGTTTGGTGCTTATTACCGGCCCCACCGGCTCAGGTAAATCTACTACCATTGACATGATGGTAGAATTAATAAACCAGGAAAGAAAGGCTGTCATCATTACCTTAGAGCGGCCGATAGAATACATGCATATCAATAAGGAGTGCATTATAAAACAGAGAGAAATCGGCACGGATACAAAATCTTTCTCCGAAGCCTTAAAAAGCAGCCTGCGCCAGGACCCCAATGTTGTCGTGATTGGAGAACTGGATGACGCGGAGACAGCTAAGACGGCGTTAATAGCGGCTGAGGCCGGATACCTGGTTATCGCTTCATTCCACGCCCCGGATACAATACAGGCTATTGACAGGTTTATGAACATCTTCCCGTCTGAAAATAAGAAACAGATCCTTATCCAGTTTTCACACTGCCTAAGGGGAATTGTTACGCAGTTATTGTTACCGCGCAGCGATAAAAAAGGAAGGATACTGGCTACTGAAATACTGATTGCCAACGACGCGGTAAAAAGGATCATCCGTAATGATGAGTTAACCCAGCTTAACAACATTATCCAAACCGGGGCTTCTTATAAAATGAGGACTTTCGCAGAATCAATCAAGCAATTGTTTGAACAGGGGATTATTGACGGAGAGTCATATGAATGGTATTCAAAGGGGAACTATTAAAAATGGATTCAATGGAAAGAGTTGTTTCTTTGTGCAAACGCCGGGGTTTTATATTTCAGTCTTCGGATATCTATGGAGGCCTAAGCAATAGCTGGGATTACGGGCCTTATGGCGTTGAGCTTAAGAATAACCTAAAACGCGCCTGGTGGAAGGCTAATGTCTACGAGCGCGATGATATCCTGGGGATGGACGCGGCTATTCTTATGCATCCCAAAGTCTGGGAGGCTTCAGGGCATGTAAAGAATTTCTTTGACTTAAAGAGTGATTGTAAATCCTGTAAGCTGCGTTTTAAGGCATCTGACCTTAAAGATAAAAATAAATGCCCCGAATGCGGCGGTCAATTGACTGAAGAGCGGGCTTTCAATTTAATGTTTGAAACTAATTATGGCGCGGTAGAAGATAAAGAGAGTGTAATTTACCTTCGCCCGGAAACTGCCCAGGGTATGTTTGTCAATTTCTTAAACATACTTGACTCTAGGCATTCCAAGCTTCCTTTTGGGCTGGCGCAAATCGGAAAGGCATTCCGCAATGAAATTACCCCGGGGAATTTTACCTTCCGCACCCGTGAATTTGAACAAATGGAGATTGAATACTTTGTTAAGCCGGATGACGCGGAGAAAGCATATAAGGAGTGGGTTGAGACGCGCTATCAGTGGTATCTGAATTTGGGTATCTCAAAGGAAAATTTGAGGTTAAGGCCGCATGGTAAAGATGAACTTGCGCATTATGCCTTAGCTTGCACCGATATAGAATATAAATTTTCGTTCGGTTGGAGCGAACTAGAAGGTATAGCCAACCGAACGAATTTTGACTTAAAACAGCACGCGCAATATAGCGGGAAGGATTTAAGATATTTTGATGATAGCACAAAAGAAAGGTTCTATCCTTATGTTATTGAACCTTCAGGGGGAGTGGACAGGGCAACCCTGGCTTTTTTGGTAGATGCCTACTATGAAGAGAAGGTCAGGGATGATATACGCGTGGTCCTAAAGATAAATAAGGACCTGGCGCCTGTAAAAGTAGCGGTTTTCCCGCTTTTAAGGAACCGTCCGGAGATCGTAGGGCTGGCTAAAAAAATCGCCGGCGGCTTAAAGAAAAATTTTATTTGTGTATATGATGACACCGGTGCAATCGGCAAGCTTTATCGCCGGCAGGACGAAGTAGGGACACTTTTCTGTGTTACGGTCGATGTCCAATCTTTGGAAGATAAGCAGGTTACGGTGCGAGACAGAGATACAATGCTGCAGGAGCGGATTGGAATTGATAAGTTAAAGGAATACCTAAACACAAAGTTAACTATCTAAAGTTCAAACCAAACAGTAGCACAGGCTTAAACCTGGGCTACTCAACCTAAATGAAAGGACGGGTTTAAAGGAAATGAGCAGCAAAAAATATGTTTACAGCTTCGGCGGAGGCAAGGCAGACGGAAACGAAAGCATGAAAAATCTCTTAGGCGGCAAAGGAGCAAACCTCGCGGAGATGGCAGGGCATAAAGATTTAAAACTTCCCGTGCCTCCGGGATTTACCCTGACTACGGATGCCTGCGATTATTATTATAATAACAAACGTACTTATCCTAAGGAACTTGAAAGTCAGGTAAATAAAGCACTGACTCTTGTTGAAAAACTTATGGACAGAAAATTCGGTGACCCGGCCAATCCTTTATTAGTATCTGTGCGTTCCGGCGCGCGAAAATCCATGCCCGGAATGATGGAGACTGTCTTAAACGTGGGGCTTACTGAAAAAACCATTCCCGGTTTGATCAAACAGGCAGGCGGCAATGAACGTTTTGTCTATGATGCTTACCGAAGGCTGATTATGATGTACTCCGACGTAGTTATGGAAAAAGCAACCGGAATTGAACCCAAAGAAGATATGGGTATCCGCAAGCAGCTGGAGCGGATTATGGATGAAATTAAGAATAAAAAAGGATTAAAAGCCGACACGGATTTAACTGCCGCTGACCTAAAGGACCTTTGCGCCAAATTCAAAGTAAGGGTTAAAGAGGTATTAGGAAAGGAATTTCCCGATGAAGCGATGCAGCAGCTTTGGGGCGCCATAGGCGCAGTATTTGCTTCCTGGAACGGAAAACGCGCGGTTAGCTATAGGCGAATAGAAGGTATTCCTGATGAATGGGGCACTGCAGTTACTGTGCAAACCATGGTCTTTGGTAACATGGGTAATGATTCCGCGACCGGCGTTGCCTTCACCCGCAATCCCGGAAACGGCGACCCGCATTTTTACGGTGAGTATCTGATTAACGCCCAAGGCGAGGACGTTGTCGCGGGAATCCGCACGCCTGCGCCTCTAAACACATTATCCCAGTCAGCGGATAATAAAGAATTAGTTACTCTCCAAAAGGCCATGCCTAAGATTTATCAGGAACTTTATAATTACCAGAAGCGCTTAGAGAAACACTACCGCGATATGCAGGATATTGAGTTTACTATTGAAAAAGGCAGGCTCTTTATGCTGCAGTGCCGGGTGGGAAAACGCAATGGTCCGGCAGCAGTGCGCATGGCCATCAATATGATTAAAGAAGGGCTTATCAAGAAAGAAGAGGCGGTAATGCGCGTTACTCCTGCTCAATTAGATGAACTCCTGCATCCGATTATTGACCCTAAGGCAGAGGCAATAACCAAGCCGTTGGCAAAAGGTTTGCCTGCCGGGCCGGGTGGCGCTTACGGACAGATTGTATTTACCGCCAATGATGCCGTAGCATGGGCAAGAGAAGGCAAAAAAGTAATTCTTGTGCGCGAAGAGACAAGCCCCGAAGATGTTGAAGGTATGCGCGCGGCTCAGGCAATTCTGACTGCCCGGGGTGGAATGACATGTATAGAAGGCAGCTCATTGCTCTTAACAAATAAAGGTTTCCTTAAAGCCGCTGATCTTTTTCAAAGAATTGAAGATGGAGAAAAATTCAAGATACTTTCTTTTGATACAAAAATCATGAAAACAGTATGGAAAAATATACTAGCAGCCGGTAAAAGGATTTCAGATGTTATCTCTGTTTCAGTTTCACAGACAGGCCATTCTGAAAGAAATATTATAAAAATAACTCCTGACCACAAAATGCTTACATTTGAAAATATGGAATTAGTCAAAAAACCCATTTCTAGTATTTTGAACAGCAATGAGTTTGTATGTGCAGTTAACAGATTACCATTTTCAGAAACACAAATAAAAAATGAAAAACTTGCTTATCTGGCTGGTTGTATATTTACAGATGGCTATATAAATCTTAAAAGAACAAAAGGAAGCGTAACATTTACCCAAAAGGAAACTGAAGAAAAAAAAGAGCTTATAGAAACTGTGAGTTTATACTTTGAAGAGATTTTTAATAAACATATGTCAAGAAGAACCAAGATTTCCGATAGTTATATAAGAGATAGGCATATGCATGGCGAGGCATTAGATCTTATATGCCACAAGATGGAACCCGCAATAACTTTAACCAGGATATATGAAAGTATTGTGCCTTGGGTATTTGGTTTGAATGAAGAATCGGTATTAAGTTTCCTGGCAGGGGTTATTGACGGGGATGGAACATTCTTTAACAACAGGATACAGATATATGTTTCAAAGGAGAATCTTTGTCAGGGAATTATAACAACGTGCCTAAAACTGGACATATCACCACAGGTTTCAGTAAACAGGAATATCTACAATATACAGATTATGGAAAGGTTGGACGATATACTTAGATATACAAAAAGGGTTAAAGGCACTATAAGGGAAAAGATTCATGGAGTAAAATTATTTTCAATCAAGCAGTTATTTTCGCATATAGCAGAAGAAGTAAATTATATGGGCAGGATTAAAGCAGCCATAAAAGGAAACTGGCTCTTTGACGGCAAAAAAATAAAGAGAGATATTCTTCCTTTGTGTAAAGATGGATACAGGCAAAAACTTGAATCGATATTATTGTCTGACCTGAGGATGCTCAGGGTAGTTAAAGCCAATAAAGGAAAAAACGAAAGAGCTTTTGTATATAACTTTGAAGTTGACTCTAAGAATAAGATGGATAAAAACTTTATAGTTTTTACAAAAATGTACACGCCTCTATTGGTTTCAAATTCCCACGCGGCACTAGTTGCCCGCGGCTGGGGCAAATGCTGTATTGTCGGCTGCAGCGCGATACATATTGAAACGAACCTTGAAAATAAACAATTGCGCGTTGATAACACAATCTTAAAAGAAGGTGACTGGCTCACCTTAAACGGCACAAAAGGCACTTTTTACTCCGGGCAATTGCCGATGATGGATACCACAGAAGAAAATACAATCCTCATGGATTTCTTAAAAATCTGCGGCTCGATTAAGAAGCTCGGCATCCGCACTAATGCCGATACCCCGGAAGACGCGGCTAAGGCGCGCCAGTTTGGCGCTGAAGGCATTGGGCTATTCAGAACCGAGCATATGTTTTACGGTAAAGGCGCGGATAAACCTTTGTTTATCTTGCGCAAAATGATTGTCTCTAAAACATTAGAGGAAAGAAAAAAAGCTATCGCGGAGTTATTTCCCTATGTAAAGGAAGATATCAAGGGGGCATTACTAGCTATGGATGGTTACCCGGTAGTTGTGCGTTTGCTTGATCCTCCGCTTCATGAATTCGTCCCTCGCGAGCAGGTGAAGTTGGAACAACTGGCTCGTGACTTAAACATAACCATGGAAGAGTTATATAAACGCGCAGAAAACCTGCATGAGTCAAACCCGATGATGGGCCATCGCGGCGTGCGCTTAGGAATAACTTATCCTGAGGTAAGCGCAATGCAGATTCGCGCTATATTTGAGGCAGCCGCGGAATTAATTAAAGAGGGCAAAAAACCTCGGCCCGAAATTATGATCCCGGTTGTCTGCGATGTAAAAGAATTAGATGATCAGTTAACGCTCTACAAACAAATTTACGCGGAGACCCTGAAGAAATACGGGATAAAGAAAATTAAGTCAATGTTCGGGACTATGATTGAAATTCCACGCGCGGCATTAGTCGCGGATAAATTAGCGAAAGTAGCTGAATTTTTCTCATTTGGGACCAATGACCTGACCCAGATGGGCTTTGGTTTCTCGCGCGATGATATCGGAGGATTTTTGCCGGATTACCTAAAAAAAGGCATTTTGCCTGAAGACCCGTTCCAAAGCATTGATCAGGAAGGCATCGGCCAGTTAATCCAAATTGGCATTGAACGCGGCAGAAAAGGCCGTAAGGGCTTAGAGATTGGTATCTGCGGAGAGCATGGCGGAGAGCCTAAATCTGTGGAGTTCTGTCATAAGACAGGGATGGACTACGTAAGCTGTTCGCCGTTCCGCGTGCCTATCGCGAACCTGGCAGCTGCGCAGGCAGTGCTGAAAGAGAAGAAAAAATAAGGTCACAGTAGCGGAGGTTTAAACCTCCGCTAAAAGCTACCAACAAAGGACAAGATGGAAGCCTTAAAAACTTACCTAAAAGAAATCCGGAAATTCCCCTTGCTTACGGCAGAAGAAGAAAAGTCCTTAAACCGGAGTATTAAAAAAGGGAATGAGCAGGCGCGCAAGAAGATGATCCAATCAAACCTGCGCTTGGTAATTAATATTGCTAAAAGATATACGCGCCTAGGCATACCTTTTCTGGATTTAATAGAAGAAGGCAACTTGGGACTGATGAAGGCGGTAGATAAATTTAAATCCCAAAGAGGCTTCCGTTTTTCAACTTATGCTGCCTGGTGGATAAAGCAAGGGATTACCCGCTCATTATCCGAACAAGGCAAGATGATCCGTATCCCGATTTACATGAACGATTTGATTACCAAATGGCGCAAGAATAAAGAGCGGCTATTCCAGAAATTAAAACGCGCCCCCTCGGATCTAGAGATCGCCAAGAAATTAAAGATCCCTAAAGATAAAATAGCGCATATAAACTTCTCAATGTCTACTTCTACCTCATCGCTTGATTCACCGATAGGCGAGGATAGCGAAGGCAAAATCTCTGACTTAATAAAAGATGATGCCGCGATACAACCGGATAGCTCAATTGAACACTTATTGGATAAAGAACGGGTAGATAACCTCTTAGAGATTATGAACGAAAGGGAGAAGGCTATTTTGGATATGCGTTTTGGTTTAGTAGATAAAAAACCCCAAACTTTAGCTGAAATAGCTAAAAAGTTAGGGGTCTCCAGAGAAAGAATCCGCCAGATAGAACTGTTAGCCTTAAGAAAGTTACGTAAGTTTATAGAAGGGGCCAAGGGAGAACTATAGATGAATTTAGAGAAATATATTAGAAACATCCCTGGTTTTCCTAAGCCGGGGATTTTATTTAGAGATGTCACTACTTTAATCCAAAACCCAAAGGCATTTAAAACATCTATTGATATGCTGGTTCAAAAGTATAAGGGTAAAAAGATTGATAAGGTAGTGGCAGTTGAGGCGCGCGGTTTTATTTTTGGAGCGGCTATCGCGTATAAATTAGGGGTAGGATTTATCCCGGTGCGTAAAAAAGGCAAACTCCCTTATAAAACAAATTCCGTAACCTATAATCTAGAATATGGAACAGATACTTTAGAAATTCATTGCGATGCAATAGAAAAAGGCGATAAGGTGCTTATCGTAGATGACCTCTTGGCTACAGGAGGAACTGTAAAGGCAGTAACAGAATTAATAGAAGGATTAGAAGGCAAAGTTATGGGAATTGCCTTTGTAATTGAGCTGGTAGATTTAAAAGGCAAGGATAAATTAAAGGGTTATCCGATTTTTTCTTTGATAAAATATTAAACATTTACTTTGCGCCTGTAGCTCATTTGGATAGAGCGAGGCTCTCCTAAGGCCTAGGTAGCAGGTTCAACTCCTGCCAGGCGCATTTTAGTTCTTAGTTGTTAGTCGTTAGTTATTAGTTACAGAAAAATATGTATGGTTTTGAAAAACTAATAGTTTGGCAAAAAACAATGGACTTCTGTGAATTAATATATAAAGAGAAGCAAAAGTTTTCCTAAAGAAGAAATCTTTGGCATCACATCTCAAATTAGAAGATCCTCAACATCTATATTGTTAAATATAGCAGAAGGAACCGCTTGTAAATCTAAGCGCGAATTTTTTCGCTTTTTAAATATTGCCCTTTGCTCTCAATATGAAACAGTAGCGATATTAAAATTATGTGATAGACTCGGATTTTTAGAAAAGGAAAATTCTGGTAAACTTCTAACTAATGCTGAAGAATTAGGAAAATTGCTACATGGATTAATTAATTCACTAAAAACTAACAACTGACAACTAACAACTAACAACTGGCCAATGTACAACCTACACGCGCACACATTCTTAAGCGATGGTGACCTGCTCCCTTCGGAAGTAGCAGTGCGCTATCAGGCAAAAGGATACAAGGCAATTGCCATCACTGACCACGCTGACTATAGTAATATTAAATCTATTACCACGGCAATCGTGGAGTTTTGCCGTAAGTGGCCAAAGGGCTCATCTATAAAAGTTTTACCCGGAATAGAATTAACCCACCTGCCTCCGGAGCAATTTAAGCCCCTGGCTAATTACGCCAGAAGAAATGAGATTAAAATTATTATTGCCCATGGAGAGACTGCGGTTGAGCCGGTAACTAAAGATACCAATAAAATGGCGCTTAAGGCGGATATTGATATCCTTGCCCATCCGGGCCTGATTAACGACGCAGATACTAAATTAGCCGCTGAAAAAGGCATTTTTTTAGAAGTAACCAGCCGCCGCGGCCACTGCGATACTAACAACCATGTAATTAAGCAGGCAAGAAAATTCGGCGCAAGGCTAATCCTTAATAACGACAGCCATACGCCGGAAGATATTATTAGTCCCGCGCAATTAAACCAAATCGGCCTTAATGCCGGCTTAACCCAAGAAGAGATAGATACTATTTATAGGAATACGGAAGATTTAATCAATAAGAGAAAAGACATCCTATAATACTCACTAATGATTACACAGATTCTAAAAGCAGATTACACAGATTTCTCCGTCGGAGATTTAATCTGTGTAATCTGCTTTTAATCTTTTAATCAGAGATTGCTGCCTATTTTTAGAATATTTCAGCAATCTCTTAAAAGTGTCTAATTTACATGTAGGTTTATTAGTTAACTTCGGTAACAAGAGCTGTCAGATTAAACGCTTTATGTTTTAATCTGTGTAATCAGGTATAATCCATAATTATACCTGAAGATTATACCAAGGAGGAGGAAATGAAAGTTTTTAAAAAGTTTTTCTTAACTGCTGCCTGCTATCTGCTAACTACTGTTTTCCTGACCGGCTGCGCGATGTTTGAAACAAAGGGGGGAGAGACTACCGCGTCCGACCCGTTACAATCTCAGGCGCTTTTAAGATTCTCTGACATACCCATTCCCCTGAACTTTAAGCTTCTGCCTCAAGAGTCATATTCTTTTGAAAGTTCCGGCATACGCGTAGCTTTACTAAGGTATCAAGGAAAAGCAAGCCTTGATCGCCTAAACAGTTTTTATAAAGAGCAAATGCCGATGTTTAACTGGTCACTTTTAAACATAATAGAATACGGCGATTGCATGCTGAATTTTGAAAGGGAAGGCGAAAGCTGTATTATCAACATAAACCCTAAAGGAAGCCTTGCTGTTGTCAGCATATCCTTAGGCCCAAAGTCGCAAGTTTTACCTAAGAAATCTAAACAGATAGTAAAGTAGTCGAAAAAGAGAGCGCTGAAAAATTCTTTATTTATGATTACACAGATTGTAAAAGCAGAGATTGCTGCCTATTTTTAGAATATTTCAGCAATCTCAAAAAAACACTTGACAACTATAGGGGAATATGTTAAAAAGAATAACAATTACGCAGGGGAACAAAGCGTATTAATATAGATAATTATTAACAAAAAAGGAGGAAAAGAAAATGAGTAAACGCTTAATTATTGTACTGGCGCTTGCTTTGCTAGTCGGATTGGCTTTCAGCCCCGCCTACGCAGAAGTGCAGAATGTAAAGGTTAGCGGTGACATTATCGCTAGCGGAGTGGCAAGAAACCACTTCAATCTTACAAACGGAGGAGCAGGAGACAAAGCTGATATCGACCAAAGCTTTATCATGTCTCAGATAAGATTACGCGTTGATGCTGATCTCACTGATAATGTCATGACTACAGTAAGATTAATTAATGAAAGAGTTTGGAATGGCCAGAACGATACAGCTACAAACGGCGACTCTAATATTGACCTTGACCTAGCCTATGTTACTTTAAAGGAGTTTTTATATTCTCCTTTAACTTTAACTATCGGTCGTCAAGAAATACGTTTTGGTAATGGGCTGATTATAGGTAATGCCAAAGTGCCGACTGGAGTAGTGAATATCCCTACTGACCTTTCGGAAAGAAAGGCTTTTGATGCTATCCGCGCAACCTTAAACTACGATCCATTAGTAGTTGATTTTATTTATGCAAAAGTTAAACAAACTGATACTACTAGAGACAACAATATAAGTCTAGCCGGTATCAATGCAACCTATGCTATAAACAAAAAAATCAATGTTTCAACTTATTATTTGTTAAAAACTGATAATTGGGCTGATACTGCTGTTAGCAAAGGAAAAGCTGATAAAGTTAATGTTTTGGGTGCTTTGATTTCTGCTACTCCGATTGATAACTTAGTCGCATCATTAGAAGGTGCATATCAGTTTGGTAAAGATGACTCTACTACTACTGGTCAAAACAGACACGATGCCTGGGCATTACAAGCTATGGCAGATTATACCTTTGCCAAGGTAAAAATGACTCCTAAGATTGGCGCCAGCTATACCTATTTATCCGGAGATGAAGCAGCTGGTTCCAGAAACTCAGGCTGGGATCCAATGTTCTACGATCAACAGCTAAATAGCATTATCTATGCACTACATCCTTTTACAAACATGAGTGCATATAATTTAAGAGCTAGTGCAAAACCAATGGAAGATGTTACTGTGGCACTTAATTATGGTTATTACGATTTAGCTAAGAAATTCTCCGGGACTTGGACTCTCGATAATACAAGTCGCCATAACGGAGATATTCAATATTTACCCAACGTAACTTTAACTGGAAAACAGCATATTGGTGATGAACTTGATGCTTCTGTGCTTTATGACTATACTGAAGATGTACAGCTTGGTCTAACTGCTGGTTGGCTAAAAACAGGTAAAGGGCTTAGCCTCGACAGAAGAGATGCAAGCCAATTAATCGGTTCCATGAAGGTAGTATTCTAATACAACTTATGTAATAAAAAGCCCTTGGGGGATAATACCTCCGAGGGCTTTTTTATTTACCCATAGTTCTTACCTCCTTTTTGTGCAACGGAAAAAACTTAATTTTTTTCTTGACATAATGTATCAAATATGATACACTTATTTTGGAGATAAAAATACCCCTCATGTTGAACTATTACGAAAACTTCTTAGTTTATAAGGGCGCCCATTACGCTGTATACTTTCACGCTGAAACAAAAGATTCATCTATTGTGAATGAGTATTTTGAGCGCTGTGATGATGTAGCCCAGGCTAGTTTATTGTTTCTTGTTAAAACTATGGCCGATATAGGCCATATCTATAATGAAAATAAGTTTCGTATTGAGGATAGACAAAATAAGATATACTGTTTTAAACCAAGAGAGGAACGGTTTTTCTGTTTCTTCTTTACAGGTAAGAAAATAATAATTACATCGGCTTATACGAAGAAAAAGCAAAAACTTGACCGCCATGAACTTAAAAAAGCAATACAAATCCGCAGAGAATATTCTAGTTAACAGTAAGGAGGCGCATTAACATGAAGAAGTCAATATTTGATAAAAAGATGGAAGATCCGAAGTTCAAAACTGTATATGACGAAGTATCTACTGAAATGAACATAGGCGAGCAAATAGCACAAATAAGGCACAAAGCAAAGATGAGCCAATTGGAACTCGCCAAGAAAGTGTATACTAGCAGAACTGCTATAGTACGCTATGAAAGTGGAGATTACAACAGATATAATGTGGGTACTTTGATGAGAATTGCAAAGGCGCTACATAAGAAATTAAAGATATCTTATGTATAAAAACTACTGAGTATAAGAGCTACCCATGCTATATCTCGCTTTCATCTTCCATATGCACCAACCATACTACAAGAACCTCCTGACCGGGGAGAGCTCGCTTCCCTGGGTGCGCCTGCACGGAGTCAAGGATTACCTGGATATGGTGGAGATTTTGGAGCAATACCCGCAAATTCATCAAACCTTTAACATCGTCCCTTCATTAATTGAACAGCTAGAAGATTACACCAATCGCACGGTAAAAGATACATTCTTGGAGCTTTCTTATAAACAGAGCCAAGATTTAACCCAGGAAGATAAAAATTTTATTCTTAAAGAATTCTTTTCCATAAATAAAGAAACAGTTATCTCGCTTTTCCCGCGTTATTATGAATTGTCCCTTAAACGCCAAAAGAAAAGCGAATTTAATACTCAGGATTATCTTGACCTTCAGGTTTTATTTAACTTGGCCTGGATTGACCCATCTTTTCGCCAAAAATTTAAGGCCTTAAGAAAAATTGTTGCTAAGGGTAGGTTTTTTACAGAAAAGGATAAATATGCAGTTTTAGATACACAGCTAATAATATTAGAAGAGATAATTCCCGGATATAAAAAGGCGCAGGAGAGGGGGCAGGTTGAATTCAGCGTAACACCCTATTATCATCCTATACTGCCGCTGCTCTGCACTACCAATTCCGCTAAAGAAGGAAACTTGCGCTCCCGGCTTCCTGAGGCAGAGTTTAAATACCCGCAAGATGCCAAAGAACAGATTGATAGCGCGGTTAAATTCTACGCGGAAAAGTTCGGAGTAAAACCTTGCGGCATTTGGCCGTCCGAGGAATCAGTAAGCGAGCGCGTCCTGCCTTTTATCACCGAATCCGGGATTAACTGGATTGTAACTGACGAGGTTATCCTTTTTAAATCCTTAAAAAAGAAAAAGAGGGATACCAATCTCCTCTATCAGCCGCATTTATTAAACAGAGAGGAGGGGGCTTTGAATGTGGTATTTCGCGACCGCAACCTCTCAGATTTAATCGGGTTTGTGTATTATAATTGGAAGGCAGAAAAGGCGGTAGATGATTTTATGAATCATCTTGAAGATATTAATAAGGCATTTTCCACCAAAGGCGGATCCGCCTACGGCGGAAAGAGTGAAAACATCTTAGTTACCATTGCCATGGACGGAGAGAATGCCTGGGAATATTACGCTAATGACGGCCATGATTTTTTAGGACTGCTTTATCAACGCCTATCTGAATCTAAAACTATTAAGACAACGACGGTGTCCGAATACCTAAAAAATCATCCAGCTAAAAGCAAGATTAAGCGTTTAGCCTCAGGTTCCTGGATTTATGGAAATTTTAACAAATGGATGGATAACCCTTACAAGGCAAAAGCCTGGGATTGGCTCCTTGCGGCACGCCAAGAACTTGAACAAACGAACAAGCTTGCTTTAAAACAAATGTATATATTAGAGGGAAGCGATTGGTTCTGGTGGTATGGAGAAGACCCGGATGGCGCATTCGACCGGCTCTTCCGCATGCATTTAACTAACCTTTATACCTTATTAGAAAAAAAACCTCCCGAATATTTGAAAAGCCCTCTAAAAGCTTGACATATAACAGTTTTTATGCTATAAAATGAAAAGTTGAGATGGATAAAAAAGATATCTACGAACATTTAGCCGAGATTTACCTTAACAACGCATCTCCCAAAAAGAAAAAGCAGGATAAAACTCACTTTAAACTTTATAATAATTTATTCATTATAAGCGTACTTTTTCTAGTGGGGCTAGGCACGGCTTTAATTTCTTTTTCTTCCAAGAAGAATAATCTTCCTTCCGAGACCGCGTTATTCGTTATAAATGACCTTCATAAAATAAACTTTAATTTTAATCCGGTTAAAAAAGAGGCTTTTATCATAAACTTAAACCGGCTTAACCTAAGCCGCTTTAAGACGCTGGCATTTTCCGTTAAAAACACAGATTCAAAAGATATTGTATCTTTACGCATCGAATTTACCAATGCCTTCAAAGAAAAATCCGAAGTTTACCTAAGGAATACCCCTTCAAAATGGCAGGAGTTTAAAATAGCCTTTCTTGATTTTAAGAATATAACTGATTGGTCAGAGATGTCCAATATTTCTTTTAGTGTTGAGGAATGGAACGCCCAAAAAGATAAAGGTGTTTTGTATATAGATAACGTCCGCTTTCTGAAATAACGAAATTAATCTAAGGAGGAAATTGCATGCGCACAATCGCTATTACTAACCAAAAAGGTGGCTGCGGCAAGACTACTACAGCAATTAACTTAGCGGCTTCTTTAGCTGCGAATAACCGCAAGGTCCTCTTAATTGACCTTGACCCGCAAGCGCACGCGACCTTAGGCTTAAATATTAAATCCAGCTTAAGCATATATAACGTTTTATCTAAAATAAGCCACCAGAAGGCAAGATTAGAAGAGATTATCCAAAACGTAAGCCCGGATTTTGATATCGCTCCTTCCGGTATTGTCTTAAGCACATTAGAGCAGGAGTTTGCCGGAGAAATAGGCCGCGAATCCCGGCTTATGGAGACCCTAAATAATTTTTCCCGCAATAGCGGGATCCCGCTGGGAGCGGAAAAAAACAATTACGATTATATTTTAATAGACTGCCCGCCAAATTTAGGGATTTTAACCGTAAACGCTATTTGCGCGGCAAAGGAGCTAATCATACCGGTTGAGGCAAGCAGGTTTTCCTTAGAAGGATTGGATCAGTTAATTAGTATAGTTAATTTAGTGCGTGATCGGCTGAACCATACTGTTAACCTTAAAATCCTGGTAACTAACTTTGACTCACGCTTAGCGCATTCCTTTAAAATGCTTGAGAAGATTAAAAATGATTTTAAAGATAAACTTTTTAGTAATATTATCCATATAAACGTAAAATTAAAAGAAGCGCAGTATCAGGGAGTACACGTATTGGATTATGATAAATACTGCCGTGGGGCAAAAGATTATTTCAGCTTATCCCGCGAGATAATCATCCAGGAAAAAACTCCTACCCCGGCATTAGCTTTAGAGAAAAAAATGCAGGAGTTATTGAAAGAAAGGCTGCCCAGGCTAACAGAAATAATGTTTTCTCTATCCTCTCCTGGAGCCAAAGATGTTTATTTAGTAGGCGAGTTCAATAACTGGCAGATAAATGAAACTGCCCGGATGATGCAGAATAACGGGACCTGGAGCAAAAAGCTCAACCTAACTCCCGGCAAATACCGCTATCGTTTTGTTATTGACGGCAGCTGGATTGAGGACTCAAGTAACCCATTTAAGGAAGCTAATCCTTATGGCTCAGTTGATTCTCTAATTGAGATTGGCGCAAAATGAGAGCGCTGAAAAATTCTTAAATATCATATCAGCGCTCTCTGATTACACAGATTACCAGAGATTACACAGATTTCTCCGTCGGAGATTTAATCTGTGTAATCTGCTTTTAATCTTTTAATCAGAGATTGCTGCCTATTTTTAGAATATTTCAGCAATCTC